>OMGY01003322.1_pt1 | contig 10949 bp, 9 predicted proteins | sample 1674461 | NCBI WGS metagenome assembly OMGY01 (sample SAMN05578579, study PRJEB25193) | human gut metagenome | biome: Human Microbiome; feature: human-associated habitat; material: feces | host: Homo sapiens | place: USA:Birmingham
GCCGTGTATCAGTTTTTCCCACCGCCGCCTTGACAAGTTTTCGAAATTATGATATAATTTTTTTATACATTAGGTTCTACAACATTTTGATAATAAGTAAGGTGCTTTGTTCTTTTACCATGAACATAATCGCTTTATAAACTGCATTTTCAAGTATGTCAGTAATGGAAAAATCTCGCCAGTTAGTTATTCATAAAACTCTTTCCTCGTTTTAAAATATTAGATATAGTTTGGTAAGAGTTTCCCTTCTTTTAGGATGATTTCTATGTGCTTTCAAGCTTTATGAGGGTTAGGAACAAAAAATCAATCCAAACGGATTGATTATATGTTAAGTTCAAACATAAAAGTTTGAACAGATTCGTCACTGGAGCGGGTGATGGGAATCGAACCCACACAACCAGCTTGGAAGGCTGGGGCTCTACCATTGAGCTACACCCGCGCTTTATTGAACATGTGGTATTATATTATACTTGAGTTTGTTTGTCAATGATTTTTAAGGAGAAGAGCATTAAATTTTTTCTGCGGGCTTTTGTATATTGCGGGCGGATGTGCTATAATATTTATGCTTCAAGCGGGAATATGGCGTGCTGGGTTTAGCTGCGGTTTAAAAATTCATTAAAGCGCGGATGCGTCCGCTTCCTTTGCTTTGGGGCAGGATGGGCCATTGCGCTCAAAGCTGATGGAAAATAAAAAAATGCGGGGTGAAAATTAAAATGGAAGGGTGCAGGCTTTGCCCGCGGGAATGCGGAGCGGCGCGTTCTAAGGGCGCGGGTTTCTGCGGGGCGGGGGAAAAGCTGCAGGCTGCCAGAATTGCGCCGCATTTTTGGGAGGAGCCCATTATAAGCGGCACTAGGGGAACGGGCGCTGTATTTTTCAGCGGGTGCTCCCTTAAATGCGTGTTCTGCCAGAATTATTCCCTCAGCCATAAGAGTCTGGGCAGGGAAATGGCGGACGACAGTTTTATAAATGCGCTTCAGCGTCTGAAAGAGCAGGGAGTGCATAATTTCAGCCTGGTCAATCCTACTCATTATTCTGCGGTTCTGGCCCGCATATTTAATAAATGGCCTGCCGGCATCCCTGTTATATATAATTCGGGAGGCTTTGATAATTTAGAGAGCTTGCAGGCGGCAGAGGCCTATGCGGACGTGTATCTGCCTGATTTTAAGCTTATGGATGAGTCGCGGTGCGGGCGGTACCTTGGGTTTGAGGGATACGCCATGTATGCCAAAAGGGCTGTAAAGGAAATGCTGAGACAGAGGCCGGAGCCTGTCTATGATGAAAACGGGCTGATAATATCCGGGGTTATTATAAGGCACCTGGTGCTGCCCTGCAACGTGGACCAGAGCAAAAAAATAATAGACTGGCTTTGGGACAATGTCCCGCGCCAGACCCCCATAAGCATTATGAGCCAGTATTTTCCGGCGGGCAGGGCAAAGGACTATCCTGAAATAAACAGGTGCCTTACCGTAAGGGAATATGAGGCCGTTGTGGATTACTTTTTATCCAAGGGCTTTATTAACGGATATATACAGGAATTATCCTCCCAAAGCCCTGAATATGTGCCTGAATTTGATTTTACCGGGATGTGAGGTAATGTAAATGGACAGAATCATAAATTTCATGAACGAGCTTTCGCCCGACGCCATGAGCCTTTTGGAGAGGAGATATAATACGCTCAGGAGCCTGAGCTATATTCAGCCGGCCGGCCGGCGGCAATTAGCCGAATATACCAATATGACCGAGCGGGAAGCGCGCAGCGAAACAGATCAGCTTAAGAAGCAGGGGCTTATACAGTCGGACGCCTGCGGCATGCGGCTTACGCCTGAAGGCATGAAAGTGCTCCTGGAGCTTTATGAGGCGGTCAGCGCTATTTCGGACAAGCGGGAGATGGAACTGACGCTGGCCAGCGCTTTGAATATTAAGGACGTCTCTATAGTTTCAGGGGACGCTGACCAGAAAAATATGGTATACAGGGATATGGGGGCCAGGGCGGCTAAATGCTTCCAGAAATATGCCGCGGATATTTCTTCGGCGGCGGTAACGGGGCACAAGACTGTGGAATATATGACCAATTCAAGGTTCATATCGGGCCGCCACGTTGATTTGACAATATACCCTATAAGGACTGCGCAGCTTAACAGCGGGGACGACAACGCCAACAGCAACTGCGCGCGCCTTGCGCGCAAGATGGGAGCTAAATTCCATCTGCTCCATCTTGGGGAGGATTTAACCATTAATGAGATTGAAAAGAGGTACCAGACCCGCGGTGTAAAGGAGGCGGTTGCGGGAGCTATGGGTGCGGACGTCATTATATCGGGCGTCAATTCCCTTAACGGCAGCCCGGTTTTTAATTCCATGAGCGTCCGTGCGAGGGAATCCCTGATTCAGGAGGACGCCTGCTGTGAATTATTGGGTAATTTTCTTAAAAAGGACGGCAAACAGATAAATAACCCGCCCATATATTCTACGGCGGTTGAGGAATTGGGCGCGGCTAAGGTGTTTATGCTTATAGCCGGAGGGACTTCTTCGGTTGACGCAGTCTTAGCGCTGGCATGCCGTCTGAAAAACATGCATTTAATTACTGACGAGACTACTGCCGGCACTCTGATAAGGAGCAAATAAAAATTTTTTGTTAAATTATTAACATTTACCGTCTAAAAGGGGCTTATAAGGGGCAATATTTGGTTGACTGATTATTTAGGATATTATATTATTGTGTAAGGCTGTAGGAACGGCTAATTTTAAAGTGAGGGGTGCTATTTAAATGAATAAGAAGACCATAGAGGATATAGACGTATCGGGCAAAAAGGTTCTGGTCCGGGTGGATTTTAACGTGCCGCTGGACGAAAACGGCAATATAACGGACGAAACCCGTATTAAAGCGGCGCTGCCCACCATAAAATATCTGCTGGAGCATAATGCCGCAGTGATTCTCTGCTCCCATCTGGGCAGGCCTAAGGGCGAATTTAATATGAAATACTCACTGGCCCCGGTAGCCAAGCGCTTAAAGGAGATATTCGGCGAGGACAAGGTGGTTTTCGCTTCAGATGTCATCGGTGAAAGCGCTAAAAAGGCAGTAAGCGAGCTTAAGCCGGGCAATATCGTTCTGCTGGAGAATCTGCGCTTCCATAAGGAAGAGGAAAAGAACGATCCTGATTTCGCTAAGGCGCTGGCCAGCTACGCTGACATATATGTAAACGACGCTTTCGGAACGGCGCACAGGGCGCATGCTTCTACGGCCGGTGTAGCCGACTATCTGCCTGCTGTAGCGGGCTTCCTTATCGGCAAGGAATTAAGCATAATGGGTAAGGCGCTGGACAATCCCGAACGGCCTTTTGTGGCCATACTGGGCGGCCGCAAGGTTTCGGATAAAATAGGCGTTATAAATAATCTGCTTGAAAAGGTGGATACCCTTATTATCGGCGGCGCCATGAGCTATACCTTCTTTAAAGCTATGGGATTGAATATAGGCAACAGCCTCGTGGAAGAGGATAAATTGGAACTGGCCAAGCAGCTTCTGGCCAAGGCGGAGGCTAAGGGTATAAAAATGCTGCTGCCTGTAGACTGCGTGCTGGCTGATGATTTTAACGCTGACGCAAAAATGCTGACGGTAGATTACGATAAGATTCCCGACGGCTGGGAGGGCATGGATATAGGCCCCAAGACCCGCGAGCTTTACGCGCAGGCTATTAAGCCCGCCAAGACGGTTATATGGAACGGGCCTATGGGAGTATTTGAATTCCCGCGCTTTGCCGAGGGAACCAAGGCCGTGGCTAAAGCGCTGAGCGAATGCACTGGCACTACCATAATAGGCGGCGGGGATTCAGCCGCGGCGGTTGAGCAGCTGGGATTTGCTGATAAGATAACCCATATTTCCACGGGCGGCGGCGCGTCCCTTGAATTTTTAGAGGGTCTGGAGCTTCCGGGCGTAGCGGCGCTCAACGATAAATAATAATTTTCGGGGGCGCGGGGAGATTCTCCGGCCCCTGTTTTAAGCGCTCCGGTCTTATCGCCGGGGCGCAATATGCATATTACGTCAGAGAGGAAGATTTATATGAGAAAACCAATTATAGCAGGGAACTGGAAGATGAATAAAACCCCTAAGGAGGCCGTTGAGCTTATTAATCAGCTCAAGCCCCTGGTAGCGCAGGCTAAATGCGACGTGGTTGTGTGCCCGCCTGCCGTTTGTCTGGCCGCTGCTTCTGAAGCGCTCAAGGGCAGCAATATAAAATTAGGAGCCCAGAATGTGCATTGGGCGCGTTCAGGAGCCTTTACGGGCGAGATTTCTGCGGACATGCTTAAGGAGCTGGACGTTGAGTATGTAATAATCGGACACAGCGAGCGCCGGGAATATTTTGGTGAAACGGACGAAGGAGTAAATAAGCGGGCGCTTTTCGCGCTTTCAAATGGCTTAATTCCGATAATCTGCGTAGGCGAGAGCCTTATTCAGAGGGAACAGGGCATAACTGACCAAGTAGTGTCCAAGCAGGTCAAAGCGGCCTTAAATGGCTTTACGCCTGAAAATGTAGAGGATACAGTTATAGCTTACGAGCCTATCTGGGCTATCGGCACAGGCAAAACGGCTACCAGCGAGCAGGCCAATGAGGTAATAAAGCAGATACGCGGCGTAGTAAAAGAGCTTTTCGGTGAGACTGCTGCCGAAAAGATACGCATACAGTACGGCGGCAGCATGAACCCCAAGAATGCCTCCGAGCTTATGAGCATGTCTGATATAGACGGGGGGCTTATTGGCGGCGCCAGCTTAAAGGCTGAGGATTTTGCCGCTGTGGTAAATTACTGATTTGGAAAGGAATTATTTTGCATATGGGCAAAAAGCTTACGGCATTAATTATAATGGACGGGTTCGGGTATACCGGACATACCGAGGGCAACGCTGTCCTGGAGGCGGGCACCCCTAATATTGACCGTTTAAAGCGGGAATTTCCCAATACACTGATAGGGGCCAGCGGCATGGACGTAGGGCTTCCCCAGGGACAGATGGGCAACAGCGAAGTGGGCCATTTAAATATAGGCGCCGGCCGGATAGTATATCAAAAGCTTACCCTAATAACCAAGAGCATAATGGAGGGGCAGTTTTATCAGAAGGCTTCCTTTAAGAATTTTATGGAAGAGGTTAAAGCCAAGGGAGGCAGGCTGCATGTGATGGGTTTGCTTTCGGACGGCGGCGTCCACAGCCATATTGAGCATCTTTACGCCGTACTGGAATTGGCCAAGCGGGAAAATATAAAAGAAGTTTATATACATTGCTTTATGGACGGCCGCGATGTTCCTCCCTCCAGCGGCCTGGAATACATTCAGCAGCTTGAAGCGCATCTGGCTAAAGAGGGCTGCGGCAGGATTGCTTCTGTTTCGGGACGGTATTACGCTATGGACAGAGACAACCGCTGGGACCGCGTGCAAAAAGCATATGAGGCGATAGCGCTGGGCAAGGGTGAAACGGCGCTTAACGGGGAAGAGGCCATGCGCAATTCCTACAATAAGGGAGAGACGGACGAATTTGTACGTCCTACCGTTATTATGGACGGGGACAAGCCGGTGGCCCAGGTGCTTCCTGGGGACGGCGTGCTGTTCTTTAATTTCCGTCCTGACCGTGCAAGGGAGATAACCCGGACCTTCATTGAAAAGGATTTTTCGGGTTTTGAGAGAGAAAAAGGGTATATTCCCGTATCCTTTTTAGGCTTTACTCAATATGACGAGACTTTTACCGGTCTTTATACAGGCTATACTCAGGAGGAGCTTAATGTTTCCCTGAAGAATAATCTGGGCGAATATCTTTCGGCTCAGGGTAAAACGCAGGTGAGGCTGGCCGAGACGGAAAAATATGCTCATGTTACCTTTTTCTTTAACGGCGGCGTTGAAGCGCCTAATGAGGGAGAGGATCGGATACTTGTACCCTCGCCTAAGGTGGCGACATATGACTTAAAGCCTGAAATGAGCGCGCCCGAAGTGACCCAAAAAGCTTTGGAGGCCATTTCAAGCGGCAAATATGACGTGCTTATAATGAACTACGCCAACTGTGATATGGTAGGGCATACCGGCGTCATGCAGGCGGCTGAAAAGGCGGTTAAAACTGTGGACGAATGCGTGGGCAAGGTAGTGGATGCGGTTCTGGCCGCCGGCGGGAATGCGATAATAACCGCAGACCACGGCAACGCTGAACAGATGGTATATTACGGCTCGGACATTCCCTTTACAGCGCATACCACCAATAAGGTCCCCTTTATCCTTGCCGACCCGGAACGTAAAAACGCTGTTCTCAGGCAGGATGGCAAACTGGGCAATATTGCGCCCACCGTTTTAGAGCTTATGGGCCTGGATATACCCTCTGAAATGGAATGCGGGAGCATGATAATTAAGTAGAAACGGCGTTTTTAGCGCGCAGGCGGTTAATTTATCAAGCGGACTGCTATTTTTAAAGAAATAGGGGTTCGGATAGCGCACTTTAAGCGTCTTATAGGCAGCAGCCGCGGCGTTTGACAGGCTTTCGCCTGTCCGGGCGGGCCGAAGGCCCGGCCGGCGGCCCGTTCCGGGCCGCAAACGCCGCGGCTGCTGCCTATAAGACGCTTTTTTGTGCGCGAATAAAAATTTAATTCAGTTAAATAGGATTTGCTCTTGCTAATTGCCCAACCTTGGTTTTTACAATATAGACACGCTTTGTTTGCAGAAAATAACAATCTGAAGGCAGGAAAATTATAAAAAGTGCCGAATAATATTAATAACAAATTCAAAGGAGGGGTTGACTTTATGAGAATACATTATACTGAACGAGGCTGCGAAGCGTCTGATAAGCTCAGAGGAATCATTGAAAAGAAGCTGGCTAAGCTTAATAAATTCATTGATGAGGATACCGACGCATATGTCACCCTGACGCGCGAAAGCAAGCGTCATATCATGGAGATAACCATTCCCTTTAATGGTATGATGCTCAGGAGCGAAGAGGAATGCGAGGATTTTTACAGCGCAATAGACGATATAGTCAACGCACTGGAAAGACAGATTCGCAAGCACCGTACCCGCCTGGAGCGCCGTGTGCGCGAAAACGCTTTTGCGGATTATGTTCCTCAGGAGGAGGATGAGCCTGAAAACAGCTATGAAATTGTGCGGGTTAAGCGCTTTGCCATTAAGCCTATGGATTCGGAAGAAGCTATAATGCAGATGGAATTGGTAGGGCATGATTTCTTTGTGTTCAGGAATGCCGAGACTGACCAGGTGAACGTGGTATATAAGCGTAAGGACGGCCGGTACGGACTTATAGAGCCTGAATATATCTAAAATTTGCTTCAGGCGTTTGCCTGTGTTTCAGAGAGCGGCGGCCGGCGGGCCGCCGCATTTTCTGTATATTAAGAAAGGGCTTTTGTTTATAAGAGGAAAGCTTTATGTTGAAAATTTCCGATAGAGCAGAGTTTATAATAAACAAGCTGGAAGAAGAAGGTTTTCAGGCTTATGCCGTAGGTGGCTGCGTTAGGGATATGCTTTTGGGAAAAGAGCCGTTCGACTGGGATATAGCCACGTCTGCGCTTCCGCAGACGGTTAAAAAGATATTTGACGGATATGATGTAATACCAATGGGCATAAAACATGGTACGGTAACGGTTGTTTTGGAACATGAGCCTTTTGAAATAACTACATTCAGAAAAGAGGACATTTATACAGCGCACAGGCGGCCTGAGAGCGTAAGCTTTGTACAAGAGCTTGCGGAGGATTTAAAACGGCGGGATTTTACCGTTAACGCTATGGCTTATAATCCCCAAAGAGGGCTGTTTGATTTCTTTGGCGGCAAAGAAGATTTGCAGGCCGGGCTTATTAAGTGCGTAGGAGAACCTCAGCTGCGGTTTGAAGAGGATGCGTTGCGAATTATGCGGGCGCTGCGCTTTGCCTCAGCATACGGATTTCAAATAGAAGAACAAACCGGCCGCGCGCTTAGAAGCTGTGCACATTATTTAGAGGATATTTCAATGGAGAGAATAAATTCGGAGTTCAGCAAATTTTTGCTGGGACAAGGCTTTTATCAGCTTATGCAGGATTGGGCGGATATAGTATATTCTGCCGTTCATATGCCGCCGGCGGCCGAGGAGCGTTTAAAGGCGGTTTGCTGTGCTCCACAGGTTCTGGATGTAAGGCTGGCGCTGCTGTTTGAAAACGCGGAGACGGCGGGTAAAGTGCTAAAGGGGCTTAAATATGATAACAGGACCATACATGCGGTTATGGTAATTGTTCAGCGCTTTAAAGAGCAGGAAATTGAAATACCGGCAGTTAAAAAGGCTTTGGGGGTTCTGGGAGAAGAAACCTATTTTAAATTGCTGGCCGCCCGGAAGGCGTATGAAAGTGCTGCGGGAACTGATTTAGCTTGGGAGCATACCTCTTCTTTGCTGGAGGGGATAATTGAGAGGGATGAATGTGTATCTTTAAGACAGCTGGCCGTTAATGGCCGCGATATAAACGAATTTGCCGGAGGAGCGCTAATAGGGCAGATACTGAATGCTCTTTTAGATGAGGTTATGGAGGAGAAGCTGCCTAATAAAAAAGAAATATTAATGCAGCGCGCCGAACAGCTGGCAACAAAACATTAAGCGCTGCGGTGCGATTAATCTGAATCATAAAATTATGGGCGTAATAATAAAGGGCAGGTATGCTGATTGTAAAAGAATTGCCGCGTTGGCCCAGAGCCTTAAAGGGGGCGCGGCGTTTGCGGCCCGGTAGGGCCGCCGGACGGCCGAGGGCCCGTCCGGGCAGGCGTAACGCCTGCCAAACGCCGCTCCCCCTTTAAGGCTCTGGGCAAACGCGGCAATCAGGGATAAAGGGCGGCCTGTTTTTATTTTAAGGCTATTAAATATCAGGAATGGCTATTTTCTTTAAATTTTCAATGGTTACGGCATTGACAGCGCGCCCCTTTTTGGTATATCCTATAAAAAACATGTAAAGGAGAAGGTTATGGCTAAGATATCTCTTGACCGTTTTACCCGCGCGTTGAATTTAGAGGTGCTGGAAAGCTGCGGCAAGGATTCCTTGGAGATAGAAACCAGTGAAATAACCAGGCCGGGTCTCCAGCTGGCGGGATTTTTTGATTACTTTGCCTTTAACAGAGTACAGGTGTTTGGCAAAGTTGAGGCTGCTTATGTGGATTTGATGTCGGAGGGAGAGCGGCTGCGGGCTTTTGACAGGCTGTTTTCATATAAAATACCCTGCGCTGTTATAAGCAGGGAGTTAGAGCCTTCAAGCGAAATGCTTTCCATGATTAAAAAGCATGGACGGGTGCTGATGCGCTCCAATCAGGCGACCAGCAAGCTGGAGCATACCCTTATTAACTATCTTGTAGCAGAACTGGCTCCATGCATTACGGTGCACGGCGTGCTTATGGACGTATACGGCATAGGCATACTGCTTACAGGAGAATCGGGCATAGGCAAGAGCGAAACGGCGCTGGAGCTGGTTAAGAGAGGCCATAGGCTGGTTGCGGATGACGCCGTGCAGATTAAACGGGTGAACGAGCAGCGCCTTGTGGGCGAACCGCCCGAACTGCTGCGCCATCTGATGGAAATACGCGGCATAGGCATTATAAATGTTGAATACATGTACGGCATAAGCTCGGTCATATCCAGCAAATCAGTAGACTTAGTTATACATTTGGAAAATTGGCAGTCCTCTAAGGAGTATGACCGCTTAGGCGACCAGGAGGACTTTATGGAAATTCTGGACGTCTGCGTGCCCAAGATACTGGTGCCCGTCCGTCCGGGGCGCAATTTGGCTATAATTATTGAGGTGGCGGCGCGCAATCAGCGGCTTAAAACCACAGGTTACAGCGCGCTTCAGGAATTGCTGGAGCGCAGGAATAATATAAAATTTGACTAAACGGGAGAGATGAAAATGAGGTACAGAATTGGCGTGGATCTGGGGGGCACCCATATAGGGGTGGGCCTGGTCAATCAAAACAGGCAGCTCGTGGGGAAATACTATGCCGAGACGCCAGAGGGGCGCGAATTTGAGGCGACTGTCCAGGCAATGATAAAGGCGATAGAGCATCTGCTTAAAGAGCAGGGCGTGTCCATAGCAGACTGCGACAGCATTGGAATAGGTTCTCCGGGTGTAGCGGAGGAAGAAACAGGCAAGATTGTATTTTCCACTAATTTTCAATGGTACGATAAACCGCTGGGTGAGCGCCTGAAGCAGCATTTCAGTATACCTGTGCATGTGGGCAATGATGCAGATGTGGCTGGTTGGGCTGAATTTTTGATGGGCGCCGGCCGCGGGCATAAAAGCTGTATCACTATTACTCTGGGTACAGGAGTAGGTGGCGGACTGGTTTTAAACGGCCATTTGTTTTCGGGCGGAATGCTGGGAGGAGCTGAATTAGGGCATGTTACTCTGGTGGCCGGAGGAGTGAAATGCACCTGCGGCAAAGAGGGCTGCGCAGAAGCTTACTGCTCTGCGGCTGCCCTTATAAGGCAGGCGGAGGAAGCCATAAAGACCGGAAGGGAGACTGTACTTAAGAGCGGGCTGGAGGCCAAAGATGTAGTGGATGCGGCCAGAGCCGGCGATTCCCTTGCGGTGGAGCTTTTTGAAAGATATGTAAACTATCTTGCGCATTTATTGGCCAGTATTATAAATCTGCTGGCGCCTGAGGTAATTGCTTTGGGCGGCGGAGTTTCTAAGGCCGGTGAGTTTTTATTGGTTCCCTTAAGAAAGCGGGTGGCCGAGCTGGTGCTCAATAAGAGTTTGCCCCATGCGGAAATAGTATGCGCTCAGATGAGCAATGACGCCGGAATTATAGGCGCGGCGCTGCTTGAGGGTTGATATCAGGTGCGCGTTTTGGCGTGACTTTTTGTGTAATTATGCTCTGCTGCATATTTGTTTTTTGCACCCTAAATTGACAAGGGGATACACGCCTCCAGCGGTCTGATTCCGGCATTTTCTGCGTCATCGTCAATGGG
>OMGY01003326.1_pt1 | contig 10938 bp, 10 predicted proteins | sample 1674461 | NCBI WGS metagenome assembly OMGY01 (sample SAMN05578579, study PRJEB25193) | human gut metagenome | biome: Human Microbiome; feature: human-associated habitat; material: feces | host: Homo sapiens | place: USA:Birmingham
AAATATTTAGTTTGTTATAGATATAAAGATGTAAATTTTATGTTATAATCTCATCTTTAACAGTTAGAAGAAAATAAAAGTGGAAATAATCCCTAAAATAAGGTAATATTTCCACTTTTTGAATTGAAGTAAAATGTTGTATGTAAACTAATTTTTTGTAGAAGTAATAATTTTTTTAATTTTACTTGAGCGATAAGCTTGTTTATTTAAAGGAATATTAAATTTGTTAGTAAGATCTAAGAGTAATTGTTCATTAGTATATAAAGGAATAAATCCTTCATCAGATACTTTAACAAGATTTATTTCTTTTAACTTATTAATTATTTTTGTAATTGTATATTGATTCTTCTCAGCTTCAATTTGTTGTTCAAGAATTCTAGTAATTAATAAAGCAATAAAACAAGTTAAGAAATGAGCTTTAATTCTGTCTTCTCTTTGAAGATATATTGTACCAGCATCAAACTCGGTTTTCATGATTCTAAAAGACTCTTCAATTTGCCAACGATTATGATTAATACTGATGATGGTATTTGCATCATCTTTTAAATTGGTTGCAATACAATAATATCCATCAAATTTAGATTCTTCTTTATATAAATCTTCATCTAATACTAAAATATTTGTATCAATCAATTCACCATTTTTATCAAAAGATAAATTCTTAATAAATCTCTTACAATCATTGGCATTAGTTTTATTAAATTTAAGTTTTGATTCAATTAATTTTTTGGCTCTTTCAAATTGTTCTTGTCTAATTCTTTGCTGATATATTTTGTATTTAGAAGAGTAGGTTATTATTAAATCTTGCTGATTTAATTCTGCAGGATATTTATCTCCATCAATTAAAACTTTTATTTGTTTATCAGTTAAAGGAACTCTTTTATAAACCGTCTCAATTGTTTCATTTTGTTCATCTATTTCAGTTGCTTGTTTGAAACTATATTTTTGATCTAATGATTTCCATTTTATATTTTCATTATCAAAAATATTGCTTAAAACATCTTTAGGTAATTTCTTTAATGATTGACTTACTATAAAGGCTCTTTCTTGTATTGAATTAAACCATCTATTATTATATGAACCCAATCCAGCATCAGAACAATAGATAAATTTTGATAAATTAAAATCTTTTATTATTTTTTCTTCTAATGGTCTTACTGTTACTTGTTCACTGGTATTTCCTGGATTTATATTAAAAGCTAATGGTAAACCATTACCATCCATAAATAATCCCATTTGTACAATTGGATTTGGTCTATGTTCTTTACTTACTCCATATTTTCTTAATTCATCTTCTTTTTCTATTTCAAAAAAATAATTTGTACAATCATAGTAAAGAACCTTTGTATTTCTTTTAATCAAACGAGAACTATTCTTATATAGTTTTGATTGTATTGAATCAATTTCTTTTGCAAGTATAGATAAACTTCTATATACATCATGTAACTCATAATTTGGTTGTTCTAAAAAATTCTTAGCTAATTTATATGTTGATAGTTTACTTGAAGGATATATTATTCTTGAAAAAATCAAATCTTTTAATATTTTATTTATATCATAAGCAAATTTATACTTCTCACTTATTTCTAAACATACTTTATCTAGATTTAATCCATAATATATCTTTTGTAAAAATAAATATCCTGCATTATATTGTACTTGCTTATTCAATTCTAAATCTCTAGTAGGAAAGAATTTAACAACAAAATTATCTTCATCTTGCTTTTTTTCTTCTGTTAAACGTTTTGCTTCGTTTCTACAATATTCTAAAGCATTATCATGTTCTTTTTCTAAATCAGATAATCTACCTAATCTTTTAATAACTTTAGTTTTAACTTTATTATCAACACGAATAGAATCAACAATATAAACAATTTTATCAGAACCAGACTTCATTAAAGAAATACGCATAAATAATCACCTAATACTATTATATCACACCATACAAAGCCATACAACAAAATTATTATTGAAATTTGACAAAATAAAAAAGAAACTTATACATAGTATAATATTTCTTGCTTTCTTCGCTTTTTTATTCAATAACTGTCAAAGACCCGAATATAATTAAAGTCATCGATAAAATATCTAAAGATAAAATAGTTTTATCTATTAATCATTATGGTGAATTATTAAATAATAGTGAAATTATTAATTTAGAAAAAACAATTCGATAAATAAATATCAAAATGAATATTTTAATGATAAAAGTATTTAAGTTTATTTTTTAATCGATTATAATATTCTTGTTTAAAAAAGGAGATTTTTAAAATGTACGAAATAGTTAATGTATACGCACGTGAAGTTCTTGATTCTCGTGGTAATCCAACTGTCGAAGTAGAAGTTACTCTCGATTGTGGTGTTATGGGTAGAGCTATTGTTCCAAGTGGAGCATCTACTGGTGAAAATGAAGCACTCGAACTTCGTGATGGCGATAAAACAAGATTCTTAGGAAAAGGTGTCTTAAAAGCAGTTAAAAATGTTAATGAAGTAATTGCTCCAGCAGTTGTTGGTATGGATGCTGATAATCAAACTTTAATTGATAAAGTTTTACTTGAATTAGATGGAACACCATTTAAATCACATTTAGGTGCTAATGCAATGTTAGGTGTTTCTTTAGCATGTGCAAGAGCAGCAGCTGAAGCTCACGAATTACCTTTATATCAATATTTAGGTGGTCCTAATGCAAAAGTTTTACCTACTCCAATGATGAATGTTGTTAATGGTGGTGCTCATGCTGATTCAACAGTTGACTTCCAAGAATTCTTCATTATTCCAGCAGGCTTTACTACATTCCATGAAGCTTTAAGAGCAGGTGTTGAAACATTCCACTGCTTAAAGAGTGTTTTAAAATCAAAAGGTTATGAAACTGGTGTTGGTGATGAAGGTGGTTTCGCTCCAAGCTGCAAACATGGTAATACTGAACCTCTTGAATTAATTATGGAAGCTATCAAAAAAGCAGGATATGTACCTGGTGAACAAATTTTCTTAGGTATGGATGTTGCTGCAAGTGAATTCTTTAATAAAGAAACAAAGAAATATGATTTAGTCAAGAGTGGAGAAGGTTCAAAGACAAGTGAAGAAATGATTGCTTGGTTCAAACAAATGACTGAAACATATCCAATCATCACTATTGAAGATGGTTTAGGTGAAGAAGACTGGGAAGGCTGGGCTAAATTAACTGCTGAACTCGGTGATAAGATTCAATTAGTTGGTGATGATTTATTCGTTACAAATAAAGACTTCTTAAAGAAAGGTATTGTTAACCATGTTGCTAATAGTATCTTAATTAAAGTTAACCAAATTGGTACTTTAACAGAAACTCTTGATACAATCAGAATGGCTCAAACAAATGGTTATACAACAATGGTTTCTCATAGAAGTGGTGAAACAGAAGATACAACAATCGCTGATTTAAGTGTTGCTGTTAATGCTGGACAAATTAAAACTGGTTCTGCTTCAAGAACAGATCGTATGGCTAAATACAATCAATTATTAAGAATTGAAGACGAACTTGGTGAATGTGCTGAATTTGAAGGTTTAAGAGCTTTCAAAAAATATAGATTCACTAAATAATTTTAATTAATAATTTATTTGATTATAAAGATGGCTTTATGCCATCTTTTATTGTGAAAAGGAGGAATTTATGGTAAGAGAAGATATTGATTCATTTATTAAAAAAATACCTAATAATGTTATTTTAGTGGCAGCTACTAAATATGCTAGTATTGATGATATGTTTATATTATTAAAACATGGAATCAATAATTTTGGTGAAAATAGAGTAGATTCATTTTTGAATAAATATAATGAATTAAAAAATGAAAATATTATATGGCATTTTATAGGTCATTTACAAAGAAACAAATGTAAAGATATTATTAATAAAATAGATATTTTACATTCTTTAGATTCACTTGAATTAGCTAAAATAATAGAAAAAGAAAGACATGATATTTTACCTACCTTTATTGAAGTATCAATTAATTTAGAAGAAAATAAAAATGGTGTTGATTATCGATATTTAAAAGATTTTATTATAAAAATGAAAGAATTTAAAAAAATAAAAATAATAGGTTTAATGATGATGTCAAAAAAATATTCTAACCATGATGAACTTATTAATCAATTTAAAAAAATAAAAGAATTACGAAATAATTTAGAACAAGAATTAAATATATCATTACCTTATTTATCAATGGGAATGAGCGATGATTATGTTGAAGCTATTAGTCAAGGTGCTAATTATATTAGATTAGGAAGAATTTTATTTGATTTGTAAAATGCCTAAAATTAGGCTTTTATTGATAACTCTACTCATAGTAGAGTTATTTTTATTATTAGTAGAGTGGTAAAATTTATAGTAGAAAATTTATTTTAATAGTAGGGTGTAATTTTATATTTACTTATATATGATAATTTTAGAGGTGATCATTATGAGTTATGAAGATGTTAATAAAATTACATTACCAAAATATTCTTATAAAGAGGAAGAAGTGAATTGGATTTCCCATGCGGTAGGAGCAATTATTGGATTAATAATATTTTTTATTTGCTTTGGCTTAGCACTTAAATTTAATAAAGCAAGTTATAGTATGATAAGCATTGTTGTTTATGGTTTATCAATGATGACACTTTATTCTATGTCTGCTCTTTATCATGGATCTAAAGCAAATACAAGAAAGAAAAGAGTAAGAAGAATTATCGATCATTGTACAATTTTTATCTTAATCGCAGGAACATATACTCCAGTATGTTTAATGGGTGAAATTACTGTATATCATATTATTTTATTGTTAATTGAATGGATTTTTGCTTTTATTGGTATAAGTATTAATGCTTATGATTTTAATAAATTATGGGTAAGAATTGTATCAATGACTTTATATTTAATTTTAGGTTGGGCTATTATGCTTTTTCCTAGTATATATAATAATTTACCATTTAATTCTTTTATGTTTATTTTAAGTGGTGGAATTGCTTATACAATAGGCTCTATATTATATGGAATAGGGCATAATGTTAAATGGTTTCATTCTGTTTTTCATTTCTTTTGTTTATTAGGTACAATTCTTCAAGCTATTGGAATTATAATTATGATTATGTAATTTATTAGTTTTGTCATATAATAAAGATATGGAGATTTATTATGTGTACAGCAGTTAAATATAAAAATTATTTTGGAAGAACTTTAGATTATGAATTTTCTTATGGTGAAGAAATATGTATTACTCCAAGGCAATATAATTTAAATTTTAAACATTTAAAAAATAATTCTCATCATTTTGCTTTTATGGGAATGGCTCATATTGAAGATAATTATCCCCTTTATTATGATGCTTTTAATGAAAAAGGATTAGCGATTGCAGGATTAAATTTTGTTAATAATGCTTGTTATTTTAAAGAAAAGAAAAATAAAATTAATGTTACTCAATTTGAATTAATTCCATATCTATTAAGTAATTATTCTACAATTAAAGAAATAAAAAATGTTTTAAAAAAGATTAATATTACTAATATTCCTTTTAATGATAAATTACCATGTTCACCTTTACATTGGTTAGTTAGCGATAAAAATGAATGTATTGTAATTGAACAAACTAAAAGTGGATTACATGTTTATGATAATAAAATAGGTGTTTTAACTAATAATCCACCTTTTGAAGAACAATTATTTAATTTAAATAATTATCGACATTTATCCACTAAAGAAAAAGAAAATACATTTATTCCTAATATTGAATTAAATACATATAGTCGTGGATTAGGTGGAATTGGCTTACCTGGAGATTTATCTTCAATGTCAAGATTTGTCAGAGTTAGTTTTGTAAAAGCTCATTCTATTTCAAATGATAATGAAGAGAATAATGTTTCTCAATTTTTTCATATATTAAATTCAGTTGATCAACAAAGAGGGTGCTGTGAACTTGAAAATGGTAAATATGAAATAACTATATATACTTCATGTTGTTCTTTAGATAAAGGTTTATATTATTATACAACTTATGATAATCATCAAATTAATGTAATAAATATGTTTAAAGAAGATCTAGATACTAATAACTTAATTAGATATCCATTACTTGATAAAGAAAATTTTAATTTCCAAAACTAATTATGAAAAAAATGTAAATTATATATTCTTTTGACAGTACTTAATAAAGAATTTATAATTGATAATGCTTGTGAGGAATTTAAAATGGAACATAATTGTAAATTAGGATCAATTGAAGTAATCTGTGGACCGATGTTCGCTGGTAAATCAGAAGAAATAATAAGAAGAGTAAAAAGAATTGAATACGCTAAAAAGAAAGTTTTATGCTTTAAACCATCAATAGATAATAGATATTCAAAAGATGAAATAGTATCACATAATCAAAATAAGAAAAAATCATTTGTAATTACTAATTCTAGTGAAATATATAATTATATTAAAGAAGATACTTATGCAGTTGTAATTGATGAAGTTCAATTTTTGGATAATAACATTGTTAAAGTTTGTGAGCAATTAGCTAATGATGGAATAAGAGTTATTGTTGGTGGTTTAGATATGGACTTTAGAGGTGAACCATTTCCAATTATTGCTGAATTATTATCAAGAGCAGAAGATGTTACAAAATTAAACGCAATATGTGTTAAATGTGGAGAAAATGCGACAAGAACTCAAAGGATAATTAATGGTATACCAGCTTTTTTTGAAGATCCAATTGTGATAATTGGCGCAAAAGAAGCTTATGAACCTCGTTGTAGAAAATGTCACGAAGTACCACATAAAAATAAATAAAGATATATAAAAAAAGAAGCATTATGCTTCTTTTTAATTGTTCAATTTATCAATTTCTTCAATTTGTTCTTTAGTAGGAATAAAGATTTCTTTTTCGTTTCTAAAGAATTCATCATAATCTAAGCCATACCCTACAATAAAGGCATCACCAATTTCTTTTCCTACATAATCAACTGGAACATCAACTTTTCTTTTACATTTTTTATCTAAAAGAACACAAATAGAAATGTCTTTTGGATAATAATTATTTTTTAAATATTCTTTAAACCATTCAAGAGTTACCCCAGTATCAATAATGTCTTCAACAATAACAACATCTCTACCAGTTAAATCAGTATCGATATCTTTTTTTAATTTAATAACGCCAGTAGATTCTTTTCCCATGTATGAAGAAATAGTTACATAATCAGTTAAAATTGGACATTCAACTTCTCTAATTAAGTCCATCATAAATGGTAATGCACCTTTCATAACTCCAATAAATACAGGAGGTAAAACATTATCTTTATACCTTTCTGTAAGTTCATGACCTAATCTTTTGCAAATTTCATGAAGTTCTTTTTCACTAACAACGATATCTTTCATAATTTAAATGTTTCTCCTTAAAAATAAGAACAAAAATAGTATAACTTTATTTTGAACTTAAAAAAAGCAATAAAGCTTTATTTATTGTTTTTCTCTTCATTATATAAATAAAAGAATAATTTTGCGTAAGTAGAATGATTTTTAATAACGTAGATTGGTTGATCATTTTCATCTTTTTTTCCTGAATCTTCGCCTTTAGAATTATCTTCATAATCGTTAACACCATTCTTGTTACCATTTAATTTTAAAAATAAATCATTAAAGAATGTTCCCACTTTACTTAATAAATCATGTTCGCTCCAAAATTTGTTTAAAGTAGCATATTCTTTTACAATATCTTTATTTAAACGATTAAATTGTTTAACATATTTATCATAATTTGTTTGAGCATATATTCTTAATAATGAAGAAAAATTGTGATAATAACTTGAATATCTTAAATATTCATTATCACTACTTAATGTTATGTACATTGCAAGTAAATTAGCATCATTTTCTCTAAAAATTCCTTTAGAATGTGCCATTTCGTGTGCCATAGTATGAGGTAATTCGACACTAGAAATATCTTTATTAATATTTGCTTCACCAGTTGGTGCAAAAAATACACCAGTTATATGTAATTCGGTAAAGACATTAGAAAATGTTAATTTCTTTACATTAGGGGTAAATGAAGAATAATAATTAGCATCTAATCTTTTATATTCATTAATTAAAATATTATTCAATTCTTCAAAAGTATAAGGTGAAACAATTGTGCCATCTTCATTTCTATCAAAATGAGTTGATATTTCATTATAATCTTCTAAAAAATAATCAAAAGTTTGATCAATAAATTCATCACTTACTTCTTGGTCATATTGAGGAACATATAAACTTTCTTTTCCATAAGAAATAGAAGCGGTTGCTACATAAATATTGGTTACTAAAAAGGCAACAATAAATAATGATAAGAATTTATTAAGTGATTTATAAAATTGTTTTTTACATAATTTAACAATAATACTAATAACAAAATATATAGCTAAAATGACTAAAATTATAAATATCCATTCATATAAACTAAAAGGGATATTTGAAGTTATTTTTGACATAAAAGAAATATATTTAGTAGAAATATTATTCGTATACCATTCTGCATAATTAGTATTATTTTTTATAATGCACAAAAAAATGAAGATAAGAATTAATAAAACACTGATAATAGATTTAATAATTAATTTTTTCTTTTTCATATATATAGAATACTTAATTTTAGATAAAATAAAAAGACCTTTTCAGGCCTTAATATCGCTTTAATAAAATTATTCAACTTCAATAGCTTGAACTGGACAATTTGCAGCAGCTTCTTCAACAGCTGGAACTAAATCTTCAGGGATATCACCTAAAACATTTTCAGCAGTTCCACTTGCACCAAAAGCAAATACTGCATCACAAGTACCAACACATAAGCCACAGCCGATGCAATTTTCATTAACTTTACATTTTTTTGCCATAATAAGACCTCCTCGTGTACAAAAATATTATAGACCATTTATTTAATTTGATAAAGTGTTTTTTTATAAGAAACAATATAAAAAAGTTATATAAAGCTAACTATAAATCAATATTTTAATTATAATTTTTAGTACTTAAATATCATAAAATGTTATTATCTATTTAAAATATAAACAAAGTTTGTTATGATTATTTAGGTTAAAAGGTGATAAAAATGCAACAAGATAAGATGATTGAAAGATTAGACACTATGGAAAAAAGATTAAAAGAAATTGATGATCTTTTATGTACAGATGAAATAGTTTCTAATGTAGCAAAAATGACTGAATTAAATAAAGAAAGAGCAACTTTAGAAGAACCAGTAGAAAGATATACTGAATACAAAAAAATGTTATCAGATATTGAAGATTCTAAAATAATGGAAAGTGATGAAGATCCTGAAATTGCTGCTTTTGCTAAAGAAAATATCAAAGAATTATTAGAAAAAAGTGAAAATCTTTATAATGAAATAAAATTAATGCTTGTACCAAAAGATCCTAATGATAGTAAAAATATTATTTGTGAAATTAGAGGAGCTGCTGGTGGTGATGAAGCTAATATTTTTGCTGGAGATTTATTTAGAATGTATACTCGTTATGCTGAACAAAAAGGTTGGAAAATACAAGTATTAGATTCTAATGAATCAGAAATGGGTGGATTTGCATCTATTTCATTTATGATTAAAGGTGAAGGTGTTTATTCACGTTTAAAATTTGAATCAGGTGCACATAGAGTTCAAAGAGTTCCAAAGACAGAAGCAAGTGGAAGAATTCATACATCTACTGCAACAGTATTAGTAATGCCAGAAACTCAAGAAGTTGAAGTACATATTAATCCTAGTGATTTACAAATAGATACTTATCGTTCTTCAGGAGCAGGTGGACAAAATGTTAATAAAACAGAATCAGCTGTTAGAATTACTCATATTCCTACTGGGATTGTTGTTGCTTGCCAAGTAGAAAGATCTCAACTTCAAAATAGAGAAATTGCGATGAATTTATTAAGAGCAAGAGTATATGCTGCTGCTCAAGCTGAACAAAATGAAAAAATTGATTCAGAAAGAAGATTAAAAGTTGGTACTGGTGAAAGATCAGAAAAAATTAGAACTTATAATTATCCTCAAAATAGAGTAACAGATCATCGTATTGGTTTTACAATTCAAAAACTTGATCGTGTTATGGAAGGTGAACTTGATGAAATTCTTGATGCTTTAATTAACGCTGATCAACAAGATAAACTAGCGGCTGAAAACAAAAATAATGAATAAAAAGTTAAAAGATATTATTCAAGAATCAAAAAAATATATTACTGAAGAATTATCCTTTGAAGAGATTAAATGGCTCTTAAAGGATATTTTTTCGTTAGAAGAATATGAATTAATTGCAAAAAGTAATGATATTTTTGATGATGAAAAATTTATGACTTTATTAAAAAAAGCTAATGATGTTCCCGTAAGTTATTTATTAGGTTATCAAGATTTTTATGGTTATCGATATCAAGTAAATAAAAATGTATTAATTCCAAGAAATGAAACAGAAGAATTAATTAATTATTGTTTAGAATATATTAAAAAAAATAATTATAAGAGAATAAAAATATTGGAAATTGGAACTGGTTCTGGATGTATTTGTATTACTTTAAATAAAGAATTAGATAAATTAAATATTGATAATGAAATTACTTCTTGTGATATCTCTATCGATGCTTTAAAAGTGGCTAGAAATAATGCTTTAATATTAAAAAGTAATATAAATTTTATTGAATCTGATGTGTTTTCTAATCTTATTAATTATGATTATGATTTAATTATTTCTAATCCTCCATATATAGAAAAAAATGAATTTGTTAGTAAAAGAGTTTTAAATAATGAACCACATATTGCTTTGTTTAGCGATGAAACTGGATTAGAAATATATAAAAAAATATTTTCTCAAATAAACAAATTTATAAATTTAAAAGCTTTGTTTTTTGAAATATCACCATGTATAGAACAAGGCCTTGAATTATTAAAAAATAAATATTGTCCTAATTTTAAT
>OMGY01003332.1_pt1 | contig 10925 bp, 9 predicted proteins | sample 1674461 | NCBI WGS metagenome assembly OMGY01 (sample SAMN05578579, study PRJEB25193) | human gut metagenome | biome: Human Microbiome; feature: human-associated habitat; material: feces | host: Homo sapiens | place: USA:Birmingham
GGGCGGTACACGGTGACGGCGCTGCCGGCCATACACACGCATCCCGAGCAGAGTCTGCTGTATCTGATCGAGTCGGACGGCGGCGCGCTGCTGTGGACTGAGCATCGCGCACGGCGGGCTCAGCGTTTTTTTCGTTGTTCGGCATAATTGGCTCCCTGTATCGTCAGTCCGGCATGGTCAGACTGCGGCATTCATTATAGTAACGTTTTTCCTCGGCATGGCCCATGCTGAAGGTCTTGCGCGGCAGCACGCCGCCCAGCACAACACCTTTGAACAGGTCTGCTTTGGCAAAGTCCGGCATCAGCAGGGCTGTGGCTGGTTTGGCGGGGTCTGCAGCCATGGCGCGGGCAGCCGCGGCACCGTGGATGTAATCCACCGTCACGCCGGGGTTCTGGGCCAGATAATCCCCAATAAAATGTTCCGTGGTGCCCACGGCCAGCGGGTCCGGGGTGTTGGCGGCGTCAAAGGTGATCTCTGCACCGGCACCGGCCAGCACGATATGCTGGTCGCCGCCCTGGAGGGCTGCGCCGTGCTGTTCCAACCAGCTGCCAAAGTCTGCGGCAACGGTGTTGGCGTCCACGCCAAACAGCACACGGTGGATGGGCTCAATCTCAATCGCCGGGGAATGCACGTTGCACACTTCCGCCAGGCACCAGCGCGCCGGGTGGGTCTGCTGCTGTTCCGGCGGCAGGGTGGGTTTCAGTTCTTCCCAATAGGCTTTTGCTGTGGCAAGGGAATGGTTGCCATCACCAACCGCCAGCGTCATGGGGGGCTGGCCGGCTGCGGCAGGCCAGCGTGCGGCAAAAGCAGCGGCATCGCCAAGGTTTGCCAGCGCAGTGTTGATCTGCTCCACCAGCGCGGGGTCCTCCACGGCCCAACCGGCCAGGTGGCCGCCGTTCAGCATCAGCGCGCCATCATACAGCAGCGGCAGCTCCGCCTTATGGGCGGCAATGGGTTCAATCAGGGTACAGGCTTCATCGTCGGCCAACATCATCACATGCGGGGTTTCCAGCTGGGCCCCGCGGCGGATCTTGAGCCGGGGCGGGATGCGCGCCACCACTGTGCTCTCGCTGGGGCGGATGGCGGGCTTGCTGCCTTTTTTAAAGCTGTACTGTTCCAGGTCCACAGCACCAACCAGACCCTGGCGGATGGTACCGTCCATCTGGGTGCGCTCCACATACACATAGCCATGTACACAGCGGGTCAGCAGGTTATCGCGGTAATCCTGCATAGCCGCACGGATCGCCGCAAGGCGCGATTCTTCCTGCGGGGTTCCAAGGTAAGCTTCCGGCAGAACAATGTGCAGGGTGCTGGGTTTACCCTTTGCCAGTTCCTCCGCTTTCTGCCAGTATTCCGGCTGGGAGGTAAACTGATCCACCGCAATGCAGGCCCACGGGTCCAGCGGGGTCGTTGCACCGGGCAGCAGGATATCAGCAGGGACAAAACAATTCTGCATGGTAATCACTCCTCTTTCACGGATGCCGTTTTTTACGTCCGGGCGCGGCTCAATCCACAGTGCCAACCAGCCCGTAAATTGCCAGCGAGAGAATGCCGATATAAATCAGCACACTGGGCAGGCCGCGGAATATATGTGGGATATCTTTGCTGCGCAGCCGGCGGCGGCCTTCATCCACCACCAGCACGGCGACCAGGTAGCCCACGCCGCTGCCAAAGCCGAAGCCGATGGACTGCAGCAGGTTATAGTTCTGGCTGGCTGCAACCAGCAGGGTGCCCAGCACGCAACAGTTGAAGGTTGCGCCGGGCAGCTGTTCGCGGCAGGCATCGCGGCTTTTGGGGAACAGGCCCAACAGCAGCCACACAATGCCCATAGCAATCAGTGAGCAGTTCAAAAATACCAGCGGGCGCAGGGCGTTGACCGGCAGCCAGCCGGGCAGCACCTTTGCCAAAGCAGGCAGCGCTAAGCTTTGGGCAGCCCAACCCATGGGGGCGCTGATGGTCTGTACCAGAATGATGGGAATGCAGTACTGCCATGTGCTGATCTTGGGGTCGTTGACCAGCTTGTTCAGTCGGGAAACGCCCAGCGCGCGGAAGAACACTGCATTCTCCGCAAACACAGCCATGACGGCGTAGGTCAGGAACTGCGCCACAGCCTGCAAAACGGAAAGCTCAGCGCTTGCGTTTATTGCCATACAGATGACGCACCTCCTCGATCTTATAATGCACATAGGCACCGCCGATGGCGGTCCACACGGCGGCAATCAGGCCAATGATGATAAACCCGGTGCCCGGCTGGTCGGCCAGCGGCAGCGGCGCCACGGGAAATACCACGTTGCCGAACACGGTGCCTTCCGCCAGCAGTTCACGCACAACCCCCACCAGCAGCACCGAAAAGCAGATACCAATGGTATTGTTGATGCCGCGGCGGAACGCCTCGCCCACCGTTTCCAGGTCGTTGGATTCCATACGTTTGATCACGGCGGGCTCCACTACCAGCATGGGCAGATAGATCCCCAGCAGCGAAAGATCCGCCCCAAACAGGTTGTACAAAATGATATAAGCCGGGATATACACAATAGCGGCAGCGTAAGAGTATACCACACCGCGGAAGCGGTTGCCGGTCAGGTGGCAGATTGCCACAGCCAACATACGGGTTGCCGTTACAAGCAGAATGGCGGCAGCGCACAGCATCCAGGCATTCTGGCCGCTTACAGCAGCCGCCACAATGGGTGCCAGCCCCAGACCGCGCACCATAACGGGGTTATTCAGCCACAGGTGGTCATCATGGATATTCTGGGCCAGCTCTTCCTCGGCCTCTTTGCGGGTCTTGGGCTTATTGGCGGGCTGGACCGTTTTGGGCTTTTCGGCCGTAGGTGCTTCCTGCTTGCTTTCTACCGCTTTCTGCTCCGCCTGGGCGGCGGCCAGGGCTTCCTGCTCGATCTGCTCGGCGGTTTTGCCCTGCTCTGCGGCGCGGCGCGCCTGTTCCAGCATTTCGGGGGTCAGCTGGGGGATGATAACGGTTTGGGAATGTTCCTGCAGGGTCGGCTTTTTGTTGCTGTTCTTACGGTTCTCTGTGTTGGGCAAGGCGCTTTTCCTCCTTCCGCATGAATCTGATCCTTTCTGCGCGCTGGGCCAGGCGGTCCAGCCATTCGGGGAAAGCACCAGCCAATACAATGGCAAAGCATACGCCGGTTTCGTATACGCTGTAATAGCGGAACGCCGTTGCCATTGCGCCCAGGAACAGGCCGTAAATCAAACGGCTGCTCCAACGGTTGGGCTGCACCACCGGCTCGCACGCCAGGAATATCCCGCCAAACAGCATGCTGCCGGAAAGCAGGATATACTTTTCCAGGTAGATGCGCTGGCGCACATATTCCCATGGGGCACTCAGGGCTGGAAGTTCGTTCAGGTTGGGCAGCAGCCAGGGCACCAGCACGCATACCGCAAGGTACGGCACAAAGGTAGAAAGCTGCATGTGGCCGCGCACCAGCAGGTACAGCCCACAGGCCACAATGACCAGAATAGCGCAGCAGCCCAGCGGCCCAGCCACATTACCGGTCAACAGGTTGATGGTACTGTCAGACGGCAGGCCGCCGGCAGACAGGGTGGTGTTGCTGCCTTGGGTCAACACCACTCCGGTGCTGCTGAAAAGTGCCAGCACTGTACCCGGTGCCGGGTAGGACGACATGACTCGCGGCCATGCCAGCGTTGCCGCCACCAATCCCACCGCCGCCGGGTGGAAGGGATAGTGACCTTCTCCGCCGAACGCTTCTTTGACAAGCACGGCAATGATCGTTGCCGTGACCACCATATAATACGGGGCCGAAGCCGGCATCATCAGCACAATCAGCGCAGCAAAAGCTTCGCTGGAAGGCTCATGTGCGCGGTACCCCGCCGCATGCAGCGGGGTAACAACACAGTCCGCCACATACGCAGTCAGCAGCCCGGCCGCCATCATCAGCAGCGGGCGCGCTCCGTAATAAAAACAACTGACCGCCAAAAGCGGGACAGTGCAAAACAAAATGTCCCAATAATAATCATAGTTTACGCTTTTGGTGATCTTATCATGACGTTTTGGCATGGATACTCCTTTGGGGGTTACAGCGCCCGAACCTGTTTGGCCAGCGCGGTACGGTCCTGCGCCTTAAAAAACGCGCTGCCCATGACCAGCACACTGGCTCCGGCCTGGGCACACAGGGAGGCGGTTTCGGTGTTAATGCCGCCGTCCACCTCAATGCGGGGGGAAACACCGCGCCGGTTGCACTCTGCCTTGATGGCTGCCACACGGCTGACGGTTGTGGGGATGAACTTCTGCCCGCCAAAGCCGGGCTCCACCCCCATGACCAGCACCAGGTCCAGTTCATCCAGGTAGGGGAACACTGCCTGCGGCGGGGTAGACGGGCTGATGGTCAGGCCCACCAGGCACCCAGTCTCCCGCACAGCGGCAATGGTCTGCCCCACATGGTTGGGCACAGCTTCAATGTGGAAATTGATCAGGTTTGCCCCTGCTGTCGCAAAATCCTGTGCATAGCGTGCAGGGTCGGAGATCATCAGGTGGACATCATAAAATGCTTCCGGCACGGCCTTTTTCAGGCATTTCAGCACCGGCGCGCCATAGGTGATGTTGGGTACAAAGTGGCCGTCCATCACATCAAAATGCACCATGTCTGCACCGCACACCATAGAATCGGCCGTTTCGGCAGCAAGGTTGGCAAGATCGGCAGACAGGATGGAAACACTCAATTCCGTCATTGCTTTGTCCTTTATCTCAAATTGCACCGCATCATCCCCGCCGCAGCGGTATTTGGAATCATGCGGTTTTGCTATAAATCCTGGTTTACGCCTGCCTTATGCTTTGTACTGGTTGATCTTATCCATCTGCACAGCAACACAGGCCAGCGCGCTTTCAATTACCTTGTCCATATCATAGTACTTATACTCGCCCAGGCGGCCGCCAAACACAACGTGCGGCTCGGCATCGGCCAGTGCCTTGTACTTGGCGTACAGGGCGCTGTTCTTGTCGTCGTTGACCGGGTAGTACGGCTCGTCGCCCGGCTTCCACTCAGCGGAGTATTCGCGGCTGATGACCGTCTTGGTGCCCGGCTCGGTGGAGCCGAACTCAAAGTGCTTGTGCTCAATGATGCGGGTGTACGGGGTTTCGGCATCGGTGTAGTTGATGACAGCGTTGCCCTGATAGTTGGGGCAGGCCAGCGTTTCGGTTTCAAAGCGAACGCTGCGGTACTGCAAGGTGCCCAGGGAGTAATCAAAATAAGCGTCAATGGGGCCGGTGTAGATCACACGGTCAGCCAGAGCATCCAGTTCAGCCTTGTTAGCCAGGTAGTTCACACCCAGGCGAACTTCCACACCCTGCAGCATATTGGCCACCATCTGGGTGTAGCCGCCGTTGGGAATACCCTGATACAGCGCATTGAAGTAGTTGTTATCAAAAATCAGGCGCACCGGCAGGCGCTTGATGATGAACGCCGGCAGCTCAGTGCAGGGGCGGCCCCACTGCTTTTCGGTATAGTGCTTGACCAGCTTTTCGTAAATATCGGTGCCGACCAGGTTGATGGCCTGCTCCTCCAGGTTTTTGGGCTCGGCGGTAAAGTGGGCAGCGCGCTGCTCCTCGATCTTTGCCTCGGCCTCGGCGGGGGTCACAACGCCCCACATCTTGTTGAAGGTGTTCATGTTGAACGGCAGGTTGTACAGTTCGCCCTTATAGTTTGCCACCGGAGAGTTGGTATAGCGGTTGAACACAGCGAACTGGTTCACATAGTCCCACACTTCTTTATTGTTGGTATGGAAGATATGTGCGCCATAGCGGTGGACATTGATGCCCTCAACATTTTCGGTGTAGATATTGCCGGCAATGTGGTCGCGCTTATCGATCACCAGGCAGCTTTTGCCTGCCTTGGTAGCCTGCTGTGCAAACACTGCGCCAAACAGACCAGCGCCGACGATCAGGTAATCATACTGTTTCATGGGGAACCTCCTTGTTATTTGGCAGAATGGCTGAACGGATCAGCGGAACGGTTTTTCCACTGCTGCACCTGCTGCAGGTGGAATTCAAAATCGCGGTCATCCTTTGTCAGCTGGCTGGAAAGGATCACGCCGGAAATAAACAGCAAAAGCGCCGCCACCAGTACGCAGGCACACACGATCAGCGTAGGGAAGCGCGGCACAAGGCCGGTGGCAAAATATTCGCCCAGAACAGGGGCCAAAAAGCACAGGCTGATCATGCCAAGCACCGCAGCCAGGGTGCTGAAAAAGCCGAACGGGCGGTAGTTTTTATACAGCCGTGCAATGGTGCGCAGCACGCGGAAGCCATCCGAATAGGTATTCAGCTTACTTTCGCTGCCTGCGGGGCGGTCACGATAGTCAATGATCACATTCTCCACCTGCATGTTGCGGTGCAGGGCGTGGATGGTCATTTCGGTCTCGATTTCAAAGCCGCGGCTCAGCACCGGGTAGGTTTTGACAAACTGGTAGCTGAACGCACGGTAGCCCGTCATGATATCCTTGATTTGGCCGCCGAAGAGGTTGTTGGTAAAAAACCGCACCAGGTCGTTGCCAAAATTGTGGAACGGGCGTTTGTTCTGGGTGTAATAGGTGGAGGAAAGCCGATCCCCCACCACCATATCAGCCTGGTGTTCGGTGACGGCTTTGACCATTTCCGGGGCCGCTTCCGCCGGGTAGGTATCGTCGCCGTCCACCATGATATAGGCTTCGGCGTCAATTTCGCGGAACATGCGGCGGATGACGTTGCCTTTACCCTGCTGGTATTCGTGGCGCACCACGGCACCGGCTGTGCGGGCCAGCTCTGCCGTGCCATCGGTAGAGTTGTTATCGTACACATAGATCGTAGCTTCCGGCAGAACGCGGCGGAAATCCATCACAACCTTTTGTACTGTCTGAGATTCGTTATAACAGGGGATAAGAACTGCTATTTTATCCAATGATATTCACTTCCCTTTTGCGGGTAGATTTTTGTGTTTCAGGTGCGTGATTTTGGGGTATACAGCGGGCGCACAATGTGCGCCCCTACGGGGTGGGTTATACAGCTTGATGCACGTAACATCTGTGCACAGCGTAGGCGCACCGCATGTTCCCCTGCGTAAGAGGTATTTCCCTATCCTGCAGGGCGAGGCAGCCCCACCCTGCCGAACCGTTATGTGCTTCTATTTTTCGGGGGCTGTCCCAACTGCTCTTACGCTTCCGCGCACTTTTTGATCTCGTCCAGCCAGAACCGTGCGGTTTTCTTCCAGCTGTACTTGGCCAGCACCTTGTCCGGCGGGGCCGCAGGCTTGGCAAACAGCGCGTCAAGGTCCACATCATAGTCATAGGGGTCAAAGTAGCGGGCGGTATCGCCATACAGCTCCGGCAGGCAGCTGGCACGGGCCAGGGCGATGGGTGCCCCCAGGCTGAGCGCTTCCAGCGGCGGAATGCCGAACCCTTCAAACACAGCGGGGTGCAAAAAGCCTTTGCAATTCTGCATCAGCGCTTTGTTCTGGCCGTCCGTCACATAGCCGGGGTAAAAGATATTGCTGGTGTTTTGGGCAGCATCTGCTTCGGCGCTGCCAAAGGCAGCAAGGTCCTTGCCGCCGGCCACAACAAAGGTTTTATCCGGGTTGCGGGCGGCAACCTCGCGCACCCACTTAAAGTTTTTGTGCCCGGCCAGGCTTCCCAGTGCGTAATAATACTCTTTTTTCTTCACGCCAGGCAGCTTGTCAAACACCGTAATGTCCGGCTGGACGTTCTGCAGATGCTCCCAGCCGTTATAGGTCACACCGATCTTATCCAGTGGGATGCCCAACTGCTCGCTGATCAGGTGGCGCTGGTTATCACTGACGGTGAACACCCGCCGGGCAAACCATTTGGTGGAAAGGCAGTGGAACCAGAACTTGAAGCGGAAAAACGCACGGTCGGTTTTCATTACCAGGGGGCGGATATCATGCAGCACCACCACGCTGCGGCGGGTCATGAGCATATCGCTGGCAAGGCCAACGTAAAAGGCGTGGTGTTTGCGCAGGTAGCGCGGCAACACCATCAGATTGTAACTATACTTAATGGCCTTGAGCGGAACAATTTTGATGTTTTTCAGTTCGGGCAGGTGCAGCGGGCGGCCATCGTCCCGGTAGCACAGCCGCACATCCAGGCCGGTGCCCTCCAGCAGGGGGTCCAGCCGGGTCACAACTTCATACACAAAGCGCGGAATGCCCGTGATGGGGTCACACAGCACTGTGCCATTGATCACAATGGGGTTCACTCTTCGGCCTCCTTGGCGGTTTCGTGGTGAGAGCAGGCTTCCAGCTCACGCTGCCAGTCCGCATAGCGGCGGGTGCAGTAATCCCGCAGCTCGTCCTCAAAGCGCTGCTCGCTGAAGCTGCGGCTGTGTTCCCGGATCTGCTGTGGGGGATAAGCCACGCCTTCGGTCTCAAACTTCTGGATGCAGGCTTCCAGGCTTTCGGGTGTCTGCTCGTCAAACAGCAGGCCGGTTTTGCCGTCCAGCACAGTCTCACAGGCGCCGCCGCGGCCAAAGGCCAGCACCGGGGTGCCTGCGCTCTGGGCTTCCACAGGGGTAATGCCAAAATCCTCCTCGCCGGGGAACAGGAACGCCTTGGCGCGCAGATAATAGCCGCGCACCTCTTCGTCGCTCAGGCCGCCGCCCAAAAAGCGGATGGTCGGGCCAGCCATGGCGCGCAGCTTGTCGCCCTCGCCGCCGCCGCCGATCACGATCAGCGGCTTGTTCAGCTTGGTGCAGGCTGCCACAGCCAGGTCAATCCGCTTGTACCAGGTAAAGCGGCCCACCACAAGGTAAAAATCCTCTTTGGGCACAAAGGGTTCTTCGTTGATATGCACGCAGGGGTAGATCACATCACTGTCGCGCCGGTAATATTTTTTGATGCGCTTGGCAATATAATGCGAGTTGGCGATAAAATAGTCCACCCGGTCCGCGGCGCACTTATCCCACTGGCGCATTGTTGCGGTAGGTATAATAAAAATCCCAGACATAGCGGGTGGGCGTATGGCAGTAGCAGATATGCACGGCGTCCGGCCGGGTGATCACGCCCTTGCTGCAGGAAGAGCAGGACGAAATGACCATATCGTATTCCGAAAGATCCAGTGCTTCAAACGCGCGGGGCATCCACGGCAGCATGGCACGGTACAGCTTGGTGGCAAAAGGCAGCTTTTGGAGATAGGTGGTGCGGATATCATAATCCTTGAACCACGCAGGCATGTTGTTTTCGTCATAGACGAGGGTATAGATGGGTGCATCAGGGAAAACATGGTGCATACAGTCCACCACGCGGTCTGCACCGGCGTATGCCACCAGCCAGTCATGCACAATGGCTACCTTCGGCTTGCCGTTTTTCATCCTCAGCCCTCCTTTGGTTGTTTACTGGATCTTTTCATCGTTGACCATTTTGCCGCCAAACACGGTGCGGAACAAAATTTTGATATCCAGTGCAACGGTCCAGTTTTCGATGTACCAGATATCATAACGGATACGCTCCGCAATATCAGTGTCACCGCGCAGGCCGTTGATCTGCGCCCAGCCGGTCAGGCCGGGGCGCACCTGCTGGCGCACCAGGTAACGGGGAATTTCTTCCTTAAAATGCTCTACATGGAACGGGATCTCTGGCCGCGGGCCAACCAGGCTCATATCCCCTTTTAATACATTGAAAAACTGCGGCAGTTCATCCAGGCTGAATTTGCGGATAATGCTGCCGAACCGCGTTTTGCGCGGGTCGCTGTTGGTGCTCCAGGCCGAATCCTCGGCGGCGTTCACCCGCATGGAGCGGAACTTATACATCATAAAGGGGCGTTTGTTCAGCCCCACGCGCTCCTGCTTAAAGATGATCGGCCCAGGGCTGGACAGCTTGACGCCGATGGCTACCCCCAGCATGATGGGGCTGGTGAGCACGATCAGCACCAGGCTGCCCACCACATCCATGGCGCGCTTGATAAAGGCGTTCAGGATATTATCAAACGGCGTCTGCCGGATGTTGATGAGCTTACAATCGCCCAGCACATCAATGGTGGGGCGGGCGGGCAGGTAATCGTTATAAAACGGCACCATGGTAATGCGGGTGCCGTGCTTATCGCAGGCGGCAAAGGCGCGGGTCAGCATGTGCATCTCGGCGGCATCCAGGGCCACCACCACCTCGTCAATGCCGGGTTCATCCAGCGTGACTTCCATTTTGTCATATCCGCCCAGGTAGCGCACATCCAGGTCCGGGTTGGCATAAGGCGCCAGGTAGCCATCCACATGGAAGCCATAATACGGGTTATGTTCGAGCGCCAGCAGATACTTGGCAGCCATATCGCCGCCGCCGACCAGCAAGATATGGCGCAGGTCCTCCCCTTTCCGGTTGCGGGCACGGTCATACCAGCGCTTGATCATCCGCTTGAAGATCAAAAAGCCGGTGCTGAACCCGTACAGCAGCAGCATGACCCCGCGGGAGAAGTTTTGCAGGCGGAAAACGAAGAGCAGCGCCATAAAGCCCACCACGCCCAGCGCGTTGCCGAACGCAATGGTGGTGCTGCGCTGCCACAGCCCCCGCAGGCGGGAGGGGTTATACAGCCCGCGGCTCCAATAGAGCAGCACCATCACCACGGCGTAGCCCGCCCACCCCAGGGCAACCATAGGGCTGCGGGCAATATCCAGTGCCGGGCCGGCGCCGCCCTCCTCAAAAAAAGGCAGCCAGTTAAAGCGCAGGAAATTGGCCAGCAGGTATGCGGCAATCAGCAGCACAATATCAATCACACTGCTGATCAAGCCCCTGATACGCTGATTTTCACTGAGCAATCCTGCTGCCCCCTCTCTGTACGCCATATTTCAATCGTTTTAGTATATCATAAAATCCATCCGGTTTCAACCAACGGCGGTTTTGCTGCGGCGCTGAAGCAGATTTTAGGCAATACCGCATAATTCTAAGTGCCGATACGGCGAGCGAGGTGCGGCA
>OMGY01003343.1_pt1 | contig 10904 bp, 9 predicted proteins | sample 1674461 | NCBI WGS metagenome assembly OMGY01 (sample SAMN05578579, study PRJEB25193) | human gut metagenome | biome: Human Microbiome; feature: human-associated habitat; material: feces | host: Homo sapiens | place: USA:Birmingham
AGGTTGATGTTTCCTGCTTCAAATGCGGCGGAAAAGGCTGCCGTTTCTGTAAAGGATCCGGCTGGATTGAAATCCTTGGCTGTGGAACAGTTCATCCCAATGTACTTCGCATGTGTGGAATTGATCCGGAGGAGTACACTGGTTTTGCATTCGGCGTAGGTCTTGAGCGTATTGCGCTTCTGAAATATGAGATTGATGATATGCGTCTGCTTTATGAGAACGACATCCGTTTCCTGAAGCAGTTCTGATTTCTGGGCATCGCGAAGCGTGTAACTGTGAAAGTACTGAGCAGTTACCTTTCATAATATAAATATTAGAGTGAGAAGAGGATTAAATAAATGAATACTTCATTATCTTGGATGAAAATGTATGTGCCGGATCTTGACGTAACCGCACAGGAATATACAGATGCAATGACATTGTCAGGTACAAAGGTAGAAGGCTTCACCAGGCTTGATGCTGACCTTGAAAAGATTGTAATCGGACAGATTGAGAAAATTGAGAAACATCCGGATGCAGATAAGCTGATCATCTGCCAGGTGAATATCGGATCTGAGGTGATCCAGATCGTTACGGGTGCTCCAAACGTAAAAGAGGGAGACAAGGTTCCGGTTGTTCTTGACGGAGGTCGTGTAGCAGGAGGACATGATGGAAAAATGACTCCTGGCGGAATCAGGATCAAAGCCGGAAAACTTCGCGGAGTACCGTCCAACGGCATGATGTGCTCCATCGAAGAGCTGGGAAGCAACCGGGATATGTATCCGGAAGCCCCAGAATATGGAATTTATATATTCCCGGAAAACGCAGTTGTAGGTGAAAGCGCTATTAAGGCTCTTGGACTTGATGACGTTGTATTTGAATATGAGATCACATCCAACCGTGTTGACTGTTACGGTGTTCTTGGAATTGCAAGAGAAGCAGCAGCTACTTTTGGTAAGAAATTTTACCCTCCGGAAGTTAAAGAGACAGGAAATGATGAAAAAGCTTCTGATTACGTAAAGGTAACTGTAGAGAAACCGGAGCTTTGCCCACGTTATTGTGCAAGAGTTGTAAAAAATGTTAAGATCGGACCATCTCCGAAATGGATGCAGCGCTGCCTGGCTTCCAATGGAATCCGCCCGATCAACAATCTGGTAGATATCACCAACTATGTAATGGAAGAGTTTGGACAGCCAATGCATGCTTACGATCTCGATACGATTGCAAACCATGAAATTGTTGTACGCTGTGCGGGTAAAGATGAGAAATTTGTCACACTGGATGGTCAGGAACGTATTATGGACGAGAACGTCCTGATGATCTGCGATGGTGAGAAACCAGTTGGAATCGCAGGTATTATGGGCGGCGAGAACTCCATGATCACAGATGACGTACACACAGTTCTGTTTGAGGCAGCCTGCTTTGATGGAACAAACATCAGACTTTCTTCCAAGAGAATCGGACTTCGTACAGATGCTTCCGGCAAGTTTGAGAAAGGTCTTGATCCGAATAATGCAAAGGCTGCAATCGACAGAGCCTGCCAGCTGATGGAAGAGCTTGGTGCCGGTGAGGTTGTTGGCGGTATGGTTGATATCTGCAATAAGGTCAGCAAGCCATCCCGTGTAAAATTTGAGCCAGACCGTATCAACGGTCTTCTTGGAACAAATCTTTCCAAAGAAGAGATGCTTGGCTATCTTGCAAAGATCGAACTCACCTATGATGAGGAGACAAATGAAATCGTAGCACCGACTTTCCGCCAGGATATCCACTGCATGGCAGATGTTGCAGAAGAAATTGCACGTTTCTACGGATATGACAAGATTCCTACAACTTTGCCATCCGGTGAGGCTACTACAGGAAAAATGCCATTCAAGCTTCGCATTGAAAATATCGCAAGAGATATTGCAGAGTACTGCGGATTCTCAGAAGGTATGACTTACTCATTTGAGAGCCCGAAGGTATTTGACAAACTGAGAATTCCAGAAGATAATGTACTTCGTCAGGTGATCACCATCAGCAATCCTCTTGGTGAGGACTACAGCATTATGCGTACCAGTACACTGAATGGAATGCTTTCTTCTCTGGCAACTAACTATAACAGAAGAAACAAAGACGTTCGTCTTTATGAGCTTGGAAATGTATATCTTCCGAAGGCACTTCCACTTACCGAGCTTCCAGATGAAAGAACCATGTTTACACTTGGAATGTACGGAACCGGTGATTTCTTTGACATGAAGGGCGTTTGTGAGGAGTTCTTCGAAAAAATCGGTATGAAGAAGAAAATGGAGTATGATCCGGCAAGCGGAAAACCATTTCTTCATCCTGGAAGACAGGCCGATATGGTATACGAGGGAACCGTTGTAGGTTACCTTGGAGAGGTTCATCCGCTGGTTGCAGATAATTATGGAATTGGGGAGCGCGCATATATCGCAATGATCGATATCAAGAGCGTTCTTGAATTTGCAAATTTTGACCGCAAGTTTACCGGAATTGCAAAATATCCGGCAGTAACCCATCAGTATGCTGGTTCCGAAACAGGTGCTTGCAGGTCAGATCGAGGACATTCTTGCTCAGAGAGGCGGAAAGATCCTGGAGAGCTATCAGCTGTTTGATATCTACGAAGGAAGCCAGATCAAGGGTGGCTACAAGTCTATGGCTTATGCGCTTGTATTCCGTGATCACGATAAGACCCTGGAAGAAAGCGAGATTTCTGCGGCAATGAAGAAAATTTTAAATGGTCTGGAAGGCCTTGGAATCGAGTTGAGAAGCTGATGCTTTTATATATTGTAAGACACGGTCTGACGCCCTGGAACCACCTTCATAAGGCTCAGGGTTCAGCAGACATTCCTCTTGCTCAGGAGGGAATTGATCTTGCCAGAAGAACGGGCGAGGCTCTGATGGATGTAAAGTTTGATATCTGTTTTACAAGTCCTCTTACCCGTGCGAGACAGACTGCCCGGTTAGTTCTGGGTGGCCGTGATATTCCTGTGATACCGGATAAAAGGATTCAGGAAATTAATTTCGGGGTTCTGGAAGGACACATTATGAGAACTGGAAATACTATGGAGTCCAACTGCGAAGAATTTGATCTGTTTTTTAAGGATCCTCTGAAATTTCCGCGTCCGGAAAATGGAGAGAATATTCAGGATGTCCTGGATCGTACCAGAGAATTCTGGCTTGAAAAAACCTCAGATCCGTCTCTGGCAGACAAAACGATTTTGGTGTCTTCCCATGGATGTGCAGTGCGGGCTCTTCTCCAGAACCTGTACAAGGATCCTGAACATTTCTGGCATGGATGTGTGCCGCCTAACTGCAGCATTAACCTGGTAGAAGTGAAGGATGGTAAGGCCAGATTCCTGGAGGAAGATAAGGTTTACGCCTGAAAATATGAAATATGATATAATACCCCTGGCTGTATGAAAAAGGTGTGAAACGATTACTGTGAAGGTCGTGAGCAGTAACAGGTAACATTTTTCATTAGGCAAGGGGTATGTTTTTTCTTGTTATTATTAGAAAATTGTGATATTATGATAAAAAATGTACCATTATTAATGGAAAATTCACAAAATGCACCAATTTATTACGATGGAAGCCTTGGGCGTGCAGATTGCGGGAATGATTTTTTAAACAGCTCTGCAGATGCTATAAGCGCAGAGTAGTTGGCATTCATATATGGTGATGCCGTCGACAGACGGCATATCTATTTTGTGAAAATACAAATGGGGAGGCAGACAATGAAGAAAAAAATCACACATTCTGTATTGTTTGTTGCGGTTCTTGCAGGAACCACTGCTTTGACTTTATTTGCCGGCAGGGGGAACTTATCATCTACGATCTACAATTTCGTATTTCTGGCGGTGATCGCAGTCCTGTATCTGATCGCAATGTTTGGTGGAATGTTCCGTATGAATAATCTGAGTACGGCATTTCACAGAGCAGTAGAGGAGCTGAACAGTATGTTCAAGACTCCTGGGAAGACAGATCCCAGGAATCTTACATATTTAGGCGAGCTCTTCGATGATAAATATCTGGATCAGAAGATGGACAGCTTTACAGACAGCATTAACAATAGTAAAGAAGGTCTTGGGGATATTGAGGAATTCATTAATGAAGATGAGCTGGATATCCATGTTCATAAGAAGCTTCTGGAAATGGTTCCGGATATCTTTACCAGTCTTGGTATTTTAGGTACTTTCCTTGGTCTTGTCTGGGGTCTTCGGGATTTTCAGCCTACTGATTACAGTGCCATGACTTCTTCTGTAGAAGCGCTGGTGGAAGGTATTAAAGTAGCATTCCTTACCTCTATTTATGGTATCTCTTTTTCCATTATTTATACCTTTGGGATGAAGGGAGAGTATTCATCCATGACAGAGGAGCTTCAGGGATTCCTTGAAAAGTTTCATTCTTATGTAATGCCTACAGCGGAGAATGAGTCCAGAAATCTGCTGCTTGCAAGCCAGAAGCTGCAGACAAGCGCCATGAAACAGATGGCAGAGCAGTTTTCCGTTCAGATGGCAGACAGCTTTGAGAAGGTTATCACACCTACCTTCCAGAAGATGAATGATTCTCTGGATATGCTGGTTTCTTCTGTAACCAGATGTCAGGAGGATGCTATTCGTGAAATATCGGACGAATTTTTAAAACAGATGAACAATTCTTTCCATATGCAGTTCCGTGATTTCAACGTGGCACTGGATCAGCTGAAAAAGGCACAGAAAGAGAATACAGCTTATACTTCTGCCATGTACCAGACTATGAGCCAGAAGCTTTCTGAGACCTATGACAAGCAGGACAAAGCCATTACAGATATGGTAAGGGAGATGGGAGGTATGCAGACCCGCTACATGTCTACTGCCAATCGTATCCTTTCTGAGAATCAGGAGATCCAGAAGATGCAGCAGCAGGATTATCAGCATATTGTGGATTATCTGAAGGATGCCGAGAAATCTGCAGCTAAGTTCTGGGTTGCCTGCAACCAGGCAATGCAGAAATATGTTGAAACAGCAGCTTCTTCTATTGAGAGAGTAGGGGCTACAGGTCAGGCAAGTGCAGATCTGATCCAGGCAAACAGCAAGATGGCAGAGCAGTTTACGGCCCAGATGGAGGATTTTGCCCAGTATCAGAGACTTTCCTATAAAACAATGGAACAGGTCCGCAAGCTCCTCAGTGAGGTGACTGCAGCGAATACCAGAGATGTATCTCTGATCGCAAGCGGAAGAAATGATTCTGTAGAGAAGCTGGGCAATCTGATTGCTCAGCAGAATGAGGGACAGCAGGCTCTTCTTGAGGAAATCAACAAGAACATGAAAGAGCTTTCCAAGGCGGCACAGAAAGGAAAATTTGGCTTATTCAGATAAGAGGAGATAGACATGCGCAAAAAAAGAAAATCAGGGGATGGAGGCTTTAATATATGGCGCTCTTATTCCGATGTTATGGCCGGCGTTCTGCTTCTTTTCATACTGATCATGTCATTGACGCTTTTCCAGGCTCAGAAGAGCTACGACGAGAGTATTCAGGAGAGAGATGAGAAGCTGGCTCTGCAGGCAGAGTATACGGCTGATCTTCTTGCCAAGCAGAATACCATTGAAGAACAGGAAGGAACTATTAAGACCAAAGATGAGAAGCTGACTGCACTGGCACAGACTCTGGCAGAGCAGGAAGCCAAGTTAAAAGAGCAGCAGGCTCTTCTGAATCAGCAGCAGACGGATCTGGATGAGAAGACCACGCAGCTTAGTGAGCAGCAGACAAAGATCGATAATATTATTGGTGTCAAGGCCGAAGTTGTGGAAGCACTTCAAAAAGAATTCCAGAAAAATAATATCAATGTAAATCTGGATTCCAAGACTGGTGCATTGACACTGGATGCCAGTGTATTGTTTGATGTTGATGAGTCGGAGCTTACAGATGCTGGTAAGGAAGCACTCCGAAACGTACTTCCGATTTACTGTAAGGTGTTGATGGAGGATACTTATAAGAATTATCTTGCTGAGATCATTATTGACGGTTATACAGATACAGATGGTGATTATGCGTATAATCTGGAGCTTTCCCAGCAACGTTCACTTGCAGTGGCACAGTATCTTCTTGATATTCAGGGGGAGTTTCTGACTGAGGATCAGAGCCTGGATCTGCAGGATTACCTGACTGTAAACGGACATTCCATGGCGAATCCGATTCTGGATGCAGATGGAAATGTAGATAAAGAGGCTTCCCGTCGTGTTGAGGTCAAATTCAGACTGAAGGATGACGAGATGATCGAAGAACTGAGTAAGATCATGGCGGGAAGTGAAGAGAGTGCAGCAGATACTGCCACAGAGGCAGGCGCAGATGCAGCAGCTAATTAGTTACATATAATTTTCAAAAGCAAAAGAGTATTTCAAATTCTTAGATCAGAGAAAATGAAATACTCTTTTTGTGTTTACATTTGAAACTCTTTTAGCTGTTTGCGTGGGAAAAAAACAGCTGAAAAAATATGAACAGTTACTATGAATTGCAGGAGGTAGAGACTTCTATAGAAAATTAGTTGCAATTTATCTGTTTCAAGTATAAAATGAGAAACAGAGTGAGTTTATATCATGTTTTACAAAAGAAAAAGTACTGCTGTAGCATTCGCAGCAGCCACAGATAAAAGGAGAGAGTGAAATGTCAACAAAAATCGGACGTAATGATCCATGCTGGTGCGGCAGTGGAAAGAAATATAAAAAATGCCATGAGGCTTTTGATGCGAAAGTAGAAATCCTGCGTCAGAAAGGATATCCGGTTCTGGATCATAAACTGATCAAGACTCCAGAGCAGATTGAGAAGATTAAAGAGAGCTGTCGAATCAATGTTGCAGTACTTGATTATGTGGCAGAGCATATTAAAGCTGGTGTATCAACAGAAGAAATCGATCATTGGGTACATGAGGAAACTGTGCGTCATGGAGGAATCCCGGCACCGTTGAATTATGAAGGGTTTCCAAAGAGCGTGTGTACTTCTGTGAATGAGGTGGTATGCCACGGAATTCCATCTGAGGATGAGATCCTGAAGGACGGTGATATAGTGAACGTAGACGTTTCTACAATTTACAATGGCTATTTTTCTGACTCATCCCGTATGTTCTGTATTGGAAATGTAAGTCCTGAGAAAGAAAAACTGGTCCGCGTAACCAAAGAATGTGTGGAAATCGGTATTTCCAAGGTAAAACCATGGGAACCTATTGGAAATATGGGTCACGCTGTTCATATGCATGCACTTGAAAATGGCTACACAATTGTAAAAGAAATCGGCGGACATGGCGTTGGCCTGGAATTCCATGAGGATCCCTGGGTAAGCTATACTTCCGAAGAGAACAGCGGCGTGATCATGGAGCCGGGAATGATGTTTACCATTGAGCCTATGGTAAATATGGGAAGCGATGAAGTATATACAGATGAGGAAGATGACTGGACAGTACGCACTGAGGACGGTATGCCTTCTGCCCAGTGGGAAGTAACCGTACTGGTAACAGAGGATGGCTGCGAGGTTATCTGTTGGTAATGGTTTTGGAAGGTTGTCTTTGAAAAAAATTTGTGACTTGTTTTATGGGCTTTTTATAAAAATAATGGTTGCAAACAGAAAATAATTATAGTATAATCACTTATGTTGTGAAAAAAGATGGTCCGCTGTTACCGTGATGGGTATTAAGAACATCCAGAGAATAAGGAGAGAATAAAATGAACGAAATTATTAAAAACATCGAAGCAGAACAGCTGAAAAAAGACGTTCCACAGTTTAACGTAGGTGATACCGTAAGAGTACACGCACTGATCAAAGAGGGTAACCGTGAGCGTATTCAGATCTTTGAAGGAACTGTATTAAAGAAACAGGGCGGAAGCACCAGAGCTACTTTCACAGTAAGAAAAGCTTCCAACGGCGTTGGCGTTGAGAAAACATGGCCGCTTCATTCCCCACACGTAAAGGAAGTAGAAGTTATCCGTCGTGGTAAAGTTCGCCGTGCGAAACTGAACTACTTAAGAGACCGTGTAGGTAAAGCTGCTAAGGTTAAAGAGCTTGTTAAATAATTTCAATTGAAAATTGCTGGTTGCTGTTCACTGGTAATGTTCCGTGAAGTGCTTTCGGGAACGAAGTGAATACGAACAGTGACATTTGCTGCGCAGATGGCCGTGATGACTGTCTGGGCAGCATTTTTTTGATTATTTTTTCTTTTTCTTTTTCGGGATATGTGATAAGATAATAAAGTATCTGGCCTGAGATGAAAAAAGCGTTTTGGAACCAGACGCAGGACATGCAATTATGACACGAATGGAGTAGATATGAGCGACAGAAGAAATAAAAGAGAAAAAGAGCAGTTGTTCAACATGCCGGAAATTGCAAAACTGGAGAAAAAATCTTTTTCTGGTGCCATGGAGAAATTGGAAGACAGTAAACTGAAAAAAGTTTTGATCTGGGTATTCGAGATCGCAGTTACACTGATCTTTGCAGTGCTGACCTCCATGATGCTATTTCAGTCTGTGACGATGCAGGAGAGCTCCATGGAGCCTACTCTGGCAGTTGGAAGCCGGTATTTTGTAAACAAGCTTGCTTATAAAGCGTCCTCGCCGAAACGCGGCGACCTTATTGTATTCCGCACAAATGCAAGTGATGATGCGGCTCTTCATATCCGCCGTGTGATCGGACTTCCAGGTGAGACCATTCAGATCGTGAATGGAAGAATTCTGATCAATGGAGAGACATATAAAGAAGGCAAAGATTTTCCCGCGATCAACAATCCGGGAATGGCAGCCAATGCCATTACACTGGAAGCGGGAGAGTACTTTGTCCTGGGCGATAACCGTAATAACAGCGAAGACAGCCGTTATGGCGATATCGGACGAGTGAATAAGAAATATATAACTGGTAAGCTCTGGTTCCAGATATCCCCGAAGAAAGACATAGGGCCGTTGAATAATTAAACTGTGAGACTTTTATAAAAAATAAGTGATTGTTCAGCACGTTCGCGGTTACACGCTTTGTGGAACGGTATCTGCTGAACAGCTGCAAGAATGAGGTAAATATGAACGTACAATGGTATCCTGGTCATATGACCAAAGCGAAAAGACAGATGCAGGAGGACATTAAGCTGATCGACCTGATCATTGAGCTTGTGGACTCCAGGGTTCCCCTTGCAAGCCGGAATCCGGATATTGACGAGCTTGGGAAAAATAAAGCAAGGCTGATCCTTTTGAACAAATCAGATCTTGGAGATGAACGCCAGAATGAAGCATGGAAAGCTTATTTTCAGGGGAATTGGTTCTATGTGGTAAAAGTAGATTCCCGTAGCGGCTCTGGTATGAAAGCGATTCAGGCGGCTATTCAGGAAGCCTGCAGGGAGAAGACTGAGAGGGACAGAAGAAGAGGAATCAAAAACCGCCCGATCCGTGCTATGGTAGTAGGAATTCCTAACGTTGGTAAGTCTACTTTTATTAATACTTTTGCTGGAAGAGCATGCGCCAAGACAGGAAACAAGCCAGGTGTAACCAAGGGCAAACAGTGGATCCGCCTGAATAAGAATGTGGAGCTTCTGGATACTCCTGGGATTCTCTGGCCCAAGTTTGAAGATGAGGCAGTGGGAATGCGTCTTGCCTATATTGGCTCTATCAAGGATGATATTCTGAATATGGAGGAGCTTTCCCTTACGCTTATTGATTTCCTTCGGGAAAAATATTCTGGTGCATTGGAGAAACGCTATCAGATCCAGGAGGAAGGCACAGCTGTGCAGATATTAGAAGCAATCGCGCGCTCCAGAGGATGTCTGAAGAAAGGAGAGGAACTGGACTATGCAAAGGCCTCTCTGATTCTGTTCGATGACTTCCGCTCTGGAAAGATTGGAAGAATCACTTTGGAGTGGGTGCCAGAAGAAGGTAAATAATATGCAGAAAATCGGAGAAATAAAGAGTGAGATCCAGGCAGCAGAACCGGGAGAATATGCCGCTCTTTTTGAAAAATACAAAGAGGATACAAGAAGTGGAGTCAGGAAGCTTCTGGAGCAGCTTCATAAGAAAGAAGAGGCTTACCAGAAAGAACTTCTGCGCACAGAAAAGATGAAGGAATTTGAGCGCAAATACGAAGATCTGGGCTATGTGTGCGGAATTGATGAAGTTGGAAGAGGCCCGCTGGCAGGTCCTGTTGTAGCAGGTGCTGTTATTTTGCCAAGAGACTGCAAAATCCTGTATCTTAATGATTCCAAACAGTTAAGCGCAAAAAAAAGGGATGAATTGTATGACGTGATCATGGAGAATGCGGTAGCTGTTGGAATCGGAATGGCAAGTCCCCGGAGAATTGATGAGATCAATATTCTTCAGGCTACCTATGAGGCAATGCGTGAGGCTGTCAGCAAGCTGGAGCCGGTGCCGCAGATTCTTCTCAATGATGCAGTAACCATTCCCGACGTGACCATACCTCAGGTGCCGATTATAAAAGGGGATGCCAAGAGTATTTCCATTGCAGCTGCCAGCATTGTAGCTAAGGTCACAAGAGACCGGATGATGGTAGAGTACGATAAAGTGATGCCAGAATATGGCTTTGCCTCAAATAAGGGGTATGGAGCTGCAGCACATATTGAAGCCTTGAAAAAATATGGCCCAAGTCCGATACACAGGGCAACTTTTATAAAGAATTTTATAGGATAATGTGAAAATTTGAAATGGCTGATGATCCGGATATGAATATGTTTTGCAGTTATGAATACAAAAGATACCTACACAGAAGTATATATGGGAGTTTTTATGCAGAAAAACAAGCGAAAAGTAGGTGCTTTTTATGAAGAAATCGCTGCAGATTATCTGGTTTCCCAGGGCGTGATGATTCTGGAGCGAAATTACAGGAACTGGCTGGGGGAAATCGACCTGATCGGAATGACTGCTGATGGATGGTTGATTTTTGTGGAGGTTAAGTACAGAAGTACG
>OMGY01003344.1_pt1 | contig 10902 bp, 10 predicted proteins | sample 1674461 | NCBI WGS metagenome assembly OMGY01 (sample SAMN05578579, study PRJEB25193) | human gut metagenome | biome: Human Microbiome; feature: human-associated habitat; material: feces | host: Homo sapiens | place: USA:Birmingham
GTCCTTCATCCCTTCTGCAGTCGCTTCCGCAAGATACCTACCCCTTTCATTCAACGGAATATCCGTACGTCCCTGAACTTTTCCCGCCTTATTCCAATCTGTTTCCCCATGACGAACAATATAAAGCAGCATTTCTTTTCTCTCCTTCTCTTTTTTCTTATCCGCTTTTTGTATATTGCAGATTTTTTATTATTTTTCACATTTTCCCACTATGATCAATAGATCTTTTTTCCGATCCCTTACCCTTTTCCGCCTTCTTTTATCAACTTTCTCTCTTGTCTTTTTTCACGGTCATGTCTATAATAACGATGTTGCATCATAACACTTACATAAAAGATTAAAAAATCAGGGCGTATGGCTCAACAAACATAAGAAAGGAACATCAATATGAATAAAATCACAAGTTTTACGATCGATCACATCCGCCTCATTCCCGGAATCTATGTATCAAGAAAAGACTCTGTCAACGGTCATATCATCACGACATTTGACATCCGAATGACAAGCCCGAATGATGAACCTGTCATGAATACTGCCGAAATCCACACAATCGAACATCTGGGCGCCACATTTCTCCGCAACCATGAAGTATATAAAGATCAGGTGATCTACTTTGGTCCTATGGGATGCAGAACCGGTTTCTATCTTCTTCTTGCAGATGATCTGACTTCTTCTGAGATCTTACCTCTTATGAAAGAAATGTTTTCTTTTATCGCGTCTTTTAAGGGAGAAGTCCCTGGAGCATCTGCCAAAGACTGCGGAAATTATCTGGATATGAATCTGCCTATGGCAAAATATCTGGCAGGAAAATTTCTGGATGAAGTTCTTTATGATATCAAGCCGGACAGACTTATTTATCCACAGTAACATTCTACAGTATTATAGCAATCCTCATAAACAACACACCGAAAAAGATTTCTATCGTATTTTTCAGACAAAAAAAGCAGAAGCTGACAGGTCATTATCCCCTGCAGCTTCTGCTTTTACTTATACATTTCTGTCAACATTTTTCCAAAAAAGCCTTTATTGTACCTCTCATAGAAATATATTCAAAGAGGACTGATACAAATTTTTATATCATCAGATTATTCTGCACTTTCATCATAAGACGTATCTGCTGATGTATCTGCTGCAGTCTCACCTGCGTCTGCTGCCGGAGCTGTTGTTGTCACAAAATCTCCGCTTGCATAACAGGTCTGTCCATTATAATCCACACGAATCCATCCATTCTCGCATACACCTGTACTGTTCAGCTGAGTTCCGGCTGCCACACTTGAAATCAGATCCGCATCTGAACTTGCATCAGAACGAAGATTTAATTCTGATGACGCATAATAGGTATCGGATTTCACTTCTACTTTTACACCACTGGCTGTCTGCTCTGCTGCCGGCGTTGGTGTTGCTTCCGGTGTCGGTGTTGCCTCTGAAGCCTCAGGAGTAGGTGTGACTTCCGGTGTTGGTGTTACTTTAACGATCATAACGCTGGAATCAATAGTAGGATCAAATCCGCATCCCTGAGCAGCAAATGCAAGTCCCAGTACAAGAACCAGCCAAAGTGATTTCTTCATAAGTAGTTTCCTCCTTTATCAAACACGCTCTGTCCCCTCGTGTTTTCTGTGTTCGCTTTATGTATTAATATACACGATTCTTACAGATAATTCAAGTATGCGTTTTGTCCTGCTTTGTCTGCTTTCTTCCATTTGCGCGGAATTGCTGCAGGGTTACTGTTCACTCCGTTCTCAGTAACGCTGTAGGTTCTGTGTTTATCTACAACAATTCATAAAGGACTTCCACCTCGCCGCCACAGATCATTCCCAGATTCGCACCGCCCTGGTTAGACAGATTATATTTTCTGATTTCACCATGCTGCGCTTCTGGTGCATATTTCAAAGCCTGAAATTCTACATTTCCGCCTCCGATGCTTCCATATGAATTCCCGTCTTTATCAATAAACATTTTACTTCCTGTCCCTCTTGGAGAAGAACCACTCTTGGATATGATCGTGATCATAATTCCATTTTCTTTTTTCCTGACAGCATCCTCCACAGCTCCATCAATATAAGAAACATCATACCTGTTCTTTTCCTGAACGATCTCCGCAGCAATACTTACAGCAATCTCTGCCGGCATATGTCCTCCGATCGGCAATCCAATCGGTGCATGGATACTGTTGAGCTGTTCTTCGCTGAAACCTTCTCCGAGTAATTTTTCTCTGGTCAGTTTTACCTTATTTTTACTGCCGATCATTCCCAGATAAGTATAAGGGCGTCTCAGGATCTGTCTGGCACAGGCACTGTCTCCGAGGTGACCTCTTGTCACGATCACATAATAAGCATTTTCATAGGCCGGTATTTTGTCTGAAAGTTTATCATAGCTGCCTTTGATCAGCCGATCGGCATCCGGAAATCTCTCTGAAGTCACAAAATCTTCTCTGTCATCCATAACAGTCACATGAAATCCCAGCATTTTTCCGATTTTTGCAACAGGCTGCGAAACATGTCCGCCTCCAAAAATGATAAGCTGCGGATTTTTCACATAAATTTCCACAAAGAAATCTACATCTCCCATATGAACAACTTTTGTCTCCTGGCACTCCGCCAGATCAGCTTCATATTTTTTCCAGAAATCTGCTGTATTTTCATCGGATGATACACAATGGTTTTCTTTTATCAGACATTTTTCGCCCTTATGATTCCCGTTTAAAACCATTGCTGTTTTTACTTTTCCTGTTTCTTCCAAAATTTGATAAATTTTTCTGTACATAACTCTCTCCTGTTTCGATATAAAATACCTTTTGACCATGACATCATTATATATTATAATTGACAGAAAAAGGGGGATTATTATGAAAAAAAACTTTTTTCTACACAGTCTGCCCTTCAGACTGCTTGTCGGCGTGGCTTTTGGAATCTGTATCGGACTTCTTCTTAATATAATAGATGAATCTGCCATTACGACTGCAGTACTGAATGTGGTTGTAACATCGAAGTATATTCTTGGTCAGCTGATCAGCTTTTCTGTTCCGCTGATCATCATTGGATTTATCGCACCATCTATTACCAGACTCGGAAACAATGCTTCCAGAATGTTAGGTGTTGCAGTCAGTATTGCTTATGCTTCCTCACTGGGAGCTGCTTTATTCTCTGCATTATCCGGATACCTGCTGATCCCACATTTGTCCTTCAGCTCCACTGCCAGTCATCTCAAAGCTTTGCCGGATGTAGTTTTTGAACTTTCCATTCCACAGATAATGCCTGTCATGAGTGCACTTGTACTGGCCATTATGCTGGGACTTGCATCTGCATGGACAAAAGCCAGTCTGATTTCTTCTTTTCTTGAAGAATTTCAGAAGATCATACTGGCTATTGTATCAAGAGTCATTATTCCGATTCTCCCATACTTCATCGGACTGACTTTCTGTTCACTGGCATACGAAGGAACAATCACCAGACAGCTTCCTGTATTCCTTCAGGTAATCGTCATTGTTCTGATTGGACATTTTATCTGGATAGCTCTTCTATATATACTTGCAGGAATTTATTCCAGAGAAAATCCTCTGAAAGTTGTGAAACATTATGGTCCCGCCTACCTCACAGCCATAGGTACCATGTCATCTGCTGCCACACTGCCAGTCGCCCTCCAATGCGCACACAGAGCAAAACCTCTCCGAAAGGATATGGTAGATTTTGGTATTCCACTGTTTGCCAATATTCATCTCTGTGGTTCTGTCCTCACAGAAGTATTCTTCTGTATGGCAATCTCCAAAATTCTTTATGGTGCAGTTCCTGCGCCGGGGGCCATGGTTCTTTTCTGTGTCCTGCTTGGAATTTTTGCCATTGGTGCTCCGGGTGTACCGGGAGGCACCGTTATGGCATCTCTCGGTATTATCACCGGTATCCTGAAATTCGGCGATTCTGCTACAGCTCTGATGCTGACTATCTTTGCCCTTCAGGACAGTTTTGGGACAGCCTGTAACGTAACAGGCGATGGTGCCCTGACTCTGATTCTTACCGGATATGCCAGATACCACAATATCAGAGAACAGAAATTGCAATAAAAGTTCAAAATACCATCATATCTGTCTTTTTTCTCAGATATGATGGCCTTCATTTTCTTACGGACGAATCACCTTATCTGCACCTGTCATACGCTCTGCAATCGTATACATATCGGTAACTTTTCCAACCATCAGTTTCTCCATCAGTCCATAATGCTTCAGGCAGGTACCGCAGGTCAGGATTTCCACGCCTTCTTCTTCCATCTTTTTCAGATCTTCCAGACTTTCAGAGTCTTCTGTTGTAAGTTTTGCACCTCCATTATAGAAAAGGATTGTATCCGGATGTGTTTCCATCTGAGAAAGGGCATAGATAAATCCTTTGATCAAAATCTTTCCCAGTTCATCATCACCATTTCCCATAACATTTGAGGAGATTACCGCTACCGTCACTTTTTTATACGGTGCTTCGCAGACAAATTCCTCTTCTTCCAAGGTACCACCTGTCTGTTCAGTCTGTACTGCCATCTTCACCTGATACTTTTTGTCTCCCAGTTTTTCAGATACAAACGTACAGCCTGTTTTATTTGCAAGTCTACTCAGATTATTCACTGCGGTTTCATTATCGATCAGAATTTCAATCTCATCACCGACTGCCGCATTATCAATAACCTTCTTTGTCATCACTACCGGAATCGGGCACTGTTTTCCCATTGCATTTACTTCATGTTTCATTTTCTGTCACCTCTTGTTATTCTTTATATTCACTGCTTATTACTCTTCGCAATCTCCCCAGGGGATTTACCTACAGCAATTCCATAAAATATATATTTTACATCTGATTCTTACCGCGTTTAATATATTTTCCTGTTTTCTCCAGAATTACTTTTCCATCCTGCACCACATGAGCTCCTCTTAAATATACGCTGTCAATATCTCCATGAAGCTTAAATCCCTCATATGGATTATTATCCGTATGATACAGATGTGTCTTTGCAGAGATAACGTTTTCCTTCTCAGGATCAAATACAACAATATCTGCATCACTTCCCTCACGTATCACGCCCTTATTGGGATACACTCCGTAAAGTTTAGCTGCATTCTCACTTAACAGACGGCACATCTGTTCCTGCGTGATCCTGCCTGTGCGTACACCGTATGTATAAAGCAGAGTTCCTCTCGTCTGTACTCCCGGCAGCCCTCCCGGAATCTTCGTGAAATCATCTTTACCAAGAGCTTTCTGCTCCATTGTAAAGCTGCACTGGTCAGTTGCAACCGTCTGGATCTGATCATTCGCCAGTGCTTTCCACAGGCAGTCCTGATCTGCTTTCTTACGGATTGGAGGTGCACACACGTATTTGGCACCTTCAAAATCCGGTTTTGAATATACACTGTCATCCAGAAGCAGATACTGCGGACAGGTTTCCGCATATACCTTTTGTCCGTTCATTCTGGCACGCATAACTTCTTCAAATGCTTTCCGGTTGGTAAGATGTACTACCATTACAGGAGCATCTGCTGCATCTGCGATCACAAGAAGGCGGTGAACTGCCTCTGCCTCCATAATATCCGGACGCACCAACGGGTGATTCTCAGGTCCCAGACGTCCCTCTTTTTTGGCTTCTGCGATCAACGCATCGATTGCCCCTGCATTCTCACAATGTACCCCTGCAAAACATCCGTATTCATTTAATTTCTTAATAATCTTATAAAGGTCACCGTCATCTACGATCATTGCCGGATAAGTCATGTAAAGCTTAAAACTGGTAATCCCTTCATTGATCATATCCTGTATTTCTCTCTCAGTTTCCTCATTCCATTCCACAACAGACATATGGAAAGAATAATCACAGGAACATTTCCCATCTGCTTTCTTATGCCACTTCTCAAGGCCTTCCTTCAGCGTATGACCACCTTTATCCTGAGACGCATAATCGATCACCAGAGTTGTTCCTCCTGCAATGGCAGCTCTTGTTCCTGTTTCAAAATCATCTGCCGTCACTGTTCCTGCCACTTCCAGGTCAAAATGTGTATGTCCGTCTATAAATCCCGGAAAAAGCAGCTTACCGTTTACATCAACTACCTGTGCATCCTCTGCTTCCAGATTCCGGCCTACTTTTACAATCTTCTCTCCATCTATAAGAACATCTTCTCTGACAGACATATCCCCCGATACTACTGTACCATTCTTCAGTAAAGTTTTCACTGTTTCTGACACCCCTTTCTTTATTATAAGTTAGGGACAAAAAGTATTTTACCCCTAACTTATCGCAATTCTCATGTTTAAAATATACCACGATTCCTATATCACTTCAATGATTTATGATTATAATCACAAATTTTTTAAGGTATTCACATTTATTTTTTTTAGGCTCTTTTTATTTCCTTTTTTTTATGATAGAATATAAAAAATGTGCAGTTTCCATGTGTCTGCACTGAACGTTTTGACGGATAAATTTATCCGCTTTACTACATGCTCATAATCGAATGACTGTTACTGCTCAGACTATAGAAGCCCCTGCCTGATTCGGTTATGATCCGTTTAAAAGTTATATTAATAGGAGGAAATCAAATGGGACGACTTACTGTGTTAAAACAAATCGCTGCTGATCTTGCTTCCCAGTTCGGACCTGACTGTGAAGTAGTAATCCATGATCTGAAAACTTCGGAGCCGGAACATTCCATCGTCTACATCGTAAATGGTCATGTTACAAACAGAGATATCGGAGACGGACCATCCAATGCTGTTTTTGATGCGATCCGCAATCAGGAAAAAGGAGCAACCCCCGAAGACCATACCGGTTATCTGATGAAAACAGCAGACGGCAAGATCCTGAAGTGCAGCACTTCCTACATTCATGATGACGATGGTACCCTTCATTATGTTTTCGGAATCAATTATGACATTACCAAGCTTACTATGATCGAATCTGCCCTTCATTCTCTTGTCACTCCGGAAAATAAGGAAGAGAAGCCCAAAGAGATCACTCATAATGTCAATGATCTTCTTGATCATCTGATCGAAGAATCTGTAGCTCTGGTAGGCAAACCTGTTCCTTTAATGAATAAGGAGGATAAGGTTACTGCTATTCAGTTCTTAAATGATGCAGGTGCTTTCCTTATTACCAAATCCGGAGATAAGGTTGCAAATTATTTCGGAATCTCCAAATATACATTGTACAGTTATATTGATGTAAATAAGTAAAAACAGGAAAGAATGATATAAAAACAGACCTGCATGGTACTTTTCCATCAGGTCTGTTTTTCTTCTGTTTTTCTTTTTTCATCTAGCGCCGGTATATCGTTAAATATGCTCTCTCTTTCATCTCCTTCCTCGTAATTTTTTTCGATATTTCTTTATAGACTGATTATAACACAGAACAACAACATTTTTTCTCTTTCACGCGAACAGTAATTATATGGTGTGAATGGTATGGAAAAAGGTTGTCTTTAAATTTGAAATCTTTTATACTTGATATATATACAACATTTTGATGATAAATTTTATTAATCCTTATCAGACGGAGGTGCTGTTATGTCTGAACAGATTTTATCTGCTGTTCATGGTGTCACTACCATGCTCTTTGGAATTTACTGTTCTGCATTTTTTCTTGGGATCAAACCGATCAGAAAAAATATCCTGACTATGTTTCTGTTATTTTCAGGGCAGGGACTGTTATATGTAATTGATCTGGCATTATTCGGGGAAACTCTTGCAAATATGTCCTATCCTCTGATCGTACATTTTCCATTGGTTTTATTCCTCTCCGTTCATTATAAGTATCCTCTGATTTCTTCCGCTGTTTCTGTCTTTTCTGCCTATCTGTGTTGCCAGATAAGCAACTGGACCGGATTATTCGCTTTGGCAATAACAGGATTACAGTGGTGTTATTATTCTGTGCGGATCTTAACAACAACCTTAACTTTTGTCCTTCTTTATCGATATGTATTTCGATCTACAAAAACAATTTTTACAAAAAATGCACGTGAGCTTTCCATCATCGGTTTCCTGCCATTTGTATATTACGTTTTTGATTATGCTTCCACCAAGTTTTCAACTTTACTTTATTCCGGAAATAAAGCAGTTGTTGAGTTCATGGGATTTGCATTCTGCATTGCCTACCTGGTATTTCTCATCATCTACTTTCAGGAATATGAGAATAAACAGGAGATAACGCAATACAGCAATCTTCGTGAAATGCAGCTTCAATCCATGCAAAACGAAATTGAACAGGTAAAGATCAGCAGCCAGAGACTGGCGATCCTGCGGCATGATATGCGCCACCATCTGAGTATTATTCTGACCCAGCTGCAAAACGGACATCCGGATAAAGCACAGGAATACATCCATGAAATTAATTCTGCATATGACGATACGATCATCGCCGCCTATTCCGGAAATGAAATGCTGAACTCTGTGCTTTCCATTTATCATTCCCGTTTCACAGACAGAGGATTGTCTCTTATATGCAATGTTTCTACAGGAAAAGAACTTCCATGCTCCGATCTGTCCCTCTGTACAATCCTGTCCAATGCGCTGGAAAACTCCATGCATGCACTGGAGCAGCTGGAATCACCTTCAAAATGGGCCCGGCTTACTCTTTCACAGAAAAAGAATCACATTCTGTTCCAACTGGAAAATCCCGTAGAAAAAATTCCGGCATTTGTAGATGGAGTTCCGGTTTCTACCAGAAACGGGCATGGAATCGGTGTCAGGAGTATTATTTATTATGTGGAACAATTGCATGGACAGTGTCATTTTTCTATCGTGGACCATTGTTTTGTCCTGCGAATTATCATCTGACACAGGATTTCCACTGCCGGATACAATGCATAACATTTATTCACTCACAGAAAGGTTTTGATAAAAATTATGAATATTGCAATTTGTGATGATGAAATACTCTTTACCCGGGAATTAAGTTCACTTCTGACTCACTGGGCGGAAAAAAATGATTTTTCACTTACCCTGTATCCATATTCCAACGGTGATGATCTGTTAACAGCTCTCCGGACAATTCCGGTAGATCTGATTTTTCTCGACATCATCATGCCACTATTAAATGGCATAGATACAGCAAAAGAAATACGCAGCATGGGACTGACTGTTCCTGTGATTTTTCTGACTTCTTCCAGAGAATTTGCCCTGGATTCCTATGATGTAAAAGCTTTTCATTATCTTTTAAAACCAGTAAATACTCTGAAACTTTTTTCTGTTATGGATGATTTTTTTAAAACTTATCATGTTCCGGCTGAAACTTTCGTCGCACATACTGCAGACGGATTCTGCTCAATTACGCTCAATGATGTAGATTATCTGGAAGCTCAGAATAAACAGGTTCTGGTCTGCCTTTCAAATGGAACTACTTTAAAAATCCGCGAATTATTTGCAAAGTGTGAAGGGGTCTTTACTCCGGAAAAAGGATTCTTTAAATGTCACCGAAGCTATATTGTAAACCTGTCCCACATAAAACAGTTCACAAGAACTATGGTCACTACCGGCATTTCCTCTGTCCCTATTTCCAGAAATAACTATTCTGCATTCAAAGATGCCTATTTTTCATATATGTTTGATTCTAACTCCGGTTAATCCGATAATTACAGCATTTGCGGGTTACTATCCCCTCCGTTCTCAGCAATACATTTCGCAGTTCACTGCTTTTCGTACACCCTCACATATTCTTATCGTTCCATTTCATGTGCCTGTTTGTAGATTTCACAGGCAGCATAATTCACACATCTGTCATGTGCACAATCCATAAATGTGAGGGTTCTTTTATCTCCTTCCATCGTATATTCGCAGCAGACAGTCTGCCCTCCATTACATGTTCTGCAAAATCCCGAAATAAACTCTTCTTCTATCTCCATTTTATCCTCCTCAATTTTCCTTATGTCTCATTATCGTTCCGAGAAACAAAAATACAGGCAACAATATATTCGTTACTGTTCACAAATATTTTTATTTATTCGTCCGTTTTTTGTTGCATTTTACAACAAACAGATTTATAATCAGTATAACATAGAAATGTGCGGAAACACTATAACAAACATAAAATAATCGTAACTGTTCAGTACCTTCACAGTTACGAGTCAAAATCCATTAAAAATCGCCTTCGGCGATGGGATTTTGACTTGTATGTCTCGGGATTTTGGCATGTTCATGCCAAAACACCTCGCGGGATAGTAGACTGCTGAATAGTTACAAATAATCAAAAAAGAGGGAAAATGTCATGAACAGAGAACTTTATGATGAGGCAATACGCTCCAATATCCTGTCACGCAAACTGATCGAACAGTTGATGGAAAGTATGAATTACAGTAGTATCTCTTTTATCAACTGGACTGTAGAGGTACTAAAGATTATTAAAACACGTCTGGAACGCGGAGATAAAATCACAGACGAAGTATCCGGAATTACTTATGATATAAAATCTTTCCGAAATTTTGTAAGCACCAATTTTTCTTCCTATATTACAAGTCAGGTCTTTGATGCTCCTGATAAGGCAGAGAAAGTATATTTTTCTCTGGAAGCCACCGAAGACGGACATGCCTACAATATGGTTATGGCAAATTCATCAAAGAACAAAACATATAAGTGGATTTCCAGTCTCAGCGAACGCTTTTCATTAGTGGAGATGATCGCTACCGGAATTGTATATCTTAAAGATAACAGGACAGATACATATCAGCCATTTATTTCCGGAAATGGTAAGTACTGCAGATATGACGTAGAAAAAGGACAGATTGTCGAATTATAAAATGCTGAGATTGATTTGCATCTTGTTATATTATGCATAATCTTAAGAATTGCATAATACAGAACAAACAACAATCATTGAGTCAGTACATACAAGAAAGAATCCTGCTTGCAGGATTCTCCGCCTGCGGCGGGTCGCTTCAGCGACATA
>OMGY01003355.1_pt1 | contig 10854 bp, 9 predicted proteins | sample 1674461 | NCBI WGS metagenome assembly OMGY01 (sample SAMN05578579, study PRJEB25193) | human gut metagenome | biome: Human Microbiome; feature: human-associated habitat; material: feces | host: Homo sapiens | place: USA:Birmingham
CCCTCGCTCGTTATTATCACGATCCTGGCGGGACTCATTACGAACTTTGCCCACCTTGCCTGGGTGCAGAACGCCTTTGCAGGCATTCAGGTGTGTGTATGCGTGCTCATCCTGAACGCTGTGCTCAAGCTGCTGAAAAAGTCGGTCGTGGATAAACGCACGGCGGTCATCTTTGTTATCGTGCTGCTGGGGAATATGCTGCTGAGCGTTTCGCCGGTGTGGTTCGTGCTGCTCTCGGCGCTGTCCGGCATCGTGCTGAAAAATCTTGAGGGGAAGGCGGCAAAATGACCTTGTATCTTCGCTTATACTGGGAATTTTTCAAAACGGGCCTGTTTGCCATCGGCGGCGGCATGGCGACGCTGCCGTTCCTTAAGGATATCGGGGCGACCACGGGCTGGTTTTCGCAGACGGACCTGATGAACATGCTGGCTGTGTCGGAATCGACGCCGGGTCCTGTCGGCATCAACATGGCAACCTATGTCGGCTACACGGTCGGCGGCGTGCCGGGCGCGATCGTCGCCACCATCGGCGAGGTGACGCCGTCGATCATCGTCATTTTGATCGTTGCGGCGATGCTCGCCAAATTCCGCGACAGCCAGTATGTCGCCAACGCGTTCTACGGCCTTCGTCCCGCCTCCACCGGCCTGATCGGCGCGGCCTGCGCGGGCGTGATGCTTCAGGTGATCGCCGGGATCACGAGTGTGTCGCAGGAGGATTCCATCCTGATGAAATTCTCGTGGGACGGCGCGATCAGCTGGCGCGGCATCATCCTTGCGCTGGTGCTGCTCGTCTTCACGCGCTACATCAAAAAGACCAAGGACCTGCACCCGATCGTCTTTATCGGAGTCTCCGCGGTGATCGGTGTCGTGTTCCACTTCGCGGGAGTGTAAAAGATATTCAAAAAAGAGGGACGCAGCTGAAAGCTGCGTCCCTCTTTTTTGAGAAAGATGCGTTCCGCTTTGTGCCTTGCCGCCCGTAGGGCGGCTGCGACACGTGCGGAGCGAGAAGTGTTTTTCCGGCGTACACGCCGCCGGAAAAACGGATTCCAATTTATTTCGCGTCTGCGGACGCCTGGGCGGCCGTTGGCGGCTCTGCCGCCTTACGGATGCCGCGTACCCCTTGCGGGTAAAACTCTGCGAGGCTTTTTTAACCGCTGCGTTAGTCGGCGGAGGCGATGTGGCTGGCGATGCGCTGCATGATCATGTCGAGCGCGACTAGGTTGTGCCCGCCTTCGAGCACGATGATATCGGCATACTTGCGGCTCGGCTCGACGAACTGCTCGTGCATGGGCTTGACGGTCGTGAGGTACTGCGTGATGACGCTCTCGAGCGTGCGGCCGCGGTCACGCACGTCGCGCAGGGCGCGGCGAAGGATGCGCACATCCGCGTCGGTCTCGACGAAGATCTTGATGTCCAGCATCTCGCGCAGGCGCGGGTCCTGAAAAATGAGGATGCCCTCGACGATGACGACCTTGCTTGGCTGGATGAGCTCGGCCTCGTCCGTGCGCTGGTGCTCGGAGAAGGAGTAGACGGGGCATCGGATGGCCTTGCCTGCTTTGAGTTCCTTGAGCTGCTCGACCATGAGGTCGGTCTCAAAGGCGTCGGGATGGTCGTAGTTCTGCTGGCAGCGCTCTTCAAAGGGAAGGTCCTGGCGCTTATAGTAGCTGTCGTGGTGGACCACGCTGATATCGTCGCCGAAGTGCTGCTTCAAATGCTCGGTGAGCGTCGTTTTGCCAGAGCCGGTGCCGCCTGCAATGCCGATAAAAATAGTGTTCATCGCCGCATCCTCCGTGTATGTCGTATTTGTTACTATTATAGGGGCGGCGGGGCAGAAAAGCAAGGCGGCGGTTCAAAATTTTGCGCGTTGCGGTTGACGCGGGGCAAAAAAACAAGTATTATGTAAAGGAGCGGCGCGGTCTGCGCGCCCGCAGGAACAACGATTTGTGAAAAAAGAAAGGAGCGGCGCTATGGATCTTCTCAAATGTCCGCGCTGCGGTGAGGAATATTCCCCCAGCTATCGCAGATGCCCCTTCTGCGAGGAGGGCGACCATCCGCGCAAGATCAGCAAGCACAACGGCACGGGAAAGGGCGGCGGCCGCCGCGTTTCGGATAAAAAGCAGACGCACTCCGCCCGCGGCGCGATGGCCGCGGTCATCGTGGTGGCGCTGCTGCTTTTGAGCTGGTCGCTCTTTGGCGACAAGATCGTTGCCAAGATCGGCCCCAATGAGGACGGCGACAAGCCCGGCGTGCAGGATGGGATCAATAAGCCCGTCGACGGCGAGACGGATGCAGACGGCGAGAATGACCCGAGCATCGGCGAAGAGCCGAACGTGAACGATCCGACGGGCGGCGAGACGACCAATCCCGGCACGACGACCCCGGTCACTCCGACGGTGGACGCCTCGGCCTTGAGCGTCAAAACGAACGTCGGCACGACCCTTCCCAAGGACGTGACGGGCAACTTCGACTGCACGATCAAGGCGAGCGAATCTATCCGCCTGAGCGTTTCCGGAACGGACGCCGCCGTCGCCTGGGCGGTGGCGGACGCAAGCGTCCTGTCCATCTCGGCGGACGGCACGATCTCGCCCATCAAGGCGGGCATCACGACCGTGACGGCCACGGTCGGCGGCGCGGTGCTGACGATCACGGTGCGCATCAAGTGAACAAAAAGAGCTGCTTTTTGGCAGCTCTTTTTTTGCGCAAAGGGGGCGGCTTTCCTTGCAAGGCCTGCGCGCCTGTGCTACAATTATCTTGAATCTTTATATGCAGGAGTAAGACGACATGACGACCCGCGATTTTCAAAACAAAAAACCGCTTGCAATTTTGCTATCCTATTTCAAGCCGCACCGCGGCCTGTTTGTTTTAGACCTTGCCTGTGCAACGATCGTTGCCCTCGTCGACCTTGCCTTTCCGCTCGTGACGCGCAAGTCGATGTACGATCTTTTGCCCAATCAGCAGTACCGCACGTTTTTCACCGTGATGGCTGTGATGATGGCCGCATTTATCGTGCGCGCGTTTTTATACTATGTCATCGCCTACTGGGGCCACACCTTCGGTATCCGCGTGGAGGCGGACATCCGCCGCGACCTCTTCATCCACGTGCAGGAGCTGGACGTGAGCTTTTTTGACCACAACCGCACGGGCCAGCTCATGAGCCGCCTCACGAGCGATCTTTTCGAGATCACGGAGCTTGCCCACCACGGGCCGGAGGATCTGCTCATCTCCACGCTCACGATCCTCGGCGCGCTCGGCATCATGGCGTCGATCGAATGGCGCTTGACGCTCGTGGTCGCATGCATCCTGCCGGTGTTCCTCGCGGCCATCATGTCCCGCCGCCGCAAGATGAGCGCCGCCTCGCGCAACGAAAAGCAGAAGACCGCCGCCATCAACGTCGGCATCGAGTCCTCGCTCTCGGGCATCCGCACGGCGCGCGCCTTTGCCAACGAATCGGCGGAGGTCGGCAAATTCAATACCGCGAACGAGGAATTCAAGGTCTCCAAGCGCGCCTTCCATCACGAGATGGGCGTTTTCAACGCGACGATGGAATTCTTCATGACGCTGCTCTCCACCGCCGTGATCGCAGTGGGCGGATACCTCATCATGCGCGGCGAGATGAACTACATCGACCTCATCACCTTCTCACTCTACATCACGGCCTTCATCAGCCCTGTGCGCAAGCTTGCGAACTTCTCTGAGATTTTCGCGCGCGGCTTTGCGGGTGTGGAGCGCTTCGTCGCGCTGATGCGCGTGGAGCCCGCGCTCAAGGATGCGCCGGACGCGAAGGAGCTGAAAACCTGCCGCGGCGAGATCGACGTTGACCATGTGAGCTTTTCCTACGACACGGAGGAGGAAACGGGCGGCGTGCTGCACGATGTGAGCGTGCGCATCGCGCCGGGCGAGGTCGTCGCCATCGTGGGACCCTCCGGCGGCGGCAAGTCGACGCTCTGTCAGCTCATCCCGCGCTTTTATGAGGTCAGCGACGGCGCGATCTGCATCGACGGGGAGGACGTGCGGAAAATCACGCAGTCCTCGCTCCACCGCGCCATCGGCATCGTGCAGCAGGATGTCTTCCTCTTTGCCGACACCGTGCGCGAGAACATCCGCTACGGCCGCCCGGAGGCGACGGACGAGGAGATCGTCGCGGCAGCAAAGCGCGCGGAGATCTATGACGACATCATGGCCATGCCGAACGGCTTTGACACCTACGTCGGCGAGCGCGGCACGATGCTCTCCGGCGGGCAGAAGCAGCGCGTGTCCATCGCGCGCATCTTTCTCAAGAATCCCTCCATCCTCATTCTGGACGAGGCCACGAGCGCGCTCGACAGCGTGACGGAGGTAAAGATCCAGCACGCCTTCGACGAGCTTTCGCGCGGGCGCACGACGCTCATCATCGCCCACCGGCTCTCGACCATCCGCTCGGCAGACCGTATCCTCGTCATCGAGGACGGCCGCATCGTCGAGCAGGGCAGCCACGACGCGCTTCTTAAGGAAAACGGCGAGTACGCCGCGCTGTGGCGCACGCAGAACGGAGCGACCTGATGGATAGACGACAGCTATTGGACCGCGCCGCGCAAAGCGGCGAGGAGCGCATCCTGCTGGCGCACATCCTCGATAAATGCGAGCAGAGCCGGCAGCGCAACATCCCCGCAGCGACGGATTTTTTAAGCCCCGCCGAGCAGCGTGCGGCGCAGGATCTGCTGCACGCCGCCGCCATCCACGAAGGCTACGCCTTTCGCGGCGGCTATGAGCGCGCGGAGCGGAGGATGCTTCTCTTCCTCCCTGACTGGCAGGAGAAAGCGGACGAGAGCGAATCCATGACGGCGCTGCGCTGCACCTACCGAAAGGAAGATACGCTGACGCACCGGGACTTTCTCGGCTCGCTCATGGCGCAGGGCATCACGAGGGAAAAGCTTGGCGACATTCTGGTGTCGGAGGGCGCGTGCGATTTGATCGTTTCGCGCGACATTGCGCCGTATCTGCTGCAAAATGTGACGAGCGCGGGAAGGGTCAAGCTCTCTCTCAGCGAGATCGGGCTTCCTGACCTGAATATCCCCGAGCTCAAGGTCAAAGAGATCCGCGACACGGTCTCGACGCTGCGGCTCGACGCGGTGGCGGCGAGCGGCTTTTCAATGAGCCGGGGCAAAGCGCAGGAGCTTATCTCATCCGGGCGCGTGCAGCTCAACCACCGCGAGACGCTCAAGGCCGACGCGCCTGTTGTGCAGGGAGATGTGATCTCCGCGCGCGGACTTGGAAAATTCGAGGTCGCCGAGGTTGGGGGTCTCAGCAAAAAGGGAAGAACGGCGCTCTTGCTGCGCCGATACCTGTAAGGAGAAGAAAGAACATGACGATGGAAGAAAAGATCGCGCGCATCAACGCGCTGGCGCGCAAGGCGAAGAGCGAGGGACTGACCGACGAGGAGCGCGAGGAGCAGGTGCGGCTGCGCCGCGACTACATCGACTCGGTGAAGGCGAACCTCAAATCGCAGCTCGATTCGCTCTATGTGCTCGATGAAAAGAACGGCAAGAAGACGAACATCATCGACTTTGAGCGCGAGCGCGCGGCAAAGGCGGGCGGAAAAAAGGAGAAGCAGTAAATGAGCAAGGACTTTGAGTACGACCCTGAGAGCGGCTCATTCCGCTTCGACGAGGGCGGCAAGACGCCAAAGAAAAACGACGGCGGCGACATCGGCAGCTGGATCATCATTGCGGCGCTTTTTGCCTTCGGCCTGTGGCCGATCGGCCTGATTGCGCTCATTTCGAAGCTTTCCGACAAGCCGAAGAAGGCAAGCGCCCCGCGCAGCGGGATGCGCACGAGCACCAGCCCGAACGCGAACGTCACCGCGCGCAGCACGAACAAGGTGGAAAAGACCGTCGTGCAGACGGCAAAGAAGATGAACCGCGCGCCGAAGGCCTCGAACAAGACCGCGCGCATCCTCTCGATCGTCGGCGCGGCGGTTACGGCGGTCTTCGGCATCAGCCTTGTGACCATGCTGGGCGAGGTCATCGCCTACGGCTGGTATTCCTACATGATGGAAGACCTCTTTCCAATGTGCGGCTTCTTTGCCGGCGGCGTCGCCATGCTCGTCGCCGGGCAGCGGATGAAGCGCCGCAGCGCGCGTGCCGCGCGCTACCTTGCCGTGATGGGCAAGCGCAGCCACATTGCCGTGGACGAGCTCTGCGCCGTGACGGGCAAGAGCCGCAAGAAGGTCGAAGGCGACCTTGAGTTCATGGTGGAAAAGGGGCTGCTCGGCGCGGGCGCATACCTTGACAGCGGCCGCGGGATGTTCTTCCGCAACGCCGACGCCTTTGCCGACTATGCGAACGAAACGGCGAAGAAGGAAGACGTGACGCCCAAGGAGGCGAATGAGGGCTACGCAGGCGCGCTGCGCGCCATTCGCAGCGCGAACGACCGCATCGCCGACCCTGTATTGAGTGAAAAGATCGATCATCTTGAGACTGTGGCAGGCAAGATCTTCCGCGAGGTCGAGCAGCATCCCGAAAAGCAGCGCCAGGCCGCGACCTTCCTCAACTACTATCTGCCTACCACGCTCAAGCTGCTCGCGAGCTACGCGAAGTTTGAAGAGGCGGGCATCGAGGGCGAGAACCTTTCCCGCGCGCAGGAGCGTATCGAAGAGACGATGGACGCCCTCATCAAGGGCTTTGACAAGCAGCTCGACGACCTCTACCGCAACGAGGCGATGGATATCGACAGCGATATCCGCGTGATGGAGAATATGCTCCGCCGCGATACGGCGAGCGTAGAGGATGATTTCGGACTCGGCGGCGCGGCGGTCCAGCGCGCGCCGGAGGAGGAATAAGACGGCGAAACTCGACCGGGTGCGCGCTGCATGCTGTGCTATGGTAGGGAAAAGCAAAGGAGATGGGCATGAAAGGGACGGAGAAACGATTTGACGCCGGGGCCTTTTTCGGCGGCACGGACAGCGAAGCCTACCGCTTCCTCGGCGCGCACCGCGCGCAGCGGGGCGGGGAAGAGGGCTATCTCTTCCGCCTCTGGGCGCCGAACGCCGCGCGCGTTTGCGTGACGGGAGATTTCTGTGCATGGGACGCAAGCGCCTTCCCGATGGCACGCGGAGAACACGGCCTGTGGGAGAAATTCATCCCTGGGTTAAAGCAGTTTGACACCTACAAGTACGCCGTGACCTCCGCGCGGGGGAAAACGGTGCTCAAGGCGGACCCCTACGCCTTCCACGCCGAGACCCGTCCCGGCACGGCCAGCAAGCTCTACGACCTGCCGCCCTACCGCTGGGGGGACGGAGCGTGGCGCGCGAGCCGCGCCTCCGCGCCCGTTGATCGCTCGCCGCTCAACATCTACGAGGTCCATCTCGGCTCGTGGCGGCGGCGCGAGAACGGCGATTTTTACGACTACCGCTCGCTCGCCCATGATTTGGCGGACTACGTGGCGGGCCTTGGCTACAACTGCGTTGAGCTCATGCCTGTGACGGAGTATCCGCTCGACGATTCCTGGGGCTACCAGTGCACCGGCTACTTTGCCGCGACCTCGCGCTACGGCACGCCCGAGGATCTGATGTACCTCATCGACCACCTGCACCAAAAGGATATTTGCGTTATCCTCGACTGGGTGCCGTCCCACTTCTGCAAGGACGAGCACGGGCTCATCGACTTTGACGGCACGCCCTGCTACGAATACGCAGACCCTCTCAAGCGCGAGCACGCGGGCTGGGGCACGCGCGTATTCGACTACGGGCGCGGCGAGGTGAAGAGCTTCCTGCTCTCCTCCGCGGCCTTCTGGCTGCGGGAATTCCATGTGGACGGCCTGCGTGTGGACGCAGTGGCCAGCATGCTGTATCTCGATTACAACCGCCGCGATGGCGAGTGGGAACAAAACGTAAAGGGCGGCAAGGAAAACCTGGAAGCCATTGCGTTCCTGCAAAAGTGCAATACGGCTATCCTGGGCCGCCACCCGCATAAAATGATGATTGCCGAAGAATCCACCGCATGGCCGCTGGTTACCAAACCGGCAGCCGATGGCGGCCTTGGCTTCAACTTCAAATGGAACATGGGCTGGATGAACGATATGCTCAGCTACATGAAGACTGACCCGCTGTTCCGTGCCGGCAACCATAACAAAGTTACGTTCAGCTTCTTCTATGCGTTCAGTGAAAATTTTGTCCTGCCCATCAGCCACGATGAGGTGGTGCACGGCAAGTGCAGCCTGATCAATAAGATGCCCGGTGATTACGAAGCAAAGTTTGCCAACCTGCGCACCTTCTATGGCTATATGATGGCCCATCCGGGCAAAAAACTGCTGTTCATGGGCCAGGAATTCGGCCAGTTCATTGAATGGGACGAGAAAAAGCAGCTGGATTGGATGCTTCTTGGCTATGATAAGCACCATGAACTGCAAACCTACGTCAAGGATCTGAACCACTTCTACCGTGAGACCGCCTCTCTCTGGCAGGTCGATTACAGCTGGGAAGGGTTCCAGTGGATCGTGCCGGATGATAACAAACAGAGCGTGATCGCGTTCCTGCGCCGGGACGCCAAGGGCAAGATGCTCCTGGTTGTCTGCAACTTTAACCCCGTCCTGCGCGAAAGCTACTCGATGGGCGTGCCCAACCCCGGTACATACAAAGAGCTGATCAACTCGGATGACGTCAAGTATGGTGGTACCGGTGTCAAAAATGGCAGCGTAAAGAGCGTCAAGGGCCCGATGCACGGCTTTGACCAGCATATTGAGGTAACCCTGCCGCCGCTGTCCACCATCTATTTCAGCGTTCCCGCTGCCCGCAAAAAGGCAGGAAAGCCCGCCAAGGCAGAAACTGCCGAAGCAGCCAAACCCGAAAAGGCAGCCAAGCCTGCGGCCACCAAAACTGCCGCCCCCCAAAAGCGCACAGCCAAACCCGTGGCAACAAAACCGGCTGCTAAAAAGCCCAGAGCGGCAAAAACAACCAAGCCCAAAACACCGGTAACGGAATCGTAAACGTCTGGTGTGTAAGGGCGGTACCGGCGGCAACCCGCAGCCGGTGCGGCCCGTGGAGATAAACAAGTTTAAGGGGAGAACAATTATGGCAAAAGAAATGATCGCAATGATCCTGGCTGGCGGCCAGGGTTCGCGCCTCTACGCGCTGACCCAGAAGCTGGCTAAGCCGGCGGTTCCGTTCGGCGGTAAGTACCGTATCATCGACTTTCCGCTGTCCAACTGTGTCAACTCTGATATTGACACCGTTGGCATCCTGACCCAGTATCAGCCGCTGGTCCTGAATGAATACATCGGCAACGGCCAGCCGTGGGACCTTGACCGCCTGCATGGCGGCGTCCATGTGCTGCCGCCCTACCAGCAGGCCACCGGCTCTGACTGGTACAAGGGCACTGCCAACGCAATTTACCAGAACATTTCCTTCATTGACCGTTATGACCCGCAGTACGTCATCATCCTGTCCGGCGACCAGATCTGCAAGCAGGATTACGCTGATTTCCTGCGCTTCCACAAAGAGAAGAACGCCGAGTTCTCGGTTGCCGTTATGGAAGTGCCTTGGAGCGAAGCCCCGCGCTTTGGTCTGATGGTTACGGACGAGAATGACCGCATCAGCGAATTCCAGGAAAAGCCGAAGAACCCCAAGAGCAACCTGGCTTCCATGGGCATTTATATCTTCAACTGGGATATCCTGAAAAAGTACCTCACCGAGGACGAAAACGATCCCAACAGTGAGAACGACTTCGGCAAGAATGTCATTCCCGCACTGTTGCGTGATAACCGCCGCATGTACGCTTACCGTTTCAGCGGCTATTGGAAGGATGTCGGAACCATCTCCAGCCTGTGGCAGGCCAACATGGAGGTTCTGGATCCGACCCATTCCGGCATCAACCTGTTTGATGAAAACTGGAAGATCTACTCCCGCAACTCCGGCCGCCCCTGCCAGCGCATTGGTACGGACGCTGACATCGTGAACTCGATGATCACCGAAGGCTGCCAGGTTGACGGCACCGTTAAAAACTCCATCCTGTTCCCCGGCGTTGTGGTCGAAAAGGGCGCCACTGTTGAAGCAGCCGTTGTTATGGGCGGCACTGTCATCAAGGCTGGTGCAAAGGTCGAACACTGCATCGTGGCCGAAAATGTCACCATCGAAGAGGGTGCTACCGTGGGCAAAATGCCGGAAAGCGGCCTGAATATTACCGAACCCGGCGATGTTGCAACGGTTGGCTCCGGTGTCAAGATCGGCAAGGGCGCAACGGTTGGCCCCAAGGCAATGATTTCCAATGATGTAAAGGATGGTGAGGAACAATGGTAAGCAGCAACGCAAACGCACTGGGCGTCATTTTTGCAAACTCTTATGATAACCTTGTCCCCGAACTGGTAGCGGAGCGCACAATGGCCTCCATCCCGTTCGCAGGGCGTTACCGCATGATCGACTTTGTTCTGTCCAACATGGCAAACGCCGGTGTGGATAATGTTTCGGTCATCGTCCGTAAAAACTATCATTCCCTGATGGACCACCTGGGCGCAGGCCGTGAATGGGACCTGACCCGCAAGCGCGGAGGCCTGAACATTGTTCCGCCTTTTGCAGAGCGCAGCATCAAGCTGTACAGCGGCCGTGTGGATGCACTGGCCAGCGTTCTGAACTGGCTGAGGGACCAGAAAGAGCGCTATGTGATCCTGTCTGACAGCAACATTGCCATGAACTTCGACTTTAACAAGCTGATCGAAGCTCATGTCAAGTCCGGCGCAGACGTTACCATGGTATACAACCGCGGCGAAATCCCCGATGGCGCCCGCACCGATAACTACACCATCCGCATTGATAATGGCCGTGTGGCTGAGCTGCTTTCCAACGATTATCGTCCCGGCGTCCAGAATCTGTCCATGAACCTGTACA
>OMGY01003362.1_pt1 | contig 10836 bp, 12 predicted proteins | sample 1674461 | NCBI WGS metagenome assembly OMGY01 (sample SAMN05578579, study PRJEB25193) | human gut metagenome | biome: Human Microbiome; feature: human-associated habitat; material: feces | host: Homo sapiens | place: USA:Birmingham
AATAAATTTCTTACCTGAACAAATTATTCCGTATACATTTAAATCAAAAGATTAAGTAGAAAGTAGGTGAAATAATGGACTTCCGAGAATTTATTGAAGAACGCTTCATAAAAAGAAACTAAGCACTTTGAGAAATCAAGGTGCTTTTTTAATGCCCAAAATTGACCGCTCCGAAGTCGTAAAACTACGGATAGAATGATAAGCAACCTCGTAAAAAGCGTATCGAAAGGAGCATTTATATGCAAAGAAAATTTTTAGAGGATTTAGGTCTTGAAAAGGAAATTGTTGATAAAATAATGAGCGAGAACGGCTCGGATATTGAAAAGACAAAGGCAAGACTTGAAGCCGAAAGAGACAACTATAAGGAACAGCTTGAAACGGCTCAGAACGCCCTCAAGCAGTTTGACGGAATTGATGTTAAGGAATTGCAAGGCAAGATTGAAACATTGAATAGCGACCTTAAAAACAAGGAAACTGAATATCAATCAAAAATCGCTGATATGGAATTTAGTGCGGTGCTTGATAGTGCAATAAGCTCCAGTAAGGCACGAAATGCTAAAGCAGTAAAAGCATTGCTTGATATTGAAGCTCTTAAAAATTCCAAGAATCAAAGTGAGGATATAAAAACAGCAATCGAAGCTATCAAAACAGATAATGATTACTTGTTTGAATCAAATGAGCCTATTAGTAAACCTGTTGCTCATACTGGAACAGGCAATCCTTCAAGTATTTCAACAGAAGCTTTTGCAAAAATGGGATATATGCAAAGGCTTGCACTCAAAAAGTCGGACCCTGAAAAATATAATCAACTGAAAGGATGATAATTTATGTCAGAAACAACAAAGCTTAGCGACCTCATAGACCCAGAGGTTATGGCGGATATGATTTCCGCAAAGGTAGACAAAAAGATGGTAGTAACACCTATTGCAAAGATTGATAACACACTTGTAGGTACACCAGGCTCAACTATCACAGTGCCGTCATATAATTACATCGGTGATGCCGAAGACGTTGCAGAAGGAGTTGAAGCAGGCACAACAAAGCTTACTACTTCTACTCGTCAGGTTACTGTTAAGAAAGCTATGAAAGCAGTAGATTTGACCGATGAATCTGTACTTAGCGGATATGGCAATCCTATCTGTGAAACTAATAACCAGCTTGCTAAAGCCATTGCTTCAAAGATAGATAACGATGCTATGGACGCTCTTCTTACAGCTCCGCTTATTTTTGATGGCTCATCAAAGGTTATTTCATATGCTCAGATAGTAGACGCAATCGACCTGTTTAATGAAGAAGTTAATACCGAAAAGGTAATGTTTGTCGCTCCTGCCCAGGTTACTGTACTTAGAAAGGATAATGATTTTATCTCTGCCGATAAGTATACAGGCAATGTTATTATGACAGGAGAAATCGGCAAGATTGCCAATACAAGAATTGTTCCGTCAAAGAAAGTTCCATTATATTCAGAATGGTATAAGTTTGATAGTTCAGGAACAGCAACAACAAATTCAAATATTGCCGAAGTTCAGGAAACTCTTCCTAACGCAAAGGTAGGCGATAAGGTCACAAAGGTTACTACACCCTGCTACTTTAATCCTATTATTAAATTGAATCAGGATAACGAAACAGAGGACGAAACCGCAGCACTTACAGTTTATTTGAAGCGTAATGTAAATATCGAAACGGAGCGTAAAACTCTTGCAAGAAAGACTATTATTTCTGTAGATGAACACTATGCTGCCGCTCTCAGTGATGAATCGAAGGTTGTCATTGCAAAGTTTAAAAAGTGAGGAAAGTAGGTGGTATCAATGACAATTTATGCAGACGAGGATTTGGGTGACGGATTTTTTAAAGTAGTTTTCAATTTTCTGCCTGCTGTGATAATTGCAATGCTTTTTACTGAAATGATGCCGCCTGCCGGAATTTTTGGCTTTGTTCTCTGCCTCGTCAGTGCAGTGCTGGGATATATTGTATTGTGGTATATAAGCTTTATAGTTCAGACCTTGGCTTTCTGGCTGTTTAATGTCTGGGGATTGATTACATAGTAAATATTTTCTCGGGTGCTTTACTTCCGCTTTGGTTTATGCCACAACCTGTTCTGAATATTATTAGGTTCACACCGTTTGATTCTATTTTCTTCACACCTGTTCAGCTGTATCTCGGACAACTGCAGGGTTATGAAATACTGTTGAATTTTGGTAGGCAGGTTTTGTGGATAGCAATACTTTATTTTATCGGCGAGTTTTTGTGGAATAAAGGAATCAAAAGACTTATAGTGCAGGGAGGTTAAGTTATGGAAGATATAGTTTCTCTATTTTTTGCTTATGCAAAATTAGGTATAAAAACACGCTTTCAATATAAGCTTGACTCCGAGTTTCGTCTTTTGCTGTGTTTTTCAGAGAAGCGGCAGGAATTATTGCAATGTATTTTTCTTTGCTTAAATTTGATACAATCAATAACTGGAATATCAACGAGCTTATGTTTCTGTTTAGCCTGATTTTTATTACATATGGAATTTTTATTGTCTTTTTTATGGCTTTGCGGGACTTTTCCGACTGGATAAAGCACAGTGATATAGACAGAGTAATGGTAAGACCTCGTGGAATACTCACTCAACTTGTGCTGTGCGGTGCAGACTGGCTTGCAGCACTCGGTCACGGAACATTGGGCATTACACTTTTTATTTTGTCAGTCAATAATGTGGGTGTGGAATGGAACGCTGCGACTATTCTGTACTATGTTATTTCAATTGCAAGCGGTGTCCTTATACAAGGTGCAGTTTTTCTGTTTTTCTTAGCAATCAGCATTTATTTTATAGAAACACAGAACTTAAAAGAAATTATGTACTGGAATCTGAGAAAATTTGCTGGTTATCCCATTAGCATTTATAATAAGTTTATACAATCACTTCTTATATTTGTAGTGCCGTTTGCATTTGTGAATTACTTTCTGGCACAGTTCTTGCTGCGCAAGCCTGATATGTCGACGTATCCCGAATGGTTTATGTATATTTCACCGTTTGTAGAAATCGTACCTTATATCATCGCTTACTTTTTCTGGAAGTTCAGTATGAGGTATTATAAAAGTACCGGTAATTAAGGTTTATTGCAAAATATAAAATGGCAGACGCATAACATTAGTAAGTTTCAATTTAGCGATTATAGCTAAACTGAAGTGCGATGATTTGTACAATACAAACTACAAAATCGTCATCTTATGTTATGCGTCTGCCAACTTAATTTTTGCTCAAAAACAAGAAAAATCCCGATTTAATCGGACTTTTCAGGGTGGTGCGAGTGTTCATAACGGATTTATGAAAAATTCAGGTTTTATCGGCAGTTACACACTTTTCTCGCTCGCACATTTGTGATTTATTCAATTTCTCCGTAAAATAATAGTGTAATCGGAGGAATTACAAATGAAAAACTTTATTAAAGAATTGTATTACGGCAATATTGATCCGCAGGCACGAGGTTTCAAGAACGGCAGCTATCTGAAAAAGCAGATGACTATTCTCTCAGAAAGTGAAACACTCCTGACCGAAAAGCTGACCGGTGATGAAAAGAAAGCTTTTTTAGCTTTTGCCAATGCAACCAACATCGTTTTGGGAGAATCAGAACTTGACAGTTTTCTTGTCGGATTCAGGCTCGGAGCGAGATTTGCTTACGATGCCTTTGTGGACAACAGCTCACCGTACTGTGACTTTCTGAAGGAGAAATTTGAGTGAGAAATCCAAAATATCATCTTTACCTTACACAAGGTGAACGACGGACCGTTATCAACAGCTTGATTGATCTGAGGAACGACCTCATTTCACAGGGCAGGTACACCGACATCATTGATGAGTTGTTAGTAAAGATCACAAAAGCCAAAGTTAAGAAAGTCAAGGTCAAGGAGGTCTGACAATGGAGATTACATACACACAGCAGGGAGATTATTTACTTCCCAATTTAACGCTTCCCGAACAGGATAAACGACCTATCGGTTTATGGGGACAACAACACCTTCGCTATATCAAACGATGCCGCCCGATTTTATATACCAATATGCTCACAAAATGCAAACTGAACGAATACCTTGCCGACATTGACGAACAGGCGCAGAAGATATACAACGAGCTCGTGCAATCTTTCGCCAAAGAAGAAGGCTGCACCGAACAACTCAAAGCCACCAATCAAATGCTGTGGGTTCGCAAGATGAATAACGCCGTCCAACGAGCAAGAGAAGTTGTGAACGCTGAAATAATCTATAGCTAACATGTAGGCTGATGTAGTCCAATAAGAGATTACATCAGCCTTTTTCTTGCTAATAATGGTTTACTATTCTTTTTTAATATCGGGCAACTGCGGCAAATCCTCCAAATTCACCGAATCTAATACATTCAACTGACGTGCAGCTAAATCGTGCAGTTTTGCCAAACAACACGACGTTTAACATAATGGTAATCGAAGGTGAATACTTCTGTATTTCGCTATATCTGTGAGTGATATATATTCATTTTTGAAATCTGTTGTGTAAATACCAATGTCAATTCCACCGGCGTGAATGGTATCTTTCTTGATCGCTTTTGTCATAACAAATTATCCTTCCGTATCCGATAAATCACCCATCTATTGAGCGTCGCGATTCTATTTACACATTTTCAATAAAACTTTTTCTAAGCAATCTTTACTGCTTGAAACATCTACATAATCATTGCTTCCCGGAGCATTGATTGTATTTGAGAATCGCAGATTATACAAATAATAATCATAAAGCAATTTTTCGTACTCACCTGGTTCAGCAGCAGATGAAGATTCTTCTGGTGTTGTCCATCTCCAGTTCTTGATTGCAGCATAAACAAAGCTATCAATAACTATTCCGGAAAGATGGTAACTTTTAAAGTAGTTGTCTCGAATATATCGCATATGTTTACAGGTGTCAAATAATAACCCATTACTTGATTTGTTTTTATCACGCATAGCATCCTGCTCTGCTTTTGGATTAGTTGAACGCCAATTCCCACCCATATTTGTGTCAGGATATTTATAAATTATACCATTCCATCCGTATGTAACAAACGCAGGTAGTATTTCAAATTTCATACCATCGGAAAAAGCTATTTTAACAACCTGTCCATCAGCTCGTACATCTGAACGAGGATATGTATTAAGTATTGCTTCTCTTACAGCTTGCAATAGTCTGGACTGCCCATTTCCCTTATAAACGTTATGGCGATTGTATTCATCCTCAGGTAATTCAACAAGAATATCAACATCACTGGTATTAATTGCTGTTCCTCGTCCATAGGAACCAACGTAAAGACTATGTTCTTTGTCACTTTGAGAATCCCAAAATTCACGGTTAATTGCTTTAGTGACCGCTTTATACCGAGTTGAGATGCTTGTTCTAATGTCTGTCGAAATAACTTCTCCGTGCTTTTTGACGTTATAGCTCACTTTATATTCCTCCTCTTTAGTGTATCAGGTAAAAGTCTATCAATTTCTTCGTCAGAGTATGTGCCATCTTTACTTTCATTGATAGCTTTTCCTGCCTTTGCAACTGCACGATTAGTTGTATTTGGAGCGTCCTGATATGCTTCGTGTATACTGCTTTGCAGATTTTCAAATTCATCAAACAATTCTTTTGCGGTTTTTTCTTTAATTCTTATTCTTCCAAGCAGTGATAATAATTCATTTCTATAACATACGAGTTTCGTAGCTCGGTTTTATTCGATTTTGCCAAGTTCTTATAATCAAAGGTTGCTAATAAAGCACTCATTGTTGTGGTAACAAAAGACACAATAGCAGAAACTAACTTTATCCAAAACTGATCAACAAAAACAATTGAAATAATACCAGCAGAAGTAAGCGACGCAGAGATTATATTAATCCAAGAAAACAACTTGTGACGAGATTCATATATCTCTGCTTGCTTTTCTTGTATCTTGTGAGTCCAAAAGACGTTGGCATATTGTGTTCTAACCAAGTCTTCAAGTGTTGTGTAATCATCTTGCATAAGATTAACCTCCTTGCTCTATTAGGTGTTTTTATGCTTTTAATCCATAAAGCTAACATCCCCGCCGGACAGGATAAACTTCTTCAGATATCCTTCTGCTTTTTGGACTACACGGTGCGGTCTGATGGTGCAATCCTCCAGTTTTTCCATAGTTTCCTTCGCTTTTGCACGGTCAAGTGTTTCCATTATCTGATCAAAAAGTCCGCCTTCATACAGCTTTTCTTCCTTTAGGTGGAAAACCATAATTCTTGCCAGCTTATCTTTATCAAAACCAAACGCCTCGCTGAATACTTTGATATTTGCTTTCAGTGTATTTCTCTTATAAATCTCAATGTACTCAGCAAGAGTTTTTCCTTCGTCAAAATCTTTTAGCGCACCGGAGTAAATATCTTCCAAAATAGCTTCGGCAGTAATCTGATCCTCTGCCGGCAATTCTGCAAAACTGGATTTCAAATCATCGAGCAATGCTTTGATTTCTTCCGGCTTTGCACCATTGGAAAGGTCTTTCAATACTTCGGCAAACTGAGATTCCATAAACGCACGGTTAATCTCATTTGATGATACCTCGGTAAGAAAAGCCTTGATGTCATAAATCATATCGCCGCCGGGCTGAACAGTCCTCGGTATTTCGCTGTATCTTTGATGAAGAATTTCGTATGTTCTTTCATCGAGGTCAACCGTTACCTCTCCGGCATCCTCTGTGATATAAGTTCTCTTCGTCCAAGTAAAAAGCTGAGGAATAGAGCGATAATAATTGTTGCTGATGTTATTGAACAAGTCGGCAAACAGCTTGATATCACCCTGATTATCGGGAAGTCTGCTGAAATTCTCAATACCGTTTTTCTCGAACAGCTTGATGATGCTTTGATAATCGTTATTCATTCCGATGATGTTCTGTCCTAAAGACGGAACATATACATCTTGATAACCAGCTTCCGCATAGAGTCGCAGAGCTTCCTCTGCGTTTTTCTCCATTGTGTACGGCTTTCTGCAATACTTGATAATTCCGTACTGCTTTTCATATCCGTTAAGGCGATTTGTTCTTGAAACAGCCTGAATATACTGCTCGTAATCAATTACTTTATCCAAGTACAAGGTGTTAATCCATTTCGAGTCGAATCCGGTAAGAAGCTGATTAACAACGATAACAATATTAACCGCTTCCTCTCTTCTTGTATCAATATCCTTGTAAGGTTCTTTGTGCGCAAGACGAGAGCAAACATCATCCTTGAATCGACGATAAGCGCCGACTGTAAACTTGAAGTTGAAATGGTTCTTGTAATCAATGAGGATTTCTTCTACTGCCTTATCCTTGAAGATATCATCGCTTGTATTATCTGTATGCGGATCAAAAACAGCAGTGACAAACAAATCTTTATCGTTGTCTTTTAATAAACGATAGTATTTAATCGCTTCACGGATTGAGGATGTAGCGAGAATATAGTGGAATTTACCACGGAAGCTGATTCGCTCCCATTTATTAAGAATATCCTGAACCACATTTTTGCGATGCTCTTTTCCGGTATCTCCGTCGGCATACAGACTGTTGCTGACGTCTGCTTCCACCTTGTCCATATCTCGGGAAGCAAGAGCGTGATATTTTTTGAATTCTTCATCGGTAAGACCTTCGACGCTATCTTTGCCGAGCTTCATCAGAGCAACCTTTTCTCTAAAATCTTCCTCGTCAAATGTTACGACTTTTGAAGGCTTGAACCCTAAAACATTTTTATCTCTGATTCCTTCTAAGATTGTATATTTGTGCAGACACGTGCCGAATAAGCCGTCGGTCGTAATACCGTCAACTGCGTTCTCCTTCATAATAGGAGTACCTGTAAAGCCAAAGAACATTGCTCTCGGATAGGTCAGCTTTATATCACGGAGCATTGTGCCGAAGGTAGAACGATGGGCTTCATCAACGATAAACACCAGTTTTTTCTTTTGCACCTTTGCAATACGTGCCGCATTCGGAGTAGGATTGACGGTTGTCAGGTTACTCATCTTCTGAATAGACGTAACAATCAGCAAATTGGGTGTGTCGTTCTCCAACTTTGAGAGTAGGCTGTTGGTGTTAGCGGTATCTTCAATATCATCACAGTCCGAGAAGTTTCGATAATTATCATAAGTTTGTTTCCAAAGCTCGTCATGATCCATCAGGAAAACAATCTTGTCAACTTTACCGGAGGACTTTATCAGCTGTGCGCACTTAAAGCTCGTCATTGTTTTACCGCTGCCGGTAGTGTGGTATACATAGCCGCCCTTTTGTCCGTCATCATCCCAATCTACTCGCTTGACTACCTGCGAATAGATTTTATAAGCAGCGTGATACTGATAACTGCGCATTACTTTGAGAATGTTATCTGTTCCGTCCGCAATCGTACCGTAACCGATCAGTCTGTGCGCCATCGGAATAGAAAGGAACTTTTCCGCAACTTCTTCCCAGTCGACAATATGCTTATTGTTGAAGTCACCCCAATGAAAATAGTAGTCGGAGTTGAAAGCTCTTTCATGTCCGGGATTCGCAAAGTACAATGTTTCGGTCGGCGTCATTGCGACAAACACTTGAACAAGTGAAAAGAAGCCGGTAAATACGCCGTGCTGCATATATTTGCTGATTTGATTACACGCCTGTTCAACAGGCACAGGATTGTTTTTCAGTTCAATATGATACAGCGGCATACCGTTTATTAATAGCATCAAATCGCCTCTGCGGTTGCCGAGAATTTCTGACGAGATGGGGAGCTTTGGCTGGCGAGCTATCTGGTATACGCTTCTTCCTGCGGCAATCTCATCTTTGTCAAAGAGGAACAGATCCACACGTTTTCCAACGTGCTGTGTATCCTTGGAGTTATCACGGATGATAGAAATATATCTGCCGTTTAATCGGCGATTGATGGCAAAGGGAGTTTCGCCGTTGATTTGGGATATGATTTGTCCCATTTCCGTTTTGGTCAGAGGACAGCCGTTGAGCTTATCGGTTGTATTGTTATTGCTGAACAAAATTTTTGCCCAGTTTTCAATCAGCTCTTCTTCGGTTTTGTATTTTAGAATCTCTCTTGACCACTGATTGTCGATTTAGAACCAATGAGAGTATGAAGGAATTAGATAGGGTAATCAGATCGTATGGTAACTCATATGCTCCTTCAGAATTTACAGCGTCTATTAATTTGAAACAGCTTAGTAATGATACAGAAGAAGATAATTTTATTGTTGAGGGAATTGAAAAGATAATTGGTAATTCGAATGATAAAGTTGCTGTATTAGTACGTGCAGGAAATCAAGGCAAATCAATAGCAGTGAAATTAAAAAGAAAAGGAATACTGTATTTTAATGCTTTGTTCAAAGATACAGATGTTGAATTTCTTAAATTCTATGAAATAGCGATCGATGAATTTCATAATGCTACATGTGATTCTGGGAAAGCCCTTCAAAGAGATTTGCAAAGTTGTCTAGAGGCGGTTAGTCAAAGGCAAAATGAAATTTACGCTGATGATAAAAGAAAATTTGTATATGACGCTATGTATAAATTGCTGGAAGTGCTTTTTGAAGAATCAAAGAAGTGGGAAGGGACATCAAAAGATAGATACGAAAATATTGATTTCATCTTAGGTAGCAAAGGCTTGAAGCATATGATGGAGTACATAGAAGAAAAAGTGGTTTTAACTACAATTCATGCTTCTAAAGGATTAGAGTGGGAATATGTTATCATTCCGAGAATGAATGCTTATGCATTTCCATCAGGATATATGTGTGGACCTTGCAGGAATGATTATAGTTGTAATAATGGGTTTGATTATTGCCAGTTCTCATTTGGAAGTTCAATGGAAAAAGCGTTTAAGGAGGAGATTAGCGTTTTTTATGTTGCTATAACAAGAGCCAAGAAAAATGTGTTCTTAACAGTCAATACAGGATTAAATCAATGGGGTTATGCCAAACAAAAAAGTTGCCTTGTAGAACTTCAAGGACTTTCACTTGTTGATTATACTTGGGAAGATATAATTTTATAATAAATTAGATGGTTAAAACAAGTTATGCATATTGTTTCTGTTTTGGTCATATATTTGTGAGCAAAGTGTGGAAATGTTAAATAAAGCTGGTACTAGCCATTAGTACCACAAAACTTTTTCTTGCAGAAATATCGCTTGGAGATTATAATTTCCATAGGTGGACAAGCAAACCGACAGAATATTATTCTGTGAATAGCAAACCAACCTGTAAGCCACCGAAACTACACACAATAATGAAAAAATGCAATGGTACTGGATTGGTACTAAAAAGATGTGAAACAAAAAATAATGTGTGGAAAAGGTGCAAGTTATCAATACAAAATAGTATAGGTAACTGTATTGAAATAACCAAGATTAAACCAAACTCTGCGAGTTTGAATAATGTATACGAGCCAAGAAATGCCGAACTTACGGCGTTTCTTGGCTCGTTTTTTTGTTGAGTGACAATCAAATGACAATAAAGTTTAGTGTGTGGTGAGTAAAGAAAAACGTATTTGATTTATTGTGATTACTGTTGATAACAATACATATATTAGAAATGTATTAAATGTGTAGCATATAAGCTGTTACAGTGGCTATTATGATTAATAGCACGAGTATGTAGAGAACAATCATAACTTTATCTTTTAGAATAAGAGTTAAGAGTGTTTTTCTAGAGGTATTTTTGTACAAATCATAATCATTAAGAATTTCTTTACATTGTTTCTCTAGTTCGTTTAGTTTTGAAAAAGACATTTCTTTGGTTGAGAAAAGTGATGAAACGGGAGTATCCCAAAGAATAAAAAATCATTAGGATATTTGAGTCCTATAGAGTACAGACATAGACTTGGATTGG
>OMGY01003366.1_pt1 | contig 10832 bp, 8 predicted proteins | sample 1674461 | NCBI WGS metagenome assembly OMGY01 (sample SAMN05578579, study PRJEB25193) | human gut metagenome | biome: Human Microbiome; feature: human-associated habitat; material: feces | host: Homo sapiens | place: USA:Birmingham
CGTAGAAAACTCGGAAAAGACGCTTACGCAATGACCATCAACCTTCTTTTAAATTCCGAAGGCAAAAAAATGGGTAAAACACAGTCCGGTGCCGTATGGCTTGATCCGAACAAGACTTCCCCATTCGACTTCTTCCAGTACTGGAGAAACGTCTCTGATGCGGACGTATTAAAATGCATCCGTATGCTGACTTTCCTTCCATTAGAGGAGATCGACGCAATGGAAAGCTGGGAAGGCGCACAGTTAAACCAGGCAAAAGAGATTCTTGCTTTCGAGCTGACCAAACTGGTTCACGGCGAGGAAGAAGCAAACAAAGCAAAAGAAGCATCCCACGCTTTATTCGCAGGCGGTGGCGACTCTGCCCACATGCCGACCTTAGAGCTGACTGCTGCTGACTTTGCAGACGGCGATTTAGATATCCTTGCTCTCTTAGTAAAAGCTGAGCTTGCTCCATCCCGCTCCGACGCAAGACGTGCCGTACAGCAGGGCGGTGTCTCCGTTGCTGACGAAAAAGTAACAGACATCCAGACCACTTACGGAGCTGACGCTTTCGGTGCTGACGGACTTGTCGTAAAACGTGGTAAAAAGAAATTTGTAAAGATTGTTTTAAAATAATTTTTTACTCATCCCGGAGTGCGATCAGCCACCTCTTTGCCAAAGGAAGCCAGCTCCCGCACTCCTTCTGGATCCCCGTACCATCCCGCATGGCAGTAAGTCTGCTGCAGGTGCTGAGGCCGTGTTTTCCTACCGGATACATATGGAACTCAACCGGGATCTCATATTTTTTCATTGCACCGATCAAAAGCAGCGAGTTCTGCACCGGAACCGACTGGTCTGTATAGGTATGCCAGATAAATGCCGGCGGTGTGTGCTCTGTGACCTGTTTTTCCAGTGAAAGCAATTCTAACAGTTCCTCCGTCTCATTTCCGCCAAGAAGCTGTTTAAAAGATCCCCGGTGTGCATATTCTCCGGAAGTAATAACCGGGTAATTTAAAAGCATTGCTGCAGGTTTTAATATATCGTTTGTTACACCCGCCATCTCTGCCAGCCACTTTGTATGCCAGAACATCGCAAGGCATGCTGCAAGGTGTCCGCCTGCAGAAGATCCCTGCACCACGATCTTATCTGTGTCCACATACCACTCCTTCGCATGTTCATGAATCAGCTTCATGGACGCCGTTGCCTCTAACAGGGCCGTCGGATAAACTGCCGGTGCCACCGAATAGCGCAGCACTGCCACATGATAGCCAATACTCAGAAAATGCATGGCGAGCGGCTCTGCTTCCCGGTCAGACGTGTGCTCGTAACCGCCTCCCGGACAGATGAGCATCATCGGACGTTTCTCAATCGCAATCGAATCAGAATCATCGAGTATATAGGTACAAAGTCTTGCATCCGCAAGAGATCCTTTTTCGTGTAAATAAAAAACTTCAGTCAGCATTTTTTTCTCCATCTGTATCCATTACATTTCCAACTTGCACATATCTTTATCAACAACCAGATATTTGCTCATCGTTCATTTGATATGTATAAAACAAAAACCTCGAAAATAAATATTTTCGAGGTTTTTAAAGGCACGGACCGGATTCGAACCGGTGATGACGGTGTTGCAGACCGGAGCCTTACCGCTTGGCTACCGCGCCATATTCATCTGCCTGTCGCAGAAGTTCTGTAACGATTTTAACAAAACAGTTCCTCTGCGTCAAGACAGATTTTAAATTTTTTCATCTTCCTACTTAAAACTTATGCTTTTTTTCACACAATATTCCTGTGTTCTGTCATAAGACGTGATTGTTTCTGTACTGACAATATAAAACATATCTCCAACATAGATTCCCCGGTACGCAGAAGTGTCTGCACCTTTTGATGCATCCTGCTTTCCGGCCTGATCGGTCAGATTCTGCGACAGCAATGTTTCAAATTTTTCTCCATTCCATGAAAGTAAAAGATATGCGGCACTCTCCTCATCCCCATAGGACTGCAGTGCAAATCCAAGCAGATTTTCCTCCGCATCTGCAAGCACACATTTATAATTATAGAGTGCCTCACTGTAATTATAATCTTTTAATACGAGACTGTTCATCTCTTTTAAACTGGAAGAATCTGAAATGTCAAACATTGTAATCTTGATACCTGTATGTTCCCCTGTTTTTTCATCCGTCTCATATCCGATCCCGACCAGTTTATCTTCTCCCCAGAAATGCAGATACTCTGAAAATCCACTGATCTTTAATTCACCGAGTACCTTGGGATTTTTGTCATCCGACAAATCCACTGCAAAGAGCGGATCTGTATTGCGATAAGTAACAAAATAAGCCATATTCCCCAGATAACGCGCCGCATAGATTTCTTCTCCCTGCGCAATTCCTTCTATCTTGCCTGTAAGACTCAGATTTTTCTCAAACAAATAAAGATTATTCGTTTCCTCTCCATTTACTGAATCCTGACTGGTCGTTAAAACCCGTAGTTTTCCGCTCTGTTCATTTATCGCAAATGTATCTGTAATTCTCCCGTTCACTGAAACTGCTCCATCAGCATCCATCTTCCCATCAGCAAGCCCAAATTTTGCAATCTGTGTTACCGCATCATTCCAGGAACCTTTTATCTGATACACATAAAACGCACTTTCACTCACATAGATATCCACATACTGACTTAAAATCATGGTATTATCCAGAACCTGATCCGGATTTTTCACATTTACTGAGGATATCAGCAGACTGTTGCTTCCTCCACCGCCATTGTCCACGTAAATATCTTCTGCATCTACCGCCTTATCATTGACTAACGGAATCCATCCACTTACATTTTCTTCCGTAACGGCTTCTTCTTTTGTCTGTTGTGGCATACTGATTCTTTTATTGGTAAAAAGATAAATGATATTTCCGATCTTTCTTGATGTCTGATACCTTCCATCCTGCGTCACACACCCGGTTTTTACAGGCTTTTCCGGATCACTGATATCATAGGTAAGAACTTGTGTCTGTGTTCCCTCACTAAAATAATAAAAGCAGTCTTCCGTATAATTTTCTGTATCATCTGCCTGCATTTCCAGTCCGGAATCTTCACTTTCCACGATCACGCTTAAAATATCACCATCCACATACATCTCAAGCACACGGTCGGATGAAGTTTCAGAAATCTGTATTTTTCCGATCTGTTTTAATGCTTTTTTCCGGATATCCGTAATCAATATTTCATTGTGGCTTACCGTGTAAATATAAGAACCATCTGTTTTGACAAAATCGCTCTCATCCACGCCTTCTTTCTGCAGATTTGTCCCGGAATACCGCTGTTTTGCCGTATCTGATGATATATCTGCCGCTGTCTGTCCCTCCTGTGCTCCTGCGCCCTTTATCATCTGTGTACCACCGATTTCTTCCACTCCGTCTACAGCCGCATCCACGGTATCTGATGTGTCATCCATAATATATGTCGCTGCATCACCAGAGTTAGAACTATCTCCCTCCGCAACCGCTATTCCATCTGCTTCCTTTTCCTGACCACTGCCAGAGCAAATTGCATCATAGACCTCTCCATAATTTTTTGCGACTGTATACAAAGATCCTGCATCTTTTTTTTGTGCATTTTTCTCTACGCCTGCAGTCGCTCCATCTTTTAATTCGCTGCTGCCTTCTGATCCTTCATCTGACTTTTGCCCGGATGCCGCTTTTTCTATACCCACCGGCGCCGTCATAAGCCCTGTGCCGCCCCCGGTAACCGCATGGATTCCTCCTGCTGCGCCAATGACAAGCACAAGTGCCGCCGCTGCTACAGCCTCGTAATAAGTGATCCCGCTTCTCCGTTTTACCTTGTTTTTCTGGTTCTCCTTTAATTTTCTTTTGATCTGCTCCGGTTCAATACTCTCTGGAATTTTTTCCTGTGCGGCAGATTTTTCTATTTTATCTAAAATTTCTTTTTCTGACATAGGCACCTCCATTCTGTAATGAAAAATCCCTTTTTCACTACCTCATTAACTACTGATAGCAATTTATTGTAACCACTCACCCATTTTTTTTAATGCCCGGCTTTCCTTCGAGCGCACGGTATTTTCATTCATATGTAATATTGCAGCGATCTCACGGCTTGTATAGCCTGCGAACTGGTGCATACTGATGATCAGCCGCTCCTCATCCGCCAGTTCAAAAAACAGCTTCCTCACCTGGATACATTCTGTCATCTCCGATCCGGTATCAAGCGCGAGTTCCTCTATATCTTCCATCCCGGTCTCATTTTTACCCGCGTATTCACGCAGTTTATCCTTGCATTTATTGGATAAAATCCGAAATATCCAGCTCTTAAATGCCTCTTCACTGCGCAGTTTCCGGATCGATGCAAACGCATCCGTAACAGCATCGCTTACCGCATCTTCCGCATCGCTCGTATTTCGGAGTGTATACAATGCAAATCGATACATATCCTTATATATTCCGGCATATAATTCGGCAAATGCATCCACATCTCCGCGTTTTGCCCGCCGCACAAGCTTTATATCATTTTTCATAAAATCCTCATTTCTGAGCAACTTGTTGTGAAGATACGATGAGAATCTCAAATTTTCATCTGCAATCAAAGCTATTTGTTTTTGCTCAGAAACAAATAGCCGTGCGAAAAATAAGCTATCAAGCTTATTTTTCGCACTACTTTCTCCATGGGATCCTGGTTTCATGACAGTTATTTGGGATATCCATTTTTTCTGTCATATATATAGTCCGTAAAAGTGCCTATTCTGTTGCAGAAAAGCCCCGAAAATTTGGCTTAACAGTGATAAGGAAGTAATTCTAATTTTTACTGTTGGCTGACAGATTCGGGTGTGCAGGGCAACCGTAAGGTTGCAAAAGCTGTCTGTTTCCAACAGAAACAGACAGCTTTTGATTTGCGTTGAAAGCATCTCGCTGTTTTCTCTCGAGCGGGGCGGTCTTCCCACGGACCGCCCCGCGAAGCCGTTACGGCTCGATGATGTTGAAGGGGTTGGCTCCGGTGATCGGGAACTGGTTCATATTCTCCATCATCAGCGTCAGCAGCTCTGCGCTGCCCTCGACCTTGACGACCTGTGTAACCGTTTCCTGATTGTTAGTCAGGATCGCAAACAGCGCATTCTTCGGGCAGGTAATAGACACGTCCGCATCATCAGACAATGTATCCGCATAGACCAGCAGCACACCATTCTTCACGCGGAGCATGTGCTGTTCGCCCACGTCAGGCAGGATCACGTTCATGGTGAAGTCGCGGTCAGCCAGCGCCTGCTTGTCCATGACAATGGCCATATAGTCAAACAGCATGGGCGCGGAGAGGGCCTTGACCATGTCGCCGGTAGATTTGGTGGAAGCGGTGAAATTGGCGTTTCCATGGCGCAGCTCCTGCGCGGCGGTCAGATATTCGTTGCGCCACGGACCGGACTCCGCCTGATACCCCAGCTGCTCCAGTGCATCGGCACACAGAAGCCGCGCATCGGTGTTCGTCGGGTCGGCAAAGACGATGGTGTTTGTGACCTCGGCGACCCACTGATATTCACCCTTGTCAAAATCCGCCTTTGCCATTTGCAGGACCTTGTCAACATCCCCCAGGTACTCCACCCATTTTTTTGCGCTGTCGCTTGGCATGAGGGGGTTCAGGTTGACAGGGTTGCTGTCATACCAGCCCATGAACTTCTGGTAGACCGCCTTGGCGTTGTGGGCGACCGTCCCGTAGTACTGGCGGGTGTACCAGATTTTATTGAGTGCCTCCGGCAGCTCGATCATGTTGGAGATCTCATCGCTGGTGTAGCCCTGATTGATATAGGTCAGAGTCTGGTCGTTGATGAACTTATACACGGCAGCCGTGTTGACCATGTAGTCGTTCACCACGTTGTTTCCCCAGTGCGGCCAGTTGTGGGACTGGAAGGTGACCTCCGCGTCCTTGCCGTAAAGGGAAATGGCCTCGGTGATATAGCTTGCCCATGCCGCGCCGTCGCGCACCTCCGCGCCGCGCAGCGTGTAGAGATTGTGGAGCGTGCCGGTGCAGTTTTCCGCCATCCAAAGCGCCTTGTACTGGGGCAGCCACGTGTTCATTTCGGCGGGCGCTTCCGTACCCGGCGTGAGCTGGAACTCCAGCTCCACACCGTCGATCGTCAGCTTTTCGCCAGACTGCGTGATTTCATAGCTGGGCGTCATGAACGAGACCGTTCCGGTGGACTGTCCCATGCCGATGCCCTGCGCCAGCTTGCCGGTCACGCCGGGGGTCAGAAGGATGCCATACTGATAATTGCTGCGGCGGCCCATACCCTTACCGGCGTAGACATTTTCCTTCACGGAGTGCTCCGTGAAGCCCACAGGCGTGATCACGGGGATCTTGCCGCTGGCGAGCTGATCTTCAATAGAAAGTGTCTCGTCTGCCTTATCCTCTTTCGCCATCACGCCGGCGATGCCGCCAAAATGGTCGACGTGGGAATGAGAGATGATGACGGCCTTGACCGGGAATTTACCAAGATTCTTTTCGATCAGCTGCATGGCAGCCTGACTGCACTCCACGCTCATCAGCGCATCAAAGACGATCCAGCCGGTATCGCCCTTGACAACGGTGAGGTTTGCCATGTCATAGCCGCGGACCTGATAGATGCCATCCGTCACTTCAAAAAGGCCATAAGCGTGGTTATTTTTCGTGTTCTCCCAGAGACTTGGATTTACGCTGTCAGGCGCTTTTTCGTAATCGTCCAGGAACGCATAGGCTTCCTGACTCCAGAGGATCTTCCCATCCTCGTCCTTTAGTTCCAGTGTTTCCGGCGCGTCGATCAGTCCACGGGTGGCGAATTCATATTCCTGCTTATCATCGAAGTCAAGTTCATCGTAGATGGCGGAATTTGCCTTTGCCGTAAAGTCTGTGGCGGGCTTGACATCGGCAGTCAGACCCAGGTCTGCCTTTTCCGCGCCCGGCTCTTTGCGCCCATCCTGCGCACAGCCGACGCAGGACAGCAATAGTACCAATGTAAGAAGCATTGCTGCAATACGTTTCATAGCCATTCTTTTCCATCTCCTTATTGTTCGCGGATAACAGGTGGCTGCCAGCTATCCAGTGCTGTCATATCCGGTACATAGATCCGCATGAACAGATGAAATTCCCCGTCGGAAACAGGCAGCCAGTTAGAGGTGTCTTCCGGTGCATCCTTGGACAGGATAATATCCAATGTGCCGTCCGCATTCAGCTTGAAGTCGGAGCGGTCGTTGATGCAGTAGCGGTCGATGGAATTGTCAATGAGGAAATCATCCTCTCCGTAGGCGGTCACGGACCAGAAGCCGCCCTCCAGCGTGGGAGGAAGGGTTTCAAAGTGGAGTGTATACTTCTTTTCTCCGGTCAGCGCTGCGCCGGTCTCATCCACCGCTGTCTTGGGATAGATTGCCACGTCCACGGTGTTGGCGCCAAGCCCCACCAGCGCTACCATCGCGCGGTAGGTATACTCCGTGCCGAAGTCGCCGATGGGCTTGCCGTAATAGACCCACTGGCCGAGTTTCTGCGCATACTTCGCGCCGTCGGCGGCGAGCGTGGCGCGAAGCCCCTGAAGCATCTGCGTCCAGCGCTCGGCAGCTCCTTCGCCCAGGAGAGCGGCGTCGAAGGTCTTACCCGCGCCCACGTTGATGGCGGAGAGCTTCTTCAGCAGTTCCTCATCCGCATCGGCGGGCGGGTTGACCTGCATCAGAGCGTTAGCCGTATTGAAAAACTCTGCTGGCGTCATGGAAAGCACCTTGTTCACGGGAACAAAGTCATTTTCCTCTTTATAAGCTCCCTGCGGTGCGGCATACTCGCCTCCCTGTACATAAGCCGAAAGCGGCAGGAGCTGCATCTGCTCCTGAATGGCATAGACATTGGGCAGATCCTCGTTCCCGGACAGCACCGTGCGGGTGATCGACCACATCGTTGCGGTGGGCACGTCCACGCGCGTCACACCGTCGGGCAGCTCGCCCTCCCAGCCGGGAAGCGCAATGGCATAAGCACCCGCCTTGTCCAGCACGGCGGCGGTGTTCGTCCACGCATCCAGAAGCTGCACATTGCAGAAGCGATCCGTTTCCGGCAGGACGTAGACCATAGGCTCTGTGCTGATGTCAAGCCATGCCTGCGAATAGACGGTATCGACGTTCGGCGTCACGACGGTGCGGAAAGAGGCGTCCGCCAGCTTTTTTGCATGGTTGAACTGATTGATGGGCGCACGGCCAGTCATGGTCCCGTCCGTATTGGTCGATAATGTTTTGGTTGCGTCGGTCAGCACCAGCGGGAACGCATAGATGTATGCCTCGCTGACCATTTCCCACACGGTTTCAGTATCCGGTGTATCCGGCTGCGTTTTTTCGGCAGAGCAGGCGGAAAGAAACCCGCAGGAAAGCAGCGATAGTAGAATTGCAAGTATCTTTTTCATGTTGTCCTCCTATGATTCTCTTCTGTTTTTGGTCATCTCCTCGAAAGGGTTTGTGCGTATGGATTGACTATAAAGTCGTTTGTGATTTTCTCTTTATGGTAAACTATCGATTATTCCGCCCCTTTCTTTCTGCAAGCCTTGAAAGCTCTTTTTTGACCGCTTCGATTTGTGGGTCAAACAGCGCTCGCTCGGCAAAGATCATATAATTGTTGATGGCAAGGATCGACAGATGAACGAACGGCGCAACCTCTTTGTCGGTGCAGCCGAGGATCTCCGCAATCCTGCCCGTGTAATAAGGGTATCTTGCCGCAAGCCGCACAAGGGAAGGCTTTACCTTTTCTCCGTATTCGCGCGACACACATACGCTGACCAGAAAGCGCATGGTAGGCGACATTTTATCCGCCAGCTCACCGAGATGATCCATCATGCTTTTGATGTCACTAATATCTTCAAGCACGATGGCAAACGCGGCTTTTTCAATTCGACTGATCGCTTCCTCGGCGCAGGCAAGAACGATTTCCTCTTTGGTGGAGAAGTAATAGTAGATGCCGCCGTTTTGCAGCTTTGCCGCCTTACAGAGGTTCTTTGTCGTGGCAAGGGTCAGCCCCTTTTCGACAAAGCAGTCAAGGCAGACGCCTACAAGCTCCTGTCTCTTTTCGGCTTTCTTTTCTTCCCGCAAAACACAATCCCCTCATTTCTGTGCATTATCCAGTGTTTCTTATAATAAGATATCAGACTTCACAAAATAAATCAGGCGATTGCTTGAATAAAAATTGTAAATTTTTATGATCACAATGCTTAATCAAACATCACAACAGCCTCTTTCAGCAGCCGCACCTCCGGCAAGCCATAGATGTACCGAATCGCCGTCCTTGCAAAGACATTGGACTTTACCGTATCCAACTCTGCCCCAGACGATCTCCGCTGTGCCGGTTGCAAAGTCAAATCTGATCTCTCCCCATTCGCCGTCATTGTCTACCTGATATAGGTAGACAGCGGCGGCTATTTTTTGTTCCTTTTGCGGCATTCGGTCTGCTTCAGCGTCACGGTATGGACAAGCCTGCTTTCAAGCAGCTTCAGGCACAGCTTGTCAAGCGTCCGCCGGTAGAATCGCTTCGCGCCACTGGCGGTTGTACCCTCGAAATCCACCGCCAAGTCCTCAAAGGTAGACTGCATGGACAAAGGGCTGACGCGTCCACAGGTCATGCAGAGGCTTTCGCCGCCGACAGTTGCTCTGATCTGCTGGTTTTCCTTCTTGACAATCGAGTAGGAGGGAAAATTAAATAAATTTTCCCGACCTCTCACACCACCGTACGTACGGTTCCGTATACGGCGGTTCAATCAACTTAACAAGTAACACACCTTTCGGCGTAGTAATCCATCATTGAGACTAATCCAAATCTGGTTAGTCTCTCATTGCTTATTGCAACGTTCACAGCACCCTTGTTGCATACATAGGCAATCCTATCCCCTGCATATGCAACTTTCCATGCTGTATATTTGTTAATTCCAAGTTTTATCAAGTTCTTTGCACGATTTTGTGGTGTCTTCCATTGTTTCCATATACACATACGAAGTCTGTAACGAATGTTTGAATCTAATTGTTTGCAGAGTGTTTTCATGTTTCCTATTTTGAAGTAGTTAATCCACCCTCTAATGAGCTGGTTAAGCTTCTCTACTTTATAACTGTTGCTGACACCCCAACTACGACAAGTGAATTCTTTCATCCTTTTCTTAAACTTTGCTACCGATTTTGCATGTGGTTTCGCCTTAAACTGATGCGCTCTTGAATCAAAGTAAAAACCGAATCCAAGGTATTTAAGTCCTTGTGGTTTATCTACCTTGCTCTTGCTCATGTTGACTTTGAGCCCTAGCTTCTTTTCAATGAATCGTGAAATATTTCTCATGACTCTGTTGGCAGACATTTCGCTTCCGACCATAATAATACAGTCATCCGCATATCGTACAAAGTTAAGCCCTCGCTTTTCCATTTCCTTATCAAGTTCATTCAGCATGATGTTTGCCAATAATGGCGAGAGATTTCCTCCTTGTGGTGTCCCCACAATGGAATCCTCATATTCATCATCTATCATGATTCCGCTGACAAGGTATTTTCTAACGATAGAGATGACATCTCCATCTTTAATGGTTCTGCCTATGATAGTCATAAGCTTGTCATGATTTACTGTGTCAAAGAACTTTTCCAAGTCGATGTCTACAATCCAGTCATTACCGTCATTCATCCTATCAAGTGCTGTTAGGATTGCTTGTTGTGCACATCTATTCGGTCTGAATCCATAACTTTGGTCATGGAACTGTTCCTCATAGATTGGTGTTAATACCTGCGCAATGGCTTGTTGTACAAATCTGTCTGTTACTGTTGGTATTCCTAGGTTTCTGACACCGCCATCAGGCTTTGGTATCTCCACTCTTCGTACTGGCTGAG
>OMGY01003370.1_pt1 | contig 10819 bp, 5 predicted proteins | sample 1674461 | NCBI WGS metagenome assembly OMGY01 (sample SAMN05578579, study PRJEB25193) | human gut metagenome | biome: Human Microbiome; feature: human-associated habitat; material: feces | host: Homo sapiens | place: USA:Birmingham
GCGCGGGCTATGACAGCGACTGGAACCCGGTGTCCGCGCCAGTGGCGAATGCGTCCGTGGGATACTGGGATGCGGCAGGCGCCTTCCAGGAGCTGAACCAGTCCACCGGCAGCGACGGCAGCGTGACCCTCTCCTTCCCGGAGGCGGGGACCTATGTGATCTCGGCCTATGGCAACGACGCCATCCTGGTGCCGCCGGTCTGCACGGTGACAGTCACCGAGACGGGCCTCAGCGACGGTGTGAAACAGGCGGTGGCCAACTGCGTCTCCGGCTATCAGGGCAGCGAATGTACCTATAAAAACGAGTGGGCTCTGTTGGGCCGGGTGCGTGCCCTGTCCGGTACGGAGGGCTGGACCACCAGAGATGCCGATATTCGGAACTATGTGGCCAGCGTGGAACAGGCAGTAAAGAGCGGCAGCCTGAGCCGCGACACTGTCCCCACCACCATTGAGCGGGTCATCCTGGCCCTGACCGCGGTGGGGATGGACGTTACCGACTTCTGCGGTGAAAACCTGACCCAGTGGTTGTATGGGAACCCGAATGGAAGTGCGGGCTATTCTTCTAACGATCTGATCTGGGCCTTGATCGCCCTGGACAGCGGCGATTACACTGCGCCGGAGGGCTACCGGGACAGCCTGATTGAGACGATGGCCCAGTACCAGAATGACGACGGCGGCTTCTTTTTCTCTGCAAGCTGGAGCGCCAGCGATGTAGATATGACCCATATGGCGCTGATCGCCCTGCATCCGTATCAGGAGCACAACGCCGCGGCCAGGAAGATGTATCAGGCGGGGCTCTCCTATGTGGAGGGCCAGGTGAGCGGCGAAGGCAACTATGGCAACAGCTGCAACGACGCCTATGGGGTGATTGCCAAGTGTACCCTGGGGCAGTCCGGGGACAAACTGGACAAGCTGGTGCGGTATATGCTGGACCACTATCTGGTGGAAGAAGGGTTCACCTACAATGGTGAGCTCAACGGTATGGCCACCTATGAGGGCCTGATGGCCATGGGCGCCTATCAGCGGTTGAGCGCCGGGGAGAGCGGTCTGTTTGACCTGACCGATGTGGAGAAACAGCCCATCTCTGTGGCCAAACCCAAGGTCTCCGGCAGTTACACCTATACTGGGGGCAAGCAGTCGGTCAAGATCACCAAAAGTGATTTCTATACCCTCTCCGGCACCACCTCCGCCACTGGGGTGGGGACTTACACCGTGACCGCATCCCTCAACGATCGGGTCAATACTGCCTGGTCGGACGGCAGCACGGCCGATGTAACGCTGACCTGGAGCATCGGCAAAAAGCCGATGAGTAAGCTGACTTATAGCAGTGTTTCCAGCCAGACCTATACGGGCAAGAGCCTGAAACCCAAGGTTACCGTGAAAAACGGCAGCAAAACCCTCAAGTCTGGCACTGACTATACTGTCGCCTATTCTGGCAATCGGTATGTGGGCACGGCAAAGATCACCATCACGGGCAGGGGCAGCTACACCGGCACGAAAATCATCCACTTCAAGATCGTGCCGAAAAAGACCGCCCTCTCCAGCGTGAAAAACGTCAGGAGCAGAAAGCTGTCGGTCAAGTGGAAGCGAAACACCACCGTCAGCGGGTATCAGATTCAGTACTACACCGGCAAAAGCGGAAAGAACAGCCGGACGGTAACCGTCAAAGGCTATAAGAGTACGTCCAAAACCCTCTCCAGACTGACCAAAAAGAAGCGGTATTATGTGCGCATCAGAGGCTACAAAAAAGTTTCCGGCACAACGTATTACTCCGGCTGGAGCAGCGCAAAGACGGTCAAAATCAACAGATAAGCGGGGGATTTCTCCCATCAGACGCCCGGTGAACCTTTGCCGGGCGTTTCCGTTTGCGGCGGCTGCACTGAGAATAGGCTTGCGGGCCGCAGGAAACTCTGATACAATTTACAGAATCCCGGCAGAAGTACGGGAAAAACCAGGGGAAACAGAAGGGATGCTTGATGACTGTGGGGAACATTGTCCTGGCAGCGGCCGTTGTGGCAGTAATACTGTGTTTGTTACTCTATTTCGTGTGCAGCTATCTGTTCCGGGTGGGCATGGAAGCGCGTTTCCAGCGGAAGGCGCCGCGCAAAAAGAAGACTGCCCATCCGCCAACGCTGCGGCAGCGCCAGCTTCAGCAGGCGGCCCAGGCCGCGGAGACGTGGAGGGCGGCCCAGTCCTTTGAGTGCGTGTCGATCCAGAGCCGGGATAACCTGCGTCTGGTGGGGTATTATCTGCCCTGCGCCGGGGCGGAGCGGACTGTGTTGCTGGTCCACGGCTGGCGGGGCAGCTGGGAAGGAGATATGAGCCCCTTCGGCCCCTTTTTACAGGAACAGCGGTGCAACCTGCTCTTTGTGGACCAGCGGGGCCACGGGGCCAGTGAGGGAAAGTACCTGGGGTTCGGGGTGCTGGAGCGCTATGACTGTCTGGCGTGGGTGAGCTATCTCCAGCGCCGCGAACCGGCGGGGATGCCAATCTATCTGCTAGGCTGTTCCCAGGGGGCGGCTACGGTGCTGATGGCCTCGGGCTTTGCACTGCCGAAGCAGGTCCGGGGAATCATCGCCGACTGCGGTTTTCTGTCGCCGGAGGAACAGATTGCTACCACTCTGAGGGACTGGTGGCATTTGCCCAGGCAGCCCTTTCTGTTTGTGGCCGACCAGATGTGCCGGCGCCGGGCCGGGTACTCCTATCGGGCATACTCCACCCTGAAAGCCATGGAGACCAATCGGACGCCAGTTCTCTTTGTCCATGGGACTGAGGACCGGTTTGTGCCGGTGTCCAACACCCTGCGCAATTACCAAGCCTGCCGGGCGGAAAAGGAGTTGCTGCTGGTGGAGGGCGCCCGGCATATTCAGAGCTATCTGCTGGGCGGCGACCAGTACCGGGAGAAGCTCGCCCGGTTTTTTGAAAAGTATGACTGTGAGGAGGGGGGAAAGCAATGAAAAAAACCATTCAAATTCTGCTGTTTGTTCTGCTGGCCGGGGTGTTTCTCTACAGTGCCTGGCGGCTGGGCAGCTATTACCTGACTGCGTTCCAGCAGGAAAAGACTGTGGGCTCCCTGCGCGGTCAGCTGAACGAGGAGGACCCTTATGCCGTGAACGAGGACGGCATTTTGGTGCGCTACGCGGATTTGTACGCTGAAAACCACGACATGGTGGGCTGGCTGACCATTTCAGATACCCCCATCGACTATCCGGTGATGCAGCGCAAGGACGACGCCGAATACTACCTGCACCGGGATTTCAACGGTGAGTACGCCTCCGCCGGATGTCTGTTTCTGGAGAAGAACTGTGATGCGGAAAAACCGTCGGATAACCTGATTATTTATGGTCACCACATGAAAAACGGAAATATGTTCGGCAAACTCCAGAACTACGAGGACGAGAAATTTTACCGCGCCCATAAAACGATTGTCTTCGACACGGTTCGGGAACATCGGGAGTATCAGGTGCTCTCCGTGTTCCGGGGGCAGGCTTACGCCGCTGACGATACCGAGCACTTCCACTACTATGACTTCACCGAGGCCCGGGACCAGGAGGACTTTGAGGACTATGTGGAGCAGATCAGCCGCCGGTCCCAGTATCAGACCGGCGTTACGGCAGAGTACGGCGACGAGTTGCTGACGCTGTCCACCTGCGCCTATCACAAAGAGGAAGGTCGTTTTGTCGTGGTGGCAAAGCGAGTGATATAACCCGGGAAATAATCACATGTGGTTCGAGAAAAAGCGGGACAACCCCTCTTAGGGTTGTCCCGCTTTTTGCCGTTGTCGGCGGCTCAGGAGAGACTTTTGCGGATCACTTCGTACAGTACCGGCTTCATATTGTCGATGTTGTCCGGCTCGTGCTCGATGATGGAGGCGTAACAGACCGAGCCGACCATTTCCATTAGCACATATACCAGGTTGATGACGTCGGATTCGCTCCGGCCCTTCATCTCCGGGCTGTTTTTCAGGGCCAGGAGGATGTGCTCCAGAAAGGGGTCGTCGGATTCTTGGAGTTCTGCCTCCAGAACCGGCTTCCAGCCAAAATTGCGGCAGACGACGGAGAGGGTCAGGGGGTCTCGCTTAAAGTACTCAATGATGTGATCCACCACATGGATCACATTGTCCGCCAGATTGTCCGCCCGGTGTTCGTCCACGGTTTCGCAGGCGGTTCGAAAAACCCGGTGACAGATGTTGAACACCAGAGCGTCCAGGATGGAGTTTTTATCGTGAAAGTAGAGGTAAAATGTCCCTTTGGCCACTTTGGCCTGTTTTACGATGTCGTCAATTGTCGTACCGGCGGCTCCCTTTTTTTGAAACAGGTCGTAGGCGGCGTCCAACAAGCGCTGGCGCTTCAACGCCTTTTTTTGAATCAAAGTGCCCACAAGCGCACCGTCCTTTCCCATGGAATGAGTTTAGTATAGCGCGGTTTGCCGGGAGGTTCAAGCGGCGGAGCGGGAAAAAACCAAAGAATTTGACTTTTGGTCATTTTTCTTGTTGCATCTCCCTTTCGTTTGTAGTAGACTGTGTTTGCTTGAAAAATGACTGTTAGTCAGAATGGAAAGAAGGTACCGTTGTGCTGAAATTCGGTGAAAAAATCGTAAAGCTGCGCATACCGATTCTGATCCTCAGTATCCTGCTGTTGATTCCCGCCGCCTTAGGCTATTTCAACACCCATGTCAACTACGACATCCTGTATTATCTGCCGGATGAGATTGATACCATGCAGGGGCAGGACATCCTGATGGATGAGTTTGGGAAAGGCGCCTACGCCCTTTTTGTCTGTGAGGGGATGGATTACAAGGAGGTTTCAGCCCTCAAGTCCGACATCGAGGATGTGGACCATGTAGCGGACGTGATCTGGTATGATTCCGTAGCGGACCTGTCGGTTCCGGTCGAGGTGCTGCCGGATAACATCCGGGAGGTGTTCAACTCAAAAGACGGGGATGCCACGCTGATGGCGATCTTCTTCGACACGACCACCTCCGCCGATGAGACCATGGACGCCATCGGGACCATTCGCACCCTCTCCGGGGAGCACTGCTTCCTGTCCAGTATGTCCGCCATCGTCACGGACACCAAAAAACTGGTGGAGAAGGAGATGCCCGCCTATGTGGTGATCGCGGTGCTGCTCTGTTGCCTGGTGCTGGCCATTACCATGGACTCCTTCATGATCCCGGTGCTCTTTATGCTCAGCATCGGCATGGCCATCATTTACAACCTGGGCACCAACTTTGTCAAAGGGGAGATTTCCTTTATCACCATGTCCCTGGTGGCGGTGCTTCAGCTGGGCGTGACCATGGACTACTCCATCTTCCTTTGGGGCAGCTACAAGGAGCAGCGGGAGCAGTTCCCAGATAACAAGGAGGCTATGGCCCACGCCATTGCGGCCACCATCACTTCGGTGGCCGGATCCTCCCTGACCACCATCGCCGGTTTTATCGCCCTGTGCTTTATGAGCTTTACGCTGGGGCTGGATATGGGCATTGTCATGGCCAAAGGCGTTTTGCTGGGCGTGATCTGCTGCGTCACCGTTCTGCCCTCCCTGATCCTGGTGTTTGACAAGGCCATCTGGAAGACGGCACACCGGACCTTCCAGCTCCCCACCGGCGGTATCAGCGATTTTGTGGCGAAGCATTATAAGTTTTTTGCCATTTTGATGGTGCTGCTGTGGATTCCGGCCCTGTACGGCAACTCGAATTACGACGTATATTACAAGCTGGACAACAGTCTGCCGGATTACCTGCCCTCAGTTCAGGCCAATGAGGAGCTGAACCAGAAGTTTGACATGAGCTCCGTGGAGATGGTGCTGTGCCGTTCCGACCTGTCCCAGAAAGAGGTCAAGTCCATGCTCAGCGAGATGGAGGCGGTGGAGGGCATCAACTTTGCCCTGGGCCTGGACTCCGTCACCGGCGCGCTGGTTCCGGACGCCCTGATCCCGGATACGGCCCGGGAGAAGCTGGAGAGCGGCGGCTATCAGCTGCTGATGATCAGTTCAACGTATGAGATCGCCACCGATGAAGTCAACGCTCAGTGTGACAAGATTGAGAAGATCGTAAAAGAGTACGACCCGGCGGGGATGCTCATCGGCGAGGCCCCCTGTACCCGGGACCTGATCAACATCACCAACCATGACTTTATGGTGGTCAATTCGGTCTCCATTGCGGCCATCTTCGTGATCATCCTGCTGGTGCTGAAATCCATCTCCCTGCCGGTGATTCTGGTGGCGGTGATTGAGCTAGCTATCTACATCAACATGGCCCTGGCTTACTACACGGGAACCACGTTGCCCTTTATTGCCTCCATCTGCATCGGAACCATTCAGCTGGGCGCCACGGTGGACTACGCCATCCTGATGACTACCCGATACAAAAAGGAGCGGATGAGTGGGTGCTCGAAGCGGGAGTCGGTGCATACTGCCCTGACCACGTCGATTCACTCGGTGCTCTCCAGCGCTCTGGGCTTCTTCGCGGCCACCATTGGCGTGGGCATCTATTCCGACGTGGATTTAATCGGCTCCCTGTGTCTGCTGATGGCCCGGGGCGCAATCATCAGTATGGTGGTGGTCGTTTTGATGTTGCCCAGTATGTATATGTTGTTTGACAAACTCATCTGTAAAACCACCCTCGGCTTACGCAAAACGGTGGATGTCAAAGGAGGGAACCTGAGATGAAGAAAAGAATATTAGCGCTGGCAACTGCATGTGGGATGTTGATCTCTACTTTGGCGGGCTGTGGCAGCGGGGCGGACTCCAGTACCGGATCGGAGGCCAGTTCTGCCCAGAATACTGGGACGGATGCGGTGACCACGGCGGCGGAACAGCTGCTGGGCCACAGCGACACCGACGGCAAAGAGGAAACGGTCTACGTCATTGCCGATGCCAACGGCAAGCCGGACCAGGTGATCGTCAGCGAGTGGCTGAAAAACGGAGACGGTAAGGATACCCTGAAGGACGTCTCCAACCTGGAGAACATCCAAAATGTCAAGGGAGACCAGGACTACACCAGGGGCAGCGGCGACCAGCTGACCTGGAACGCCAAGGGCAGCGACATCTATTACCAGGGCGCCAGCACTGCCCAGCTGCCGGTGGATGTGACCGTCTCCTATCGGCTGAATGGAAAAGCGGTGTCGGCGGAACAGTTGGACGGGGCCTCCGGCAAGCTGAGCATCCAGTTTGACTACAAGAACAACACCGCCAAAACCCGGAAGATCGACGGGGAACAGGTCACACTCTATCAGCCCTTCCTGATGGTCTCCGGCCTGCTGTTGGACAACGGTACGGCCAGCAACGTGGAGGTAACCAACGGCAAAGTGATCAACAGCGGCGACAGCACCGTTGTGGTGGGTATCGCCATGCCCGGCCTCAGCGAGAGCCTGGGGCTGAAGGGACTGAAAGACGGGGATGGCAAGGCCATTGATCTGGACATTCCGGAGCACGTGACCATCACGGCGGATGTGAAGGACTTCTCCCTGCTGACCACCGTGACGGTGGCGGAAAACAGCGCCTTGGAGGAGCTGAACCTGGACGAGGTGGACAGTGTAGATGACCTGAAGGATGCCCTCAGCGACCTGGGTGAGGCGTCGGAAAAGCTGGTCAGCGGCAGTCAGGATCTGGCTGACGGCGTGGGCGAGCTGAACGACAAGAGTGGAGACTTGGCCGACGGCGTGAATCAGCTGGACGACTCCGCCAAAGAGATCGCAAAGGGGTCCGACACCCTGAAAGATGGCGCGGACCAGGTCAACAGCGGCGCCAGCCAGATCAAGAAGGGGGCCGGCGATGCGGCAAGCGCGGCGGGGAAAATCAGCGATGGGTCCTCCCAAATCGCATCCAATATGGACACCCTGGCCAACAGCGTTTCCGGCCTGCCGGACTCTGCGAATCAGCTTCTCAGCGGTGCGAAGAGCCTGAAAACGGCGCTGGGTGGCAAAAAGAGCACCGGCGACACCATTTATACCGGTGCGGAGAAAATTGCGGCAGGTGCGGCACAGCTCTCCGCCGGGCTGAAAAACAGCGACGGCACCAGCATCTATGAGGCTGCCGCCGGGATCAAAGCCGGTGCAGAACAGATTCAGTCCGGCGCCCAGTCCATTTCCGGCGGACTCCAGTCGGCGGCATCCAACCTGGACACCTCGAAGGGCTATATCAACGACGCCATCGGCCAGCTGGAACAGTTGAGCAAGGCGGAGGGCGTCAGCGACGAGGTAAAGCAGACCTATGCAGCTATCATCCAGGAGCTGAAAGCCAGCCTCCAGTACCAGGACGGCGTCTCCAGCGCCCTGACCAGCACCGGGGAGGGGACCTTGCAGGGCGGCCTGTCCAGTATTGAGAGCGGCGCCCAGACGAGCGCCGCCTACGCAGGCAAGGTGGCCGACGGCTCCGCAGAGCTGGCCGCCGGTGCGGATCAGATTGCCGCCGGCGCCCAGGCCATTGAAAGCGGCATCGACACCATGGTTTCGGGGAACAACGGCTCCAACCTGAATGCCCTGATCCAGGGCTTGAACCAGCTGAGTGAACAGAGCGGAACCTTGGTGGCGGGTGTGAATCAGCTGGACGACGCCAGCAACACCCTGTCCGACAGCATGGGTCAGCTGGCTGACGGGACCAGCGACCTAGCCGACGGGGCCGGGAGCCTGGCAGACGGCACTGCGAATCTGGCGGACGGCGCAGACAGCCTGTCCGGTTACCTGGGCCAGCTCTCCGATGGTACCGGCCAGCTGTCCGAAGGGACCGGCGCCCTCATCGACGGCATCGGCCAGCTACTGGACGGCTCCAACGACCTGGCGGACGGTATGGCCGAGTTTGATGAAGAGGGAATTCAGAAACTCACCAGCCTGATGGACGGTGACCTGACCGGGATCGTGGACCGTCTGGAAGCGATTCAGGACTACGCCAAGGAGTACCAGTCCTATGGCGGAAATGCCAGGGGCATGGACTGCTCCACCAAGTTTATCTATAAGACCGATTCCATCGGCAAATGACAAAAACGTAAGAACCGGCTCCCGACAGACCTGTCGGGAGCCGGTTTTGCACGGCACTTGGCGCGTGGCGGGGCAGGGAAATGGAGCGCTGTCAGGTGTTAAGAAACCGTCGTAAGGAGAAAAGAAGGAGCGGTGATAAAACGGGGCGCTGAGGCGAGCTGCGTGCGCATGGCGGCGCTGCTGTCTCCGTGGACTGATTGGGGGCAGGATTTCCCACCCATGGAAAAAGAGCGGCGCCCGATTTCGGGCGCCGCTCCAAGTAGTTGGTTGCTATTACAGGTAACTGGGTTTTAGGCAGCCTTTGCCTTATGCTGCTTGATCAGAGTCTGAATGCCTTCGACAGCGAGGATGATGGCCAGGATGACCAGCAGGGCGCCGAGGATCAGCTTTGCATAGGTACCCCAGTCGGCGGCGACAACGGCGCCGGTGGCGTCCATGACTTTGCCCATCAGAACCATTAGCTGAGACCGGATGGTCAGAACCAGGGAGGTGATGGTGACGATCAGCATGAAGCCCATGGGGAACAGGAACATCTTGTTATTTCTTCCGATGTTGCCCAGCCAGGTAGCCACAGCCAGCAGACCCAGAGCAGCCAGCAACTGGTTGGCAGCCCCGAACAGGCCCCAGATCTTTGCATAACCGGTCAGGCCCAGGCCCACGCCCAGGATGACGGTGATGATGGTAGCCAGATACTTGTTGGTGAGAACCTTCTTATAGCCAGTGGTATCTTCCACGGACTGGCCGGGTTCCAGCCAGAATTCCTGGAACATGTAACGGGCCAGACGGGTGGCGGTGTCCAGGGAGGTCAGGCAGAATGCGGATACGGCCAGGACCAGCAGGGAGGAGACTGTGGTGATTGCGGTGTCGTTGCCCAGACCGGGGATGCAGCCCACCATCTGGGAGATGCCAGTGGCAAACACGGTGGTAGGAACGGTGATCTCACCGCCGGCGTACTGGTTCCAGATGTAACCCACGGCGCACAGGGAGACCAGGGCCAGGGCGCACTCGATCAGCATACCGCCATAGGCGATGGGCTTTGCGTGCTTTTCGTTGTCCAGCTGCTTTGCGGTGGTGCCGGAGGAAACCAGAGAATGGAAACCGGAGATAGCACCGCAGGCTATGGTGACGAACAAGGCCGGGAAGATGGGGCCGTAAGTGGCATTGTAGCCGGTGGTGAAGGCGGGAATGTCCATATTTGCGTGGGTGTCGCCGAAGATGGCGCAGCCCAGCACGCCCAGCACAGCGATGATCATCATGCCGTAGAGCAGGAAGGAGGACAGGTAGTCACGGGGCTGGAGCAGAATCCAGACCGGAGTGACCGATGCGATGGCGATGTAGATACCACAGATGATCATCCAGGTGTTGTAGCTCAGTTCGACGGGATGGAAGTTCAAACCGATGACCAGGCAGATGATGATGGCGATGACGCCGATGACGCTGGAAATACCCAGAGGCGCATTGCGGCGATAGACCAGCAGGCCGAAAATCACAGCCAGGACGATAAACAGAATGGAGATCATGGCCACAACGGCGTGGGACTCAGTCTGTGCGGCGGCCATTTCTGCGGAAATGACATCAGAGGGTGCCACAGTGCAGAAGGTGCTGGCCACGATAGAGGCGAAAGCGGCGACCACCAGCAGCAGCGTCAGGTAAGCGAAGATGTTGAACAGCTTTTTGGCGCGGCCGTTCATGTTGACAGCGATGACCTCGCCGATGGACTGGCCCTTGTGACGGACGGAGGCCAGCAGGGCACCGAAGTCGTGCACGCCGCCGAAGAAGATACCGCCGATGAGGACCCAGAGCATGACCGGGACCCAGCCGAAGACAGCGGCCTGGATGGGGCCGT
>OMGY01003381.1_pt1 | contig 10791 bp, 11 predicted proteins | sample 1674461 | NCBI WGS metagenome assembly OMGY01 (sample SAMN05578579, study PRJEB25193) | human gut metagenome | biome: Human Microbiome; feature: human-associated habitat; material: feces | host: Homo sapiens | place: USA:Birmingham
GCGTGCTGCTGAACTTTGTGTTTGGCGTGTTTGCTACCCGTGTGATGATCCGCGGCGCAGCTTCCATTAAGGCACTGCGCAACCCCTGGCTTTACGGCGCTGAAAAGCCCGGCAAGGAAACGGCAGAAAAGAAGCCTATCGATTTTGTGGGCCTGCGCAAGCGCTTCCTGACTATTTCCACCTGCCTGATGGCAGCCATCGTGCTGTGCGCTGTGGTGTTCGGCGTCCATCTGGATACTGAGTTCACCGGCGGTGCCATGATCACCCTGAGCTACGACGGCAGCTTTGAGATGGCACAGGTGCAGCAGACCGCTGCCGATGCACTGGAGAACACCGGCCTGACCCTGCAGACCGGCGAGAACGTGGCCACCGGTGACCAGACCCTGAAGATCTCCATGCCCGGCACCGAGACCGTGACCACCGATCAGGTGGAGAATCTGCTGACCTCCCTGAACGAACAGTACCCGGACAACGCTTTTGCCCAGCTGTCCCTGAGCAATGTCAGCGCTGCCATGGGCACCAAGTTCCTGCAGAAGAGTCTGGTGGCTGTGGTGTTCGCGCTGGTACTGATCCTGCTGTACATTGCCCTGCGCTTCAAGAACATCGGCGGCCTGACCGGCGGCATGATGGCAGTGCTGGCATTGGTGAACGACCTGATGGTGGTGTTTGGCACCTTTGTGCTGCTGCGCACTCCGCTGGACGGCAATTTCATTGCAGCCATGCTGACCATTCTGGGCTACTCCATCAACGATACCGTTGTGGTCTACGACCGTATCCGTGAAAACCGCACCCTGATGGGCAAGAAAGCCTCGTTTGAAGAGCTGGTCAACCGCTCGGTCAATCAGTCTGCACGCCGCACCCTCATCACCACCATTACCACGGTAATGGCACTGGGTGTTATGTGTGTCGTGGCAAAGCTGTACGGTCTGGACAGCATCTTTACCTTTGCGTTCCCGCTGATGATGGGCATGATCAGCGGTGTATACACTTCGCTGTGCGTTTCCACCTCTGCGTGGGTGCTGTGGAGCGAGCGCAAGCCCAAGACCAAAGCATAAAAACACGGCCCGGTCAGACCGGACAGGAGGAACAGAACATGAAATGTCCCTATTGCGGAGCTGAGGAATCCAAAGTGATCGACTCCCGCCCCACTGAAGACAGCGAACGCATCCGCCGCCGCCGCGAATGCCTCAGCTGCCACATGCGCTTTACGACCTATGAGGTCGTGGAGACTGTTCCGCTTGTGGTCATCAAAAAGGACAGCTCCCGGGAACCCTTTGACCGGCAGAAGCTGCTCAATGCCATGGTGCGTGCCTGCGCCAAGCGCCCGGTCAGCTATGAGTCATTGGAGCGGGCGGTCAGCAGCATTGAGCAGACCCTGCTCAGCTCCTACGACCGTGAGATCCCCAGTGTGCGCATTGGTGAGCTGACCATGCAGGAGCTGAAAAAGATCGACGAGGTGGCGTATGTCCGTTTTGCCTCCGTCTACCGCCAGTTCGCTGATGTGGAGAGCTTTTTCAATGAGCTGCAGAAGCTGATGGGCGACCGCAGGGAACCACAGAAATAACAGAATAGACCCTATGAGCACCGGAGCTGTGTCCGAACAGGCACAGTTCCGGTGCTTTTGTCATACCAGCCGATGGGAGAGCCATTCCAGCGTTTCCACCTGTACCTGTGCGCGGCGCAGCTCACCAAAGGCTTCCTCTGGGGCACCCATTTCCAGGTGTCCGTCCGCCGCCCGCAGTGCAGCTTCCAGCTCGGTAAAATCTGCGGTGCGCAGCAGGTGGTTCATTTTGGTGCGCATTTGGTCGCACCGGTCGGCACCATCAGCAAGCGCCTGCCGGGCGGCAGGGTAGTCGGCATTGCGGATGGCTTCGGCGGCGGTGTCAAGGTCTGCCGAGATCACATCCGCAAAGCTCTGCACCTTCCAGCTGCTGTAAAAAGCCACACCCAGCAGCACGGCCACGATGGCGATACATGCATAGATCCGCTTCATCCGCTCACCTCAATGGGAGCCGCCGGCACGGCGGTTCTCTTTTTTTAGCAAAAAATAATCCTCGGTCTCGTTGCCGATTAGCAGCAAAATTTCTTCCGGCAGCAGGGTGTTGGCCTGCGCCGTGCGTTCCAGCCACGTGCGGTCCTTGCCGCACCAGCGCAGGTTGTCTTCCAGCACCTGTCCGTCCAGCACAAAGGGAATGGTGGCGTTGGTATGGGTCACCTTCAGCTGCAGGTCAGCAAGACGGGCTGGCTCTTTTTCTGGCCGCAGTGCTGCCGAAAGGGTGCCGTTCGTCTCGATCACCGCGTAGGAGACCTCCCGTGGGTCAAAAATATTTTTACCGCGCAGCGCTTCCATCAGGTCAGCTGTGGTCAGCCGCAGCATCCGCAAGGCTTTCTGATCGATCTGCCCGTCCAAGATCACCGTCTTTGGTCTGCCGGAAAGAAAGTTGAAGAATTTCTGGCTGCGGAAGCTCAGCACGGAGCCCAGCAGTTCCAGCGCTGCAATGAGAAACAGCGGGATCAGGCTGGATGTGATGGGCACCTCTTCCGATTCAATGGAGATGGATGCCAGATTGGAAATGAGAATGGTGGACACCAGTTCTTCGGGCTGCAGTTCGCCCAGCTGGCGCTTGCCCATCAGCCGCATGGCAAACAGAACGCATAGATAAATGATGATGGTTCGGCAGATCAGAAGCTTCAAAAACAAGACCTCCTGTCGGTTGCAAAGGGAATGGAATGTGCATCATACGGGCATACTGCTGTGCAAAGGAGTGGTTGGATGCGGCAGTTATCACAGAGCCTTGCGGCAAATCTTGCGGTGCTGGACAAAATGTTTGGCACCTCTGCGGATTATTATGCCAAGGAGATCACGATTTATCATTGCAGGGGAAGTATCCTGCTGTTTGACGGCATGGCAAGCCTGGATTCTTTGTGGGAGCTTTTACTGGATGCGGCCAGCCGTCAGGCACCGCCGCAGCAGGCAGGCCAGCGTTGCACCGGGCCGCAGGTCTTTGAGCTGATCCTGCACGGCTCAGCCTTTCCGGCAGAAAGTGAGCCGGTAACAGATCTGGCTGATCTGATCAAACGAATGACGGCAGGCATGGCGGTCTTACTGCTGGACGGCTGCGCAAAGGGCATTGCCTTCTCGGTGCAGGGACTGAAGTTCCGCTCGGTAGACGAGCCTTCCGGGGAGGGCAATCTGCGCGGCTCCCGCGAAGGCTTTGCCGACCTGCTGCGGGTCAATCTGAGCCTGCTGCGGCGGCTCATCCGTACCGAACATCTGGTGCAGGAGGTGGCGCAGGCCGATACCGAAATGCAAACGGAATACGCCATCTGCTACTGCAAAAACAGGGCAGACTCCGCCATGGTGATCCGTGTGCGCAAAGCGCTTGCCACTGCAAAGCCGGAGCTTTTGCTGGATTCCAGTTACTTTGTGCCGTGGCTGCTGCCGGGCAAGGCGCGGCTGTTCACGCCGGTAAGCTACACCGAGCGGCCTGCCGTGGCGGCGGCAAAGATCTGTGAGGGCAAGATCGTGGTGCTGGTCAACGGAAGTCCCTCTGCCATGGTGCTTCCGGCTCTTTTCTGCGAAAATTTTGAGTGCTTGGACGATTATGCATCCACCGCCGTGTTTTCCTCTTTTCTGCGCATCCTCAAATATGTTTCGTTCTACCTCACAGTATTTCTGCCGGGTGTGTTCGTCTGTCTGGCGGTCTACCTGCCGGAGCTGATCCCACCGCAGCTTCTGTACAAGATCGAAGCGGCGGAGAAGGCCACACCGCTGCCGCTGTTTGCGGAAATGCTGCTGGTCATACTCATTTTGGAGGTCATCCGGGAAGCAGGTCTGCGGATGCCGCAGTCGCTGGGGCATTCGGTCAGTCTGGTGTCCGCGTTGATCATCGGCGATGCTGCCATTGCCACCGGGCTTATGAGCACGCCGGTGATCTTTGTGGCAAGCATCACGGCCATCGCGGTGTTCGTCACACCCTCTTTGTACGAGCCCGCTACGCTGCTGCGTCTGGGTGTGGTGCTGGCTGCAGGTCTTGCCGGGCCGGTGGGCCTTGCGGGGGCTTTTTTTGCAGTTCTGCTCAGTCTTTCCGGCACAGCCTGCCTGCAGGTGCCATATCTGGCGGCGCAGCCGTTCCCGCAGCGGCCCATGGCAGAGGATGGCATCATCCGCCGCAACTACCGCCGTCTTTCAGCGCACGACTTTAATATCTGGCAGAAACGGGAGGAAAAATGATACAAAAACAGAAAGGCTTTTCTGCTCCCGTGCTGGCACTGAGCGTGTGGACAGCTGCGCTGGCAGAAGAAATGCAGACCGGTATCTCTCCGCGTGGGATGATCATTCATGGAGCGGTTCAGGCTCTTTTGCTCACATGCATCAGTGGGGTGTTCTCTGCCTGCTGGCAGCGGGCAGCCATGCAGTGGGTCTGGCTGTTTTCCGCAGGAGCATGGTTTCTGGCAGAGTTGTTTGGAACCGTAATGCAGGCCCAGAACATCTGCCAGCAGGAGTTCCGCTCCATGGCGCTGATCGGCCTGCTGCCGCTTTTGCTCTGGGCAGGGTGGTGTATTCCGCCTTCCGGCTGGGATGCTCCGGCACGGGTGCTGTGGTGGTTCGTGCTGCTGGGTGGGCTGGTCTGTCTGACAGGGCTTGCCGGGCAGATGGACTGGGCGCACCTGCTGACGGCAGATGCTGTGCAACTGGCCCGCTGGCCGCGTGTTCCGCTGTATGCGGAGTATTTGCTCTGGCCGCTTCTTGCAGGTTATGAAGAGCCGCGCAGCATGTCCTGGCTGCCATGGCTCACCTTTCTGGCACAGGCGGGTCTTACTGCCGGGATGTGCCTCGTATTTGGCGCAGCGGATTACCCGGCACAGGAACTGCTGCGGGCATGGAGTGCAGATGTTTTCTCCCGCATGGATGCGCTGCTTTTGCTCATCTGGCTCACCTGCGCGATCTTCCGCATCGGTTTTCTCTGTGCGGCAGTGCGTACCGTGTGGCAGCGCGCGGTGCAGTGCGGGAAAGGAGCGGTAAAATGAAGCAGAAGAAACTGCGCTCTCTCAGTGCGGTGCTTTTGATCGGGTGGTGCCTGATTTTTCTGCGCTGCGAGACCACCGAAAAAAGCATGGTGCGTGCGCTGTATCTTGCTCAGAAGGAACAGTCCATCACCGTAGGGCTGCTGTATCAGGCTCCGGAAGCCGCCGCCGATGCATCCGAGGCTTCTGGGGCTGTGCAGCTGCAGTTGGCGCAGGCGGACACGCTGGCAAAAGCGCTGGCGGCGGCGCAAAAGCAACTGCCGCAAAAGGCGGATTACCGCCTGTGCGATTATCTGCTGATCGATCAAGATGCATCGGCAGAGCTGCTTGCAGCGTATGAGCGTGCGGTGCTGGAAAACAGGCAGGGCAGGGTATCGGCAAAAGTTTCTGTGCTGGAAATGGACGATGGATTTTTGGAGGAACTTCCAGCGGAAAAGCAGGAATTTCCGAACAAACTGCTTGAGCAGCTCAAGCAGTGCGCAGACCAGATGCCGAGGCTTTACCAGTATCAGGACGGAATGCTTCTGCCGCAGCTGCGGGCAGAGAAACAGGAAGTGGCACTTGCAGATACAAGCATCCTCTGGCGAGTGGAAAACAGCATTGAGCTGGAGGCCCGGCAGGCGGAAACAGCGCGGCTTTTGCGGGAAATGGGCGGCGTGCATACTTTCTGGCTGGAAGGTGAGCCGGTAACGGTCCGCCGATGCAGCGTGTCTGTCACCCTGCGGGAAGGAACTGCCAGTCTGCGGCTGGACTGTCAGCGCAGCTATGATACGCCGCAGCCAAGCGCCGCACAGTGCGAACAGCTGGCAGAACTGTGCACGCAGACGGTGCAGTCTTTCTGGCAGCAGGGCATCGACCTTGTGCATCTGCAGCAGCGCAGTGCATTGCAGAACGGTGTGGGCAGAGAAAAGATCACAATAAATAACGCCTGCCCGCAATTGCAGGCAGACGTGAGATTTTTACCGATGTGATTCAGTTGGCAGTGGGGAAGGTGACAGTAATGGTAGTGCCCACATCCACCTGACTTTCCAGCTTGATGCGTGCGTTGTGGATGCGCGCGATATGCTTGACGATGGCAAGGCCCAGACCGGTACCGCCGGTAGCCTTGCTGCGGCTCTTATCCACACGGTAGAAGCGCTCAAACACGCTGGTCTGTGCTTCTTTCGGAATGCCGATGCCATTGTCGCTGACAGTGAGAAGGCAGTCCTTTTCATCCCCCGCGAGCAGCAGCTTCACAAAGCCGCCGGGACGGTTATACTTGATGGCGTTTTCCGTCAGGTTGTAGATGATCTCGTTGAGCTCATCCTCGCTTGCAAGCGTTCTCCCCTCGCGCCGGATCTCATAGGAGAGGTCGACCTTCTTTTCCTCGGCCACAAGGCGCAGCATCCGCGCCACGCGCGCGATGACCGGCGCGATATCGACGATTTCCGCCTCGCTCAGCGCGCCGCTGTCCAGGCGCGTCAGGCGCAGGAGGTTTTCCGTGATGCGCGCCAACCGCTCGGACTCCTGCTCAATGTCGCCGACAAATTCGCGCACGGTCCGCTCGTCCATGTTCTCGGTCTGCAAGATGGAATCGGAGAGCAGGCGGATGCCCGCCAGCGGCGTTTTGAGCTCGTGACTCGCATCGGAAACGAAGCGGCGGCGCGCCTCCTCTGTCGTTTGCAGGCGGTCGGCCATGGCGTTGAACTCCACGGCAAGATCGTATATCTCGTCGTTGCCGCCAACCTCGGCATGGTGGCTGTAGGAGCCCTCGCGCATCTTGCGCACAGCCTCGGTCAGCACGCCGAAGCGCCGCGTGAGCACGCGCGAGAGCAGCAGGCTCAGCCCCGCGGCGAAGACCGTCACGACCACGGAAATGGTCAGAAGATTGCGCTGCATCGACAGCAGCAGCGCCGCCTGTTCGGTGTCGTATTCATAGGCGTAGACCGCGCCGATGGTCTGGCTGTGATAAACAATGGGCGAGGCGGCGCGGCTTTTGAAAGCGCCGTCCGAGAATTCGACGAAGGCAACGTCCTCGCCCCGCAGCGCCTGCACAAGCTCGGTATAAAAGGCGTAGCGGCCGATGGCCCCGTCGGTCTCGCGCGTATCGTAGAGCACGCGGCCGGAGGCGTCGGTCACAAGGATGCGGGAGATGCCTGTCTGCTCAACGAGCGTCATCGCGCCCGCGACGTTTTCCTCGCTCAGCTCCTCAAGGCCCGAGAGCGCCGTCACCATCACCGAGACGCTGCCCTGCAGCGAGCTCTGCTTAGAGCGGAACGTCAGGTTTTCCGACGTAATGAGCGGATACGTGTTCAGCAGGATCAGCACCGCCAGAATGATGGCGATATAGCTGAAGCTGAATTTTCGCTGCAGGCTCGCATGCATCTGCACGGCGCTGCCCCCCTTCTCTTTCTTTTAGTGGGAAATCAGTCCTTCAAGTAGTACCCCACGCCCCATTTGGTCAGGATGTGCTGCGGCGCGGCAGGATCGTCCTCAAGCTTTTCTCTGAGCCTTCTGATGTGCACGTCCACCGTTCGGTAGTCGCCGGCGTAGGTGTAGCCCCAAACGAGGTCCATCAGATTCTCGCGCGAGTAGACCCGGCGCGGATTTTTGACAAAAAGCTCGATGAGATCGTATTCCTTGGCCGTGAGGTCGACGACCTTGCCGTCCCTGAGCGCCACACGCTGCTCAGGGTCGAGCGTCACGCCGCCGGCGGACAGCAGGGTATTCTGCGCCTTTTGCTGCGGGACGGCATTCGCCCGGCGCAGCAGCGCGCGGATGCGCGCCTTGAGCTCGAGAATGTTGAAGGGCTTTGTGATGTAGTCGTCCGCGCCGGACTCAAGGCCGATGATCTTATCAGCGTCCTCGCTGCGGGCGGTCAGCATGATGATGGGGACGTTTGAAAATTCGCGGATGCGCATACAGGCCGTCAGCCCGTCGACCTGCGGCATCATGAGATCGAGGATGATGAGGTCGAAATCGCCCGTTTTCGCCATGTCGATGGCGCTCGCGCCATCGTAAGCGGTTTCGACCGTGTAGCCCTCGTTCTCCAGATTGAATTTCATGCCCTTGACGAGCAGCAGCTCATCGTCAACGACCAGAATTTTCATTGGCTTCCTCCTCTTCGAGTGTGATCTCGGCGCGAAAGCCCTCGAGCTTCGCTTCCCCGATGCCCTTGACGAGCAAAAGGTCTTCCGCCGACCGGAACGCGCCGTGCCCGGCGCGATAGTCGACGATCGCCTGCGCGAGCGACGGGCCGATGCCCGTGAGCGTTTCCAGTTCCTCCGCATCGGCGGTGTTGATGTTCACGAGCACGCGCGTGGGCGCGGTGATCTCGTCGGTCTTCTCCTGCACGCTCACGGTGTAGTCGCCGTGCGCCGTCCCCTCATACGACGTTTTGTGCAGAAAGGCGAGCGAGACGGCAAACAAAACCGTCAGCGCAGCAAGAACAAGGTAGACGCCGCAAACTCTGCCATTTCTTTCTTCTTTTTCCACGGTTGCGCTCGCCTGCCTTTTTTGCTATACTGGTGTCGAAGCGTGCCGAAGGGCGCGCCCGACGAATTACTATTCTACTTTAGTGTATCATAGATCGAGGTATATTTCCATGAAAAAACACCGTCTGCTGTCACTTTTTTTGTCCTTTGCCCTGCTGCTCCCGCTCTTCGCTTCCTTCAGCGCCGAGGCGTATGAAGACTTTACGCTCGACGCGCGCGCCGGCCTTCTCATCGAGGCGGACACGGGCGAGATCCTCTACGAAAAGAACGCCCATCAGGAGAACTATCCCGCCTCGCTCACGAAGATCATGACCGCGCTGCTCGTCTTTGAGGCCATCGACGAGGGGAAGCTCTCGCTCTCCGACTCCATCACCGCGACGGAATCGGCCTTTGAGGGCCTTGCGAGCGACGGCAGCACCGCGGACATCGTCCCCGGCGAGACGATGACGGTCGAGCAGCTGCTCAACTGCATGCTCATCGTCTCGGCGAACGAGGCGTGCAACATTTTGGGTGAAACGCTCTGCGGCTCGGTCGACGCCTTTGTCGCGCGCATGAACGAGCGCGCGGCGGAGCTTGGCTGCGAGCACACGCACTTCGCCAACGCCACGGGTCTTCACAATTCCCAGCACTACACGACCGCGTGGGACCTCTACCTCATCACGCGCGAGGCGATGAAGCACGAAAAGTTCATGGAGATCTGCAATTCCAAGAGTTATACCGTGCCCGCCACCAACATGACCGAAAAGCCGCGCGAGCTGCACTCGACGAACTTTCTCATCTCAAACTGGCGCACCCGCGGCTATGTTTACCGCGACGCGCAGGGCATCAAGACCGGCTCCACGCCCGAGGCGGGCTATTGTCTCGTTTCCTCGGCCGTGCGCGGCAGCCGCCACATGATCAGCGTGGTGCTGGGCGCGGAGCGCGTGACGCTCGAGGACGGCGTGACTATCCAGACGCGCAGCTTCTCTGAAACCTCGCGCATGTTCGACTGGGGCTTTGACAATTTCGCCCGGCGCGATATTCTCTCCTCCGCCGATCTCATTCAGGAGGTTCCCGTCGCGCTCTCGAGCGAGGCGAGCTATGTTTCGACCCATGCCGCGGAGGATCTCTCCTGTCTGCTGCCCAACAACATTGAGCCCGAGGACCTCGAGCGCACCGTGACGCTCAAAAGCGAGACAGTCGACGCACCCGTTGCGGCGGGCGACGTGCTCGGCACGCTGACGCTCTCTTACAAGGACACGGTCTACGGCGAAACAGAGCTTCTCGCGCTCAACGACGTGTCTGCCTCGTGGTTTCTCACGGCGCAGCGCAGGGTCGTCGACTTCTTTGCAAAGCCGCTCGTCAAGGTCGTCTTTCTCCTGCTGGTGCTGCTCATCGTGGCACTTGTCGTTTACACAACGATGTTCTCCCGCCGCCGCAGATACGGACGCCGCCGCTACAGCAGAGCCGGCAGCGGCTACCGCGGCCGCAGAAGACGCTGATAAACGCAAAAAGGGACGCTTTTCGCGTCCCTTTTTCATTTGTCCTCTTCAGTGTGCCGTGACGGCGGCCCCGCTCTGCGGAAACTCTACAAAGCGGACGGAGTAGAGGTCAGCTGTGATGTAGGCGCTGCGCCCCGGATGATAGATCGTGATTTAGTCGCTGCCGACCTCCTGCAGCGTCCCGGTGGCCACGACTGTATTCTGCGAGCCGACGAGAAAGCTGACGATGACCGGCCGACCGATGTTGCGCGCAAGCATTCCCTTCCACGAATTGTAGCCCATCTTGTCGACGGTCTGCACCTCTTCGATCTTGTCGGGCGAGGGGCGGAAGTGCCCGTTCGCGCCGCCCGCCGGCACGATTACCGCCGCGCCCGTCGGGCCTGTCAGCATTTCCTCATAGCCGACACCCATCTCGCCGCCCTTTTGTCCCTGCGCGCCCGCCGCGGCGGGTGCGGCCGTCATCTGCTCGTAAAGGCAGGGTACGTTTTTCCCCATCTGCGTCATGTTTTCCTCTCCCTTTCCAATTTGATGCGCTGCGCCGAAGGCGCTTTATGTGCTGTAGTACGCCGCGGTGGGGGCATAAAAGCAGTGGTCGCCGATGCGCATGACGAACACCCCCACGCCGGAGGGAAAGTTCGCCCGGCAGGACGGCGAAAAGGGGTTAAAAAACCACATTGCCTCACCGAGACCCGAAAGCCGGTTGCCCGCGATGGCCCAGTCGGCGATCTCATAGTGAATGTCCGTCGGGCGCATATTGTAGATGTTCTGCGGGTTGTAGCTACCGCGCTCGGTCTCGCTCGCGCAGACGA
>OMGY01003385.1_pt1 | contig 10785 bp, 8 predicted proteins | sample 1674461 | NCBI WGS metagenome assembly OMGY01 (sample SAMN05578579, study PRJEB25193) | human gut metagenome | biome: Human Microbiome; feature: human-associated habitat; material: feces | host: Homo sapiens | place: USA:Birmingham
AGCGCATCGCTCGTGAAGTGAGCGCAGGAGCCGTCGTGCCTTTTGCACGAAACTCTGGCGCCAACAGCGAGAACCAACCTCTTGGAATTGCGTAAGCAACTCCGAAGGAATCCTCTGATTTCAATTAGGGGAGGACGTCAACAATACGTTGAGTTTCAGTGCCGCACTGTCGGGTTTGGCTTCCGGTACGGTCTGGATGATTTTCTCGGCTTACGTGCTGTCTCTGGGCTTTGTTGAATCCGGTTTGGGACGCCGCATTGCCTACAAAATGCTTTCTCTGTTCGGCGGCTCTTCGCTTGGGATTGCTTTCAGTCTGGGTGTTGCTGATCTCATTCTCGCGCCGGCTATGCCGAGTGTGACGGCTCGCTCGGGCGGCATTGTGTTGCCGGTGGCCAAGTCCATCAACATGGTGTTGGATTCTCAACCCGGTCCCAAGCAGGGTCGCATTGGCGAGTTCCTCGTGATGACGTGCTTCCAGTTCACGCCGATTACGGGTGCTATGTTCATGACCGGTATGGCAGCCAATCCGTTGTGCGCACAGTTGGCACAAAGCGGCCTGGGTCTGGAAATCAGCTGGGTCGGTTGGTTCTGGGCGGCTGTCGTGCCGGCAATGGTGTGCTTCTTCGTGATGCCGTTGTTGTCCTACAAGATCTTCAATCCGGAATTGAAGAAGACGCCTCAGGCCAAGCAAATGGGACGCGATGAGCTTCAGAAGATGGGCCCCCTGACGACGCGTGAAAAGTGGGTTGCCGTCGGTTTCGTGCTGGCTCTGATCGGTTGGGGCACAACGATGCTTACTGGCTTGAACGCCAACGCCATTGGTATCGCACTGGCGGCTTTCCTCTTTGTGACGGGCGCCGTGAAGTGGAAGGAAGTGCTGAGCGATAAGGCGGCATGGGATACGGTCATTTGGTTTGGCGTGATCATTTCGCTGGCTACGGGCCTCACCAAGCTCGGCTTCGTGAAGTGGATGTCGGCGGGCTTTACCTCAATGCTTGTCGGTTTCGACTGGATGACGGCGTTCCTGATTCTGGGCTTTGCCTACATCTATTTGCACTACATCTTTGCGACGGCTTCCGGTCATGTGGCTGCGATGTACGTGCCGTTTGCCGCGGTGGCCATCGGTGCCGGCGCGCCTCCGATGATGGTGGCCATCTGTTTTGCCATCTTCTCGAACACGATGTGGGGCATTACGGAATATGCCGGCGGTCCCGGTCCGATCTACTTCGGTCAGGGCTACTTCGAACGTTCGCGTTTCTATAAGATCAACTTCATCCTTGTGACGACGAGTGTGCTCATCACGTTTGCCGTTGGTATGGGCTGGTGGAAGATCATCGGTTTGTACTGATCGCCAACATTTCGGTCGGGCAAGTTTTTTTGACCGACCGATGCAAAAACAAATCCCGCCGAAGGCATGGACGCTTTCAGCGGGATTTTTTCGTAGCGGAGTCTAGCGATTATTCAAAGTCGCTTTCTTTGCAGACTTCAACAACCCAGCCTTCCGGAGCTTCGATTTCGCACGCCTGGATGCCGGTGAGCGTTTCACGCAACTTGCCGGAGATTTCGCCCATCTTGTCCATACCGGAGGGCAGTGCGATGACGCCGTCCTTGGTGTGAATTTCGCCGATCGGTGCGAGAACGGCAGCCGTGCCGCACAAGGCGGCTTCCTTGAAGTCTTTGACTTCTTCCAGAGCAACCTTGCGTTCGATCACATTGAGACCGAGGTAGTGTTCGCCGACATATACGAGCGAACGACGGGTGATCGAAGGCAGAATCGAGTCGGACTTCGGAACAATCAGGTTGTTGTCTTTGTCGACAAAGATGACATTGGCGCCGCCCGCTTCTTCCACATAAGTACGGGATGCCGGATCCAGATAAATGTTTTCAGCAAAGCCGTGACGATGAGCTTCCATCGTGGGATACAGGCTCATAGCATAGTTAAGACCGGCTTTGACGTGACCGGTACCGCGGGGAGCGGCGCGGTCGTAGTCGGACACGCGCACCTTCAAGGGCTTGACGGCGCCCTGGAAATATGCGCCCACAGGCATAACCGTGATGCGGAAGAGGAATTCATGAGCAGGGGCAACGCCGATCTGCGGGCCGGAGCCGATCATGAACGGGCGAATATACAAAGAGGCACCCGTGCCGAAAGGAGGTACCCATGCGGCGTTGGCTCGTACGGTATCCACAACGGCTTGCACGAATTTGTCTTCCGGGAAGGCGGGCATTTCCAGGCGGCGCGCCGTGTTTGCCATACGCTCGGCATTCATGTCGGGACGGAACGTGACGATGCGACCGTCTTTTGTGGTGTAGGCCTTCAAGCCCTCAAAGCAGCTCTGAGCGTAGTGAAACACGCAGGCTGCCTCCGAGAGGACGATGTTGGGGTCAGTTACCAGGCCGCCTTCATCCCAAGATCCATCTTTCCAGTTCGCTTGATAACGAAAGTCCGTCGGACGATAGGCAAATCCGAGTTTGGACCAATCAAGAGGTTTCTTTTGCATTTGCAATTGTCTCCGCGAGTTTGTTTTTTATCGGAATCCTTTCCGGCTGTCTGCGCGACGAGGTAGGCGCAGGCGGCGTAACAAAAAAATGATACTCCCGTTTTAGTCCAAAGCGTCTAGGCAGAAATCCCTGCAAAACAAGCGCGGCCGGTGGAAAGACACCACCGACCGCGACGATCAAGATGTTAAATTTTTTGCCAGATTGTGTTTAACCCGCTCGAACTTCTGCTTCAACCTTGTCAAAGGTTTCGCAGATTTCATTGTCGGGAGCTTCCGTGAGAAGACTCACAACATAGATGGCGATGGCGGCAAAGAGAAAGCCAGGAACGATTTCGTAAAGGCCGAACCAGTTGAACTGGTGCCAAATCAGGACTGTGGCTGCGCCCGTAAACATACCGGCCATGGCGCCGTATTTGTTCATGCGTTTCCACCAGAGGCTGATGAGGATCACCGGGCCGAAGGCCGCACCGAATCCTGCCCAGGCGTAGCTAACAAGCGAGAGCACCAGGCTTTGCGGATCCATGGCGATGAAGATGGCCACAAACGAAATCAGCAGAACCATCATTCGACCGAACCACAACAGTTCCCATTGGTTGGCCTTGGGGCGAATGAAGCCGCGGTAGAAATCCTGAGTCAGGGTCGATGAGCAAACCAGCAGCTGACAGGAGAGCGTGCTCATGACGGCAGCAAGAATGGCAGCCATCAGAATGCCGCCGATCCAGGGATTGAAGAGTACCTGCGAGAGCACGATGAAGACGCGCTCGTGGTTTTCCGTAACGAGCGTGGCCTGATCCGGATGCGCAGCAAAGTAGGCCGAACCAAAGAAGCCCACCGAGACGGCGCCACCAAGGCAAAAGATCATCCAGATCAGAGAAATGCGGCAGGCGCGAGGAATCACCTTGATTGAGCGCGCAGCCATGAAGCGCACCAGAATATGCGGCTGTCCGAAGTATCCCAGACCCCAGGCGATGAGACTGAGTACGCCGATAAAGGTCTGATGCGAGAGCATGTTGACCATATTGACGTCAATGGCTTTGACTTGTTCAACGGCACTCGAAAAGCCGCCGAGATCGGTCATCACGACGATGGGAGTGACGACAAGTGCCAAGCACATGAGCGAAGCCTGGAAAGTGTCCGTCCAGCTTACAGCCAAGAACCCGCCGATGAACACGTAAATGATGGTTGCAGCTGCGCCGATCCAGACGGCGCGCTCATAGCTCATGTCAAAGGTATTTTCAAAAAGGCGGGCACCGGCTACCACGCCGCTCGCACAGTAGATCGTGAAGAACACCAGAATGACGACGGCTGCGAGAATGCGCAGCATACGCGTGTCGTCCTTAAAGCGATGCGTGAAAAAGTCCGGAAGCGTCAGGGCATTGTGAGAAACTTCGGTGTATACGCGCAGACGGGCCGCGACGAATTTCCAGTTCAGATAGGTGCCGAGCGTCAGACCGATGGCAATCCAGCTTTCCGTGATGCCCGAAAGAAACACGGCGCCGGGCAAGCCCATCAGCAGCCAGCCGCTCATGTCGGAAGCGCCGACGGAAAGAGCCGTCACAACGCCGCCGAGACTACGGCCGCCCAAAATGTAGTCGTTGAAGTTGCGGGTGTATCGCCAGGCGACAAAGCCCAGGATCACCATCAAAATCATGTAGCCGGTAAAAGTAATGGCGGTCGGATTAGAAAACATCTCTTTGGTTCTTTTTGTGATTGGCGGCGCACAGTCAAATCAGCGGATTCGACTTTACGCCGTATTTTCTTTTGAGAGATTGCTGCGGCTTCGGGGCAGGCCGCATGACAGAAAAAAGAGACGGGAGCCGCGAGGCAACTCCCGCACTGCATTTGGAATTGTACCCGCCTTGAGCCTGCGCCTTTTCCTTAGAAGGCTAGACGCAGGTCAAGGAGACGGCACTAAATGTCTCCGTAGAGATCTTTATGTACCAAAACGGCTACGTTGGAGTCACTCCAGACGTTGAGAGTTGTTTCGATAGCGTCGATCACAGCGTAGAAGGGCAGGATAACGCCCATAAGCAGAATGGGGACATTCATGCTGGCCAGCAGGCTAGCCGAAAGGAAGAAGCATCCCATCGGAACGCCTGCGTTGCCCACCGCAGCGATCGTGGCAATGAAGATCCAGACGGCGAGTGTTGACCAGGTAATGTCAACACCTGCGTTTTGCATGAGGTAGACGACCGTAATCAAAATAAAGGCGGCGCATCCGTTCATGTTGATGGTTGTGCACATCGGCAGCACAAAGCGCGAAACGCTTTCTTTAACACCGAGATTGACTTCCGAGCAGCGCATGGTTACGGGCAACGTTCCTGCCGACGACTTCGAGAAGAAAGCGACGGTCAAAGCCGGCAACATGCCCTTAAAGACCCGAATCGGGTTGATGCCGCGCAGCAAAAGAAGCGCAGGCAGCACGATGAGCATCTGGATGAAGTTGGCTGTGAGCACCGTTGCGAAATAGGTGCCAAGACCGCCCACGGCAACACCGGCGTTGATTTCTTTGGCCAGTACCGTGAAAAAGCCGAAGATGCCCAACGGAAGAATCATGATGATCCAGCCCACCAGCGTGAAGAGCACAGCCTGAAGGCCCGAGAAGAAGGCCATCAGCACTCGCTGTTCGCGGCTGTCATGCGGCAGTTTGGCAATGGCGATACCGACGGCGGCGGCAATCAGCAAAACCGAAAGAACGTTGGCCGACAAGAACGGCGCGATCGCGTTGTCGGGGACAACGGATGTGATGTAGTCAAAGTAGCTCTTGCCCTTGATGCCGGCGATGGCGGCCGACGCTTCGGTCGTGTCGCTTAGGGTTACGTTGGCGGGCGAAAAGACTTCAAAAAGAATCGCAGCCAGCGAGGCGGCCAAAATTGTGGTCAGAAGCGTGTAGAAAACGCTGTGACGGAAAATGCGTCCGGATTCCGTAGAACGCGAAATCTGAGAGAGCGTGGCAATGATCGATACGGCGATGATCGGGACCGCGATGAAACGGAACAGACGAATGAAGATCGTCGAAATGAATTCGCCCGTCTGAATCCAAAATTCGGAACCGTAAAAGCCGTTGATGAGGCCCAAAATGATGGCGATGACATAGAGGACGGCTTGAATCGTCTGCATCCGTTTTTCGTGCGGATTCATCACCGGGCGCTGCATCTGTGTGGAGTCTGCAGTCATTTTTTTTTCTCCCCGAGGTCAAACTTTTTGAAAAGTCGACTTTTTTTATGGTGTGAGTTCGCCGAACTCAATCAAACCCAAGTTATCAGCTGAGTTCGTCGAAAGGGCAGGCACGGGCGCGTACCTGCCCAGAAGTTTCATTAAGGGCAGGGACTACGGTGTGACGTAGGTTGCCGTGATTTTTGCGGTTGCCAGAGCCATGGCGTTGAGCATGAAGCCTGCGTTGGCGGCGGTGGCGCCGTCGGGCAGGTCAAGTTTTTCCACCGGCAGCGCCCAAACCGTAAATACGTAGCGGTGCATGCCGTGTCCCGAGGGAGGACAGGCGCCGCCAAAGCCTTTGGTGCCGTAGTCTGTTGTCAGTTCACGTGCCGGAGCCGCAAGCTTTGCTCCTTCGGCCAGCGTTGTGACATTGGACGGAATGTCGAGTGCAACCCAATGCCACCAGCCGGAACCGGTCGGAGCGTCCGGATCGTAGCAGGTGACCGCAAAACTCTTTGTTCCCGCCGGGAAGTCGCCCCAGGAAAGTTCGGGAGACAGGTTGCCCCCGTTAAGGGAGTGCTTGGCGGGCATGCGGGAGCCTTCTTCAAGGCTCGGGGACTTCAGATACATAATTAATCCTTTCGAAAATTTGTCGTGCCGTGAAGGCTAGCCGACATATATCTGCCGATTCTATCTGACCGCTCGTATAAAAACCTTGAGAAACTTCCGTCAAAAGACGTAGTCCGGCACAAAGAGGCAAAAAAGGGCGAACCACACCGGATTCGCCCTTCAGACAATCAGATCAGATGTTTGACCGGATTATTCCCACTCAATTGTGGCAGGCGGCTTGCCCGAGACATCGTAGACGACGCGATTGATGCCCTTCACTTCGTTGATAATGCGGTTGGAGACGGTGGCCAAAAGCGAGTACGGCAGTTCAGACCACTTAGCAGTCATGAAGTCGCTCGTTTCAACGGAACGCAGGCTCACAACCCAGTCGTAAGTGCGGCCATCGCCCATGACGCCCACGCTCTTGACGGGCAGGAATACAACGAAAGCCTGACTTACCTTGTCGTACCAGCCGGCGCGGCGCAGTTCTTCGATGAAGATGGCGTCGGCTTCGCGCAACAGATCGGCATATTCACGCTTGACTTCACCCAGGATACGAACGCCCAGACCCGGCCCCGGGAACGGATGACGGTAAACCATTTCGTAGGGAAGACCAAGTTCGACACCGAGTTCACGCACTTCGTCCTTAAAGAGCGAACGCAACGGTTCGAGCAGCTTCAGGTGAAGCGTTTCAGGCAGACCGCCCACGTTGTGGTGGCTCTTGATGGTTTTGGCCTTCTTGGTCTTGGCCCCGGCCGATTCAATGACGTCAGGATAGATCGTGCCTTGAGCAAGCCACTTGGCGTTGGAGAGCTTTTCGGCCTCTTCCTGGAAGACATTTACGAATTCGCGACCGATGATTTTGCGCTTCTGTTCAGGATCGGTGACGCCGGCGAGTTCTCCCATGAAGCGATCGACGGCGTCGACCACAATGAGCTTCAGGCCCATGTTCTTTTCGAAGGTTTCGCGAACCTGTTCGCGTTCACCCTTGCGCAGCAGACCGTTGTCGACGAATACGCAGGTGAGCTTGTCGCCAATGGCGCGGTGAATGAGTGCGGCGGCAACCGAGCTGTCTACACCGCCCGACAAACCGAGGATCACTTCCTCTCCGTTGGTCTGCTTGCGGATCATTTCGACGGCTTCGGCGATGTAGTCGCCCATCACCCAATCAGGCTTGCAGTGGCAGATATCCGTGACAAAGCGCTTGAGCATGACGCTGCCCTGCACGGTGTGCGTGACTTCCGGATGGAACTGCACGGCGTAGAAACCGCGGGTTTCATCGGCCATGCCGGCGATCGGGCAGGAGGGCGTTGAGCACATCAGCTTGAAGCCTTCGGGCATGACGGTGACTTTGTCGCCGTGGCTCATCCAAACCTTGAGCATGCCTTCGCCTTCAGGACCTTTGAAGTCTTCGATGCCTTCAAGAAGTTTGGTGTGGTTGTGGGCGCGCACTTCGGCGTAGCCGAATTCACGCTTGGAGCCGCTTTCTACGCGACCGCCCAGCTGCTGGGCCATCGTCTGCATGCCGTAGCAGATGCCGAGCACGGGAACGCCGGCACTGAACACGGCCGGACTCACCTGATCGTTGGACTCTTCGTAGGCGCTCATGTGAGAGCCTGACAGAATGATGCCCTTGGGATTGAATTCGCGGATGAAGTCGGCGGAAACGTCGTTGGGGTGCACTTCGCAGTACACATGAGCTTCACGCACACGGCGTGCGATGAGCTGCGTCACCTGGCTTCCGAAATCGAGAATAAGAATGCGATCGTGTAGCATGTCTGGAAATTTGAGCGGTGCGGGGCCGCCGTCAGCGGGCAAGTTGGCAAAAATTTTGCTTGAGAGGCGGCGGTAAAAAGAAACGGCGCGGGGTAAAACCCGCGCCGCGCTATTTTAACCTACCTAGGCAGGATTAGTTTTCCTGACGGTAGTTCGGGGCTTCCTTCGTGATCTTCACGTCGTGGACGTGAGATTCACGCATGCCAGCCGCCGTGATCTGCACGAAGCGTGCGCGGGTGCGCATTTCATCAATCGTGCGGCAGCCGCAGTAGCCCATCGAGGAGCGCAGACCACCGGCCATTTGGTAGAGGATCGTTACCACGGAGCCCTTGAACGGAACCATGCCTTCGATACCTTCCGGCACGAGCTTGTCGAGATTGCCCGAGTTGTTGTCCTGGAAGTAGCGGTCGGCGGAACCCTTGAACATGGCGCCCAGAGAGCCCATGCCGCGGTAGCTCTTGTAGGAGCGGCCCTGATAGAGGATCACTTCGCCCGGAGCTTCTTCGGTACCGGCAAGCATACCGCCCATCATGACGCAGTTGGCGCCGGCAGCGATGGCCTTGGCGATGTCGCCCGAGAAGCGGATGCCGCCGTCGGCGATCAGAGGAACGCCGGTGCCTTCAAGCGCTTCGGCAACGTTGCTGATGGCGGAAATCTGAGGAACGCCCACGCCGGCCACGATACGGGTCGTGCAGATGGAGCCCGGACCGATACCGACCTTGACGGCGTCGGCACCGTGGTCAACCAGAGCGCGGGCTGCGGCGCCGGTGGCGATGTTGCCGCCGATCACCTGCAGGTTGGGATAGTTCTTCTTAACCCATGCCACGCGGTCAAGCACGCCCTTGCTGTGGCCGTGAGCCGTGTCGACGACAACTACGTCCACGCCGGCTTCAACGAGCAATTCGAGACGCTCTTCGGTACCGGCACCCACGCCGATCGAGGCGCCTGCCAGCAGCTTGCCTTCGCTGTCCTTGGCGGCATAGGGATGTTCGGTAGCCTTGATGATGTCTTTGACAGTAATGAGGCCGCAGAGGTTGAAGTCCTTGTCGACCACGAGCACGCGTTCAAGACGATTTTCGTGCATCAAACGCTTGGCTTCGTCGAGGCTGGAACCTTCTTGGACGGTCACGAGACGATCGCGCGGAGTCATCACTTCGCGTACGGGGGCTTCCATACGGGATTCGAAGCGAAGGTCGCGGTTGGTGACCATGCCCAGAACGTGACGGCCTTCCACGACCGGAACACCGCTGATGCGGTGTTCCTGGCACATACGGATCACGTCGCCCACGAGCATGTCGGGACCGACCGTGATCGGGTCGCTCACTACGCCCGATTCGTGGCGCTTGACCTTGGCGACTTCAGCAGCTTGCTGCTGAGCCGTGAGATTCTTGTGGATGATGCCGATGCCGCCTTCCTGTGCCATGGCGATGGCCAGGTTGGCTTCGGAAACCGTGTCCATAGCGGCGGACACCATCGGAAGATTCAGGGTAATTTCGCGAGTCAGACGCGTGCGCAGTTGCACATCGCGGGGGAGAACTTCAGAGTAGGCGGGGACGAGCAGAACGTCGTCGAAGGTGAGTGCCTTCTGCAGGAGACGCATTTTCGGTAACCTCAAAGCAAAAAAAAAACGGGTCGCAGTGCCGGACGTTCGCCCAAGAGGCCCCGGATGCTTTTGGTTAACCTCGCATTATAGGCACAAAATGTGTCCTATTGAAAGAGGTTTTGGGATTTAAAACGAAAAAATTTTAGGCCTCTGTGTCGTCCAGAGGCTTGATGAGCTGATGAATGCCGCCGTGACGCGGGCGCGGAACGGCCGTGCGCTCCTTGTTCTGCGCGCGCAGACGGCGCACTTCCATGGGCGAAAGCGTCAGTCCTACGGCAATATCGATGCGATCGTCCGGGTTCAGAACGGTCTCGGGCGTGCATTTTTCGCAGAAGATGCCGCAGGCGGTCTCGCGGGGAAAGCCGGCCGCTTTGAGTGCATCGGCAACAACGGCGCCCTTGGGAACGTCGAGTTCATGCAGCTCGGCACCGCCTTTTCGTCTGGGACAACACAAATAAACGCGCATGAGTGTCGTGGGTATGAAAAAGCGCGGGTCAAGGGCTCAACCTTTTGCCGCGCTTTATTTGCTTTTGCTATTGCGGGTTAAAGAACAACGCAGGGCGCTTCGCCGGCAGGCAGTTCACGGATTTCGCCGATCGTGTACACGGTCTCGCCTTCGGCTTCAAAGAGTGCCTTGGTGCGTTCGGCGTCAGCTGCGTCGACCACGATGGCCATGCCGATGCCGTTATTGAATACGCGATGCATTTCGTGGGCATCAATGTTGCCCTTTTCCTGCAGCCAGTCAAAGATGGCCGGACGCTTCCAGCTGTCGGCGTGTACGACACATTGCGTGCCTTCGGGCAACACACGGGGAATGTTTTCCACCAGACCACCGCCCGTGATGTGAGCCATGCCCTTGATTTTCACGGACTTCATCACGTTGAGCACCTGCTTGACATAGATGCGTGTGGGTTCCATTGCGCGGTCGGCGAGCGTAGCACCGTCGAAGGGCATCTGCCAGTCGGCGCCCGAAACTTCCACCACTTTGCGGATGAGCGAGAAGCCGTTGGAGTGGGGGCCGGAGCTGGCCAGACCGATCACGACGTCGCCCGGCTTAATGCTCTTGCCGTCAATGATTTCGTCTTTTTCCACGATGCCCACGGCAAAGCCCGCAAGATCGTATTCGCCGTCGGGATACAT
>OMGY01003387.1_pt1 | contig 10782 bp, 8 predicted proteins | sample 1674461 | NCBI WGS metagenome assembly OMGY01 (sample SAMN05578579, study PRJEB25193) | human gut metagenome | biome: Human Microbiome; feature: human-associated habitat; material: feces | host: Homo sapiens | place: USA:Birmingham
CACCGAGATCTACACTCTTTCCCTACACGACGCTCTTCCGATCTGGGCCTTGTAGTCGGTGCAGCGCCATACGACGCTTCCCGAGGCGAGGTCGAGGCAGGTGACGGCGCGGTCGGGCGCGTCGATGAACACGCGGCCTCCGGCGATCCGGGGAACGATGTTGCCCGGGGACAGGAAGAGGCTTTTCGAGCCGTTGGTCCACTTCCAGCCGAGTTTTCCCGTCGCGGCGTCGAGGCAGTGGAGATGCCCGTTCCAGGCTCCGAAAACCAGTTTCCCGTCCGCCAGCGCGGGTTGCCCCTGCGACTGGCCGCGGCCGTAGTCGTAACACCACAGAATCCGCCCGTCGCTCACCGCGATTTTGGCCATCGTGCCGTTGCCCAGCCCGATGTAGAGCGCCGCGCCGCTGCCGCGGCCGTCGACGAGTCCCTGCCCGACGATCGGCGTCGGGGTGTCGATGTGCCACCTCTCGCGGCCCGTGCGGGCGTCGTAGGCGCGCAGTCCGTCGGTCGTCGTGCCCGCGATGACCAGCCCTTCGGCCACGAGGGGCGTGGTGTAGAGCGCCCCGCCGAAACGCTGACGCCACACCTCGCGGTTGCGGCGCGTGTCGTAGGCCCGCAGCACGCCCTGCGTCGTGCCGTAATACACCAGGTCCTTGTAAAAGGCCGCCCCGGTGTAGATTGTGGCGCTGTCCTGCAACACAAGCTGCGCATGCGCCTTGTAGTCGGGAACCGGGGGCATCGGGTCGGAGGCGAGGGCCAGCGTTCGCGGGTCGTCCTGCATGCGGATCGTGAAGCGGGTGCGCGGCTCCGCGCCCAGCGTCTTTTCGCGCACGCGGACCGAGTCGCCCCAGAAGTCGAGCAGCGTGTAGCCCGCGTCGGAATCGCTCTTGCCCCGCAGGGCGCGTCCCTGAATGCCTGCTATGGAGTCGAAGTTGAACAGCGAGGGTGCGCGGTGGTAGTGGCCGAACAGCGTGAGCGGGATGCCCAGCCGCCGGAGCGTCGCCGTCACCTCCGTGCGGTTCGTGAGGTCGTTGTTCAGCGGATAGTGGCAGAGGCTCACGATGCGCTGGCCGGGCCGGGCCTTGGCGGCCTCCGCGGCCAGCCACGCGAGGTCCTCGGTGCGCACCGCTCCCATGGCCATCTTCATAAAAGGTCCCGAAGCGTAGCCCAGAAAGAGGTAGTCCCCGGCACGGAAGGCGACGCGGAGCGTGTCGCAGGGAGCCGGGGCCGGGAATGCCGACGACGCCCACAGCGCGCCGAAGTACAGCAGGATTTTGGAGTATTTCATTGGGCTTGCGCAGTTTTGTCGTTACAAGATACGAAATTCGGCGGAAAAAGCTATCTTTGCGTTGCAAAAAACAGGGGGACTATTCCCGATAAGCGGTGCCCGCATTTTGGTTGACAATCCGGTCGCATGCGATAAGTCCCCTCCGAGGAGGGGATTTAGGGGAGGGTCAGATTTGCAAATGTGGCCAAAGGCCGCAGGAGATTGACCATGAGAACGACTAAACGATACTGTAACTAAACTACATGCTGATATGAAAACCATTCTTCTTCTGGGTTCCGGCGAGCTGGGCAAGGAGTTCGCGATTGCGGCACAGCGGCTGGGACAGACCGTCGTGGCGTGCGACAAGTATGCGGGCGCTCCCGCGATGCAGGTGGCCGACGCCGCGGAGGTCTTCGACATGCTCGACGGCGACGCGCTGGCCGCTGCGGTCGCAAAACACCGCCCCGACATCATCGTTCCCGAGATCGAGGCCATCCGCACCGAACGGCTCTACGAGTTCGAGCGGGCGGGCGTCCAGGTCGTACCGAGCGCCCGGGCCGTGAATTTCACGATGAACCGCAAGGCCATCCGCGACCTCGCGGCGAAGGAACTGGGGCTGAAGACGGCGCGGTATTTCTACGCCGCATCGCTCGGCGAACTGCGCGAGGCCGCCGCGAAAATCGGCTTCCCCTGCGTGGTCAAGCCGCTGATGTCCTCTTCGGGCAAGGGGCAGTCGCTGGTCAAGGGTCCCGACGAGCTGGAACGCGCCTGGCATTACGGCTGCGAAGGGTCGCGCGGCGACATCCGCGAACTGATCATCGAGGAGTTCATCCGCTTCGACAGCGAGATCACGCTGCTGACCGTCACCCAGAAGGACGGCCCGACGCTTTTCTGCCCGCCGATCGGCCATGTGCAGAAGGGCGGCGACTACCGCGAGAGTTTCCAGTCGCCCGTGATCGCACCCGAACACCTTGCCGAGGCGCAGCGCATGGCCGCCGCCGTCACCGAAGCCCTCACCGGGGCCGGACTGTGGGGCGTGGAGTTCTTTTTGAGCCGCGACAACGGGGTCTATTTCTCCGAACTGTCGCCCCGGCCGCACGACACGGGCATGGTGACGCTGGCCGGGACGCAGAACCTCAATGAGTTCGAACTGCACCTGCGCGCCGTGCTGGGGATTCCCATTCCGGCGGTCACCTTCGAGCGCATGGGTGCCAGCGCGGTGATCCTCTCGGGCGTGGAGACCTCCGCGCCGCGTTACGAGGGCGTGGGAGATGCCGTCGCCGGAGATCCCCGCACCGACATCCGCATCTTCGGCAAACCCTCGGCGCGCGTGAACCGCCGCATGGGCGTCGTCGTGGGCTACGAACCTCACGGCAGCAGCCTCGAAGCCCTGCGCGAACGGGTTTGCGCCGCCGCCGCAAAAGTGAAAGTCTCCGAATAACGACAACTCCGGCTTCCCGGCCGCGAGCGACCCGCGAAAACCGCGGGCCGTTCAGCCGGAACCGGACCATAAAACCGATCCATGAAAAAGTACGCAATTATTTCGACCGAAAAGGGGACGATGAAAGCCGAGCTGTATGCCGACGAGACCCCCGGAACCGTGGCCAACTTCGTCGAACTGGCCGAACACAACTTCTACGACGGGCTGACCTTCCACCGTGTGATTCCCGACTTCGTGATCCAGGGCGGCTGCCCCAGGGGCGACGGCACGGGAGGTCCGGGCTACACGATCAAGTGCGAGACGTCGGCCCCGCGCCAGCGCCACGACCGCGGCGTGCTGTCGATGGCCCATGCCGGGCGCGACACGGGCGGTTCGCAGTTCTTCATCTGCTACAACCGCGAGAATACGCAGCATCTCGACGGCCGTCACACCTGCTTCGGGCAGGTGGTCGAAGGGCTGGACGTGATCGACGACATTCGCCCGGGCGACAAGATTCTTTCGATCCGCATCGTCGAGGAGTAACGAATCCCGTCCGATCCCCATGTCTGCGACCGCAACCGGTTACCTGGCCTCGAAGCCGCGCTACGAAATCCTCGACGGACTGCGCGGCGTGGCGGCGATGATCGTGGTGGCCTTCCACCTGCTGGAAACCTACTCCAAAGGTCCTGCCTACCAGGTGCTCAACCACGGCTATCTGGCCGTCGACTTCTTCTTCGTGCTCTCGGGCTTCGTGATCGGCTACGCCTACGACGACCGCTGGAACTGCATGTCGCTCAAGGGCTTCTTCAAGCGCCGCCTGGTGCGTCTGCATCCGATGGTCATCATGGGGTCTCTCATCGGCGCGCTGTTCTTCTACTTCGGGTCCGCGGCCTTCCCGATGATCGCCGGCGTACAGTGGTGGGAGGTGCTGCTGATCTGCCTGCTGGGCTGTACGATGCTGCCCGCGCTGCCGTCGTGGGACATCCGCGGCTGGGGCGAGACCAGCCCGCTGAACGGCCCCGCATGGTCGCTGCTCTACGAATACATCGCCAATATCCTCTATGCCCTCGTCATCCGGCGCTTCCCTGGGGCTGTTCGTGGCCGGAGCCGCGGTGCTGACGCTGGACCTCACGCTGAATCTCGACCTGTTCGGCCTGCTTTCCGCCGACCGCTCTGCGCCCTACACCGTCATCGGCGGCTGGAGCGTCACCCCGGAGCAAATCTACATCGGCTTCTCGCGGCTGCTGTATCCTTTCTTCGCGGGGCTGCTGCTCTCGCGCCTCGGTGCGGCGATCCGCGTGCGGGGCGGATTCTGGTGGTGCTCGCTGCTGATCGCGGCCGCTTTGGTCATGCCCCATGTCGGGAGTGTTTCGACCCCGTGGATCGACGGCGGCTATCAGGCGCTGGTCATCCTGTTCGTCTTCCCGCTGATCGTCTCGATGGGGGCCGGAAGCCGTGTCGCCGGCGCCCGGTCGGTGGCCGTCTGCACGTTCCTCGGCGAAATCTCCTTCCCGCTCTACATCACCCACTACCCGCTGGTCTATATGCAGATGGCCTGGGTGGCCGGGAATCCCGACGCTCCGCTCGGCACGGGTATTTTCGTGAATGTCGCGATTTTCCTGCTTGCCGTCGGTCTGGCCTGGGCCTGCCTGAAACTCTACGACCTGCCCGTCCGCGAGTGGCTCAAGCGGCATTGGCTGATGAAGTAGGGTGCGGTTCGTTCCGCCATACGGGAAGGTCCCCTCGTTCTGGAGGGGACCTTCCTGTTTTGCGGCGAATGGTTTCCGCCCAACGTGCAGAGATGCCGGGAGAGGCGTGAACGAGAAACAGCCGCCCTTCGGGGGCGGCTGTTTCTGTAAGGCCGTGATTTCGCCTCTACTTGCCGAAAGCGGCTTTGATCTTCTCGGTGGCCTTCTTCAGCAGCGCCTCGGGGCAGCAGAGCGTGATGCGGATGTAGCCGTTGCCCTCCGAACCGAAGATGCCGCCGGGGGTCAGGAACACGTCGGTCTTCTCCATCACTTCGTCCGAGAATGCGAAGCTGTCGCCCTCGTAGCCCTCGGGCAGCTCGGCCCACACGAACAGGCCCGCCTGTCCCTTGCGGTAGCGGCATCCCAGCGCGTCGAGCAGTTCGTAAGCCTGCTTCTCGCGGCCGTAGTAAATGTCGTTCAGCTCCTTGAACCACTCCTCGCCCAGCGCCAGCGCCGTGTCGGCAGCGGCCTGAATGGGGTAGAACATACCCGAGTCCATGTTCGACTTGAACGTGAGGATCGAGTCGATCCACTCCTTCTTGCCCACGACGACGCCCACGCGCCAGCCGGCCATCGAGTGGCCTTTCGACAGCGAATTCATCTCCAGCGCCACGTCCTTCGCGCCCTCGGCCTCCATGATCGAGATCGGGTGTTCGGCGTTGCGGATGAAACTGTACGGGTTGTCGTGTACGATCAGGATGTTGTGCCTGGCTCCGAAGTCGATGATCTTCTGGAACAGCTCCATCGAGGGGGTTTGTCCCGTCGGCATGTTGGGGTAGTTGACGAGCATCATCTTCACACCGTCCAGCCCGGCCTTTTCGATGGCGTCGAAGTCGGGGTAGAAGTTGGTCTGCTTGTTCAGCGCATAGGGGAGCATTTCGCCGCCCGCCAGACGCACGGCCGCCGAGTAGGTGGGGTAGCCGGGGTTCGGGACGAGGACTTTGTCGCCCTTATTGAGGAACGTCATGCAGATGTGCATGATACCCTCCTTCGAGCCGATCAGCGGCAGCACCTCCGACTTGAAGTCCAGCTCGGTGCGGTACCATTTCTTGTACCAGTCGGCAAAAGCCTTGCGCAGGATGGGTTCACCCTGATAAGACATGTATTTGTGTACGTCGGGACGCTGCGCCTCTTTCGCCAGGCGGTCGATCACGGACTGATGGGGCGGCAGGTCGGGGCTGCCCATGGCCAGTTTTACGATCTGGCGGCCGGTGGCCGCTTCGATCTCGGCGATCTCGCGCAGACGGCGCGAAAAATAGTACTCTCCGATGCCGTCCAACCGGTGCGAACGGGCGATGTTGACTGCTTTTGCCATAGCTTGAATATGTTTGGGATTATGCTTTCCGGGCAAAGATAGGGAAATAATAATAAAATTAAAAATTAAGAATTAAAAATTGAGCATTAATTCCCCGGTCTGCGCTGCAAGGCGAACCGGACGTCTCCGCGCCTCGTTTCTTCGCCGCATGCGCACAGGGCCTTGCGTCTAATACAGATATTTCTCCATCAGCGGCATGAGCAGCGCCGTCGCCAGCCCCATCAGGGCCATGGCCAGACCGCTCAAAGCCCCTTCGGCGGCTCCTATTTCGATGGCGCGGGCCGTGCCGATGCCGTGGGCTGCGGCTCCGAGGGCGAATCCCCGGGCCTCGGGGTCGCGGACCCCGCAGCGGCGCAGAATCCATTCGCCGAAGATGCTGCCGAAAATCCCCACGCAGAAGACCACGACCGACGTCACCGAGACGTTGCCGCCCAGCGGTCCGGCGACCGACACGGCGATGGGCACCGTGACCGACTTGGGGGCTATGGAGTTGAGAATCTGCCGCTCGGCGCCGAACGCCATGGCGATATAGACGACGCTCAACACCCCGACGACGCATCCCGCGAGCGTGGCCATGCCCACGGGAAGCAGGCTTCCGCGCAGGCGTTCCAACTGTTCGTAGAGCAGATACCCGAGCGCCACGACCGACATGCCGAGGGCGAAATTGAGGATGCCCGTGGCGTCGCGGTAACGCTCGTAGCCGATTCCGGCGCAGCGCAGGAAGACGATCACGGCGACGAACGTCAGCAGCACGGGATGCAGCAGCGGCAGCCGCGTACGGCGGTAGATCATCCCTCCGAGGCAGTAAAGCCCCACGGTGAGGGTCAGCAGAAAGAGGTCCGAGGAGAGAAATGAGGCGTCAGGCATCGTGGCGGAGTTGTTTGATGTGCCGCAGGCGGGCGCGGCGGTTCAGGCTCTGGAAGGTCTGGCCGGCGACGATCAGCACGAGGATCGTCGAGACGATTCCCGAGACGAGGATGGCCCAGAGGTTTTCGAGGATCACCCGGTAGGAGTCCATCAGCCCCACCCCGTAGGGCACGAAAAAGAGCGCCATGGCCCCCAACAGGAACCGCGCCGCGGGGCGCACCGTCTCGGCCCGCACCCAGCGCAGGCACAACGCAGCAAAGAGCAGGATCATGCCGATGATGTTGCCCGACACGTAACCTCCGGAGATAAGGCTCAACGCATTGCCTATGAGCCAGAAAAGAAGAATCTGAAAAAGTCCTGTCATCGTCGTTCGACTTTGGCGGCGGGCCTTGAACGTTCGGGACCGGACTTTTCAGCCGGTCCCGGAACCCTGCCGCCGTTTGCGGCGACAAATATAGTGCATGCCGGGTGCAATGCCAAATTTATTTGGAGAATCTCCCCGGCGCAGCCCGTGTCCGGCAAATCAATTCCTGCCGGTGCGCTTCTTGAGCGGGCATTGCGCCGACGCGCACGACGCGCATCCTCCCCGCCGCCGTCCGCGCGCGAAACACCACAGCCGCCTCGCGACAATGGCCGCAACCGCCAGCCCGATGGCTGCGACGATGTAATCCTGCCAGTCCATCGTTCAGAATATCAGTGCGATCCGATATACGATCCACGCCACGAACCAGGCCAGCGTCGTGTTGTAAACCACCGACGCCGCAGCCCATTTCCACCCGGCTTCGGCGCCGATGGCGGCCACCGTGGCGATGCAGGGCATGTAGAGCAGGATGAAGATGAGGAACGCCAGCGCCGAGGCCGTCGTGAAGTCGCCGCTCGCGAGCAGCCGCTGCGAGAGCGAGTCCGCCTCCTCCTCTTCCGCGGTCCGGAATGCCTTTGCCGGCGTCGGATCGTCCGTTTTCACGATGATTTCCGTCGCGCCGTCCGCACCGCCGATCACGGCCTCCTCCTCTGCGGGAGCGGTCGCGGCGCCTTCGGAGTAGAGCACGCCGAGCGTCGACACCACGATCTCTTTGGCCGGGAGGCCCGACAGCAGGGACACGCCGGCTTTCCAATTGAATCCCAAGGGGCTGAACACCGGCTCGCAGCCCTTGCCGAGCCGTCCGAGGTAGGAATTTTCGTAGTGCGCCTCGGTTCCGGCGGCGGCGTCCGTGCGGGGGTAGTAGCTCAAAAACCACACGATGACCGAAGCGATCAGGATCATGCCGCCCATCTTCTTGAGGTACTGCGCACACTTGTCCCACATGTGGCTGAACGTGGTTTTCCACGTCGGGAGGCGGTAGGGCGGCAGCTCCATCACGAACGGCGTCTCGTCCACCGGGAAGAGGAACCGCCGCATCAGCCGCGCCGTAACGACAGCCAGCACGATCCCCAGCGCGTAGAGGCCCAGCATCACCGTCCCGGCGTCGGCGGCGAAGAACGTGCCCGCCAGCAGGAGGTAGATCGGAATTCGCGCGCTGCATGACATGAACGGCGTAATGAGTATGGTTATCAGGCTGCTGCTGCGGCTTTCGATGGTCCGGCAGGCCATGATCGCGGGCACGTTGCAGCCGAAGCCCATGATCAGCGGGATGAACGATTTCCCGTGCACTCCGATGCGGTGCATCACGCGGTCCATGATGAACGCCGCGCGGGCCAGGTAGCCCGAATCCTCCATGAACGAGATGAAGAGGTAGAGGATCATAATGTTGGGCAGGAAAACGATCACGGCCCCCACGCCGCCGATGACGCCGTCGACCAGCAGGTCGCGGAGCGGCCCCGCGGGCAGCAGCGCGTCCGCCGCGCCGCCGATCCATCCCACCAGCGCGTCGATCCACTCCTGCGGATAGGCTCCGAGGCTGAACGTGCACCAGAACATGAGCCACATCAGCGCGAAGAAGATCGGGAATCCCCACAGCTTGTGCGTCACGAAGGTGTCGATCATGGCCGTCGTCGTCACCTCCTCGCGCCGTCCGGGGGTGAAGGTCTCCTTCAGCGCACCCTGGATGAATCCGTATTTCTGGTTGGCGAAGGCCGTTTCGACATCCTCGCCCAGCTCTCCGGCGATGCGCCGGGCCTCGCGGTCGCGGATTTCGGCCCACACCCCGTAACGCTCGCAGCCGCGGAGGCTCTCTTCGGCCTGCCGGTCGCCCTCGAGCATCTTCATCGCGTAGTAGCGGGGCGGGAAGTTTTTCGGGAGTTCGTCGCGGAAGGCGCTCATGTCGCCGTTGAGTTTGCGCAGCCCCTCGTCGATCACGGGGCCCATGTTGATATGGATGTGGCGCACGCGCTCGTCGCGGTTCTCGAAAACGTCGATCACCGTGTCCAGCAGAGCCTCTATGCCGCGGTTGTTGCGCGCCTCTACGGGAACCATCGGCACGCCCAGCATGCGGCCCAGACTGTCGTAATCGAGTTTCGCACCGCTGTCCTGCAACTCGTCGAACATGTTGAGCGCCACGACCATGCGCGGGTTTATATCAATCAGTTCGGTAGTTAAGTATAGGTTTCGCTCTAAATTCGAGGCGACTACCGAGTTTATCACCACGTCGGGGGTCTTCGTGGCGAGGTGGTGACGCACGTAACGCTCCTCGGGCGTGTAGGCCGAGAGGGCGTAGGTTCCGGGCAGGTCGGTGACCTCGAAACGGTAGCCGCGGTAGGTGCGGTGGCCGATCTTGGCCCCGACGGTCACGCCGCTGTAATTGCCCACATGCTCGTGGCCGCCCGATATGGCGTTGAAAAGCGAGGTCTTGCCGCTGTTGGGGTTGCCCACCAGCGCGACGGCGATGGTGCGGGAGTGGCGCGCCACGACCTCGTCGATGCTCGCGCAGCACGCCTCGTCGGATTCCGTCGCGCCGAACTCCTCCGTCCGGATTTCCGCGGGCGCAGTCTCCGCCGCGGGGCATCCGCACTCCCCGGAGTGTGCGTGGCGGTGATGGCGGTGGTGTTCGCGCCGCGCGAGGTACTCCCCGGCTTCGTCGTCGGTGAGCACGACGACCATATCGGCCTCGCTGCGCCGCAGCGAGATGTCGTAGCCCATGATTTTATACTCGATCGGATCCTTCAGGGGGGCGTTCAGAATCACTTCGACCCGCTGTCCGCGGACAAAACCCATCTCCATGATGCGGCGGCGAAAGCCTCCGTGGCCCATCACTTTGACAATCGTCGCCGATTCGCCGGTCTTCAGTTCGGATAAGCGCATCTTTTCTACTGTATTTTTGCGCCCAAAGATACGATTTTGCGGCGACTTGCGCAATCCCCATAAGTAGGTATATCCTTAATTCTGCATTGCGGCGGCCCATCCTCCGCCCAGCGCCTTGCAGAGCGTGACGTAGTTGATATACTGCTGCACGACGAGGTTGACGTGCGACATCTGCGACTGGTAGAGACTGCGCTCGGCGTCGATCACGTCGAGGTAGTCGGACAGTCCGCTGCGGTAGAGCGCGCGGGTCATCGTGGCGATGCGGTCGTTGGAGAGCACCAGTTCGCCCGTGCGCTCGGTCTGGCTGCGGTAGGTGGCGATGGCCACCAGCGCCTTTTCCACATCGGCGAACGCCGTCAGCACGGTCTGCTCGTAGGTCTTGGCCGACTGGGTGTAGGCCGCCATCGCGGCGCGCTCGGCGTTGCGCAGTTTCCCGAATCCGAAAATCGGCTCGGCGACGGAACCCAGCGCATCCCACGCCCAGGGGTTCGCCGCAGTTAAACCTTTGATTGAACTGGATGCAACTCCTCCTTTGGCAGTCAGCGAGATGGACGGGAATCGCGCGCTCCGAGCCTGCCCGGCCTGCGCCGCCGCCTGCAACATGTTGAAATGCGCCTGGCGGATGTCGGGGCGGCGTTTGAGCAGCTCCGAGGGCAGTCCCACGGGAATGTCCGCGGGGCGGTAGTCGGTCAGCAGTCGCAGCCCCGCTCCGGAAAGCCGCGCCCGGGAGGGCGTCTCGCCCAACAGAATGCCCATCGAAAGCCACGTCTGCTCCACGGCGCGGCAGTACTGCGGAATGTCCGCCTCGGCGGTGTAGACCAGGCTCCGGGCCTGCTCCAGCGCCACGCCGTTGGACATGCCGTAGCGGAACATCGAGTCGATCAGCGCGGCCGATTCGCGCCGCAGGGTGCAGCTGCGCCGGGCGATC
>OMGY01003388.1_pt1 | contig 10782 bp, 7 predicted proteins | sample 1674461 | NCBI WGS metagenome assembly OMGY01 (sample SAMN05578579, study PRJEB25193) | human gut metagenome | biome: Human Microbiome; feature: human-associated habitat; material: feces | host: Homo sapiens | place: USA:Birmingham
TGATCGTAAAAAAACCACTGCCGCTCAATGCCAGATCCAATGGTGAACTCGTTCCACGGATCGAACCCTGCGAATAATCCGTATATACTTCACCAACTTTTACCCCCAGGCTCATCGTCCCGATTGCCTGATTGTGATATGATTGAGATCCATCTCGTATTTTGATTGTCAGCAATTTATCAAACGACTGGCTGCTCACACTCTCCTGCTTATAGCCGAGAGTGTCTGCATTTGCCAGATTATTTGATATTACGTCCAATCGTTTTTGCTCGTTGACCATCCCTGTCCAACCCGTATAAAGACCTCTTAACATAGGCTTCCTCCTATTTCTCTCCGGATGTTCCACTCAAAAACTCCACATACTTACCTGTTCCGATAGCAACTGCCGTCATCGGTTCTTCGGCCGTCATCGTCGTGATTCCGGTCTTGCTCTCGATCAATTCTTCCAGACCATACAAAAGGCTTCCGCCTCCGGTCAGGACAATTCCTCGATCTGCGATATCTGCTGCCAGTTCCGGCGGTGTCTTCTCCAATACACTGTGAACGGCATCCACGATCTGAAGTGTCGTATCGTGAAGTGCTTCCTCTGTCTCTTTGGAGGTAACCGTAATCGTCTTTGGCAGACCGGTTACCAGATTTCGTCCACGTACATCGACGGTCTCGACTTCCGGCCGCGGATATGCAGAACCGATACGGATCTTAATATCCTCTGCGGTTCTTTCTCCGATCAGCAGATTGTGTTTCTTTCTCATATAGCGAACGATCGCGTCATCAAAATCATCGCCGGCAATCTTAATGGATGTACTGACTACTGTACCGCCTAAAGAAATAACTGCGATATCTGTTGTACCACCACCGATATCAACAATCATGTTACCGCAAGGTCTTGAAATATCAATTCCTGCACCGATGGCAGCTGCAATCGGTTCTTCGATAATTGCTACTTCTCTTGCGCCAGCCTGAAGTGTTGCATCTTCTACAGCTTTCTTTTCTACTTCTGTAACACCTGACGGTACACAGACACTGATTCTTGGCTTCTTTAACATTCTCTTGCCGATTGCCTTCTGGATGAAGTACTTTAACATTTTTTCAGTTACTCTGTAATCAGAAATAACACCCTGTCTTAACGGTCTTACCGCTACGATATTACCCGGTGTTCTTCCTAACATCAGACGTGCTTCCTCACCGATTGCCTTAATCTTGTTGGTATCTCTGTCAAATGCTACTACGGACGGTTCTTTTAAAACAACGCCTTTTCCTTTTATATAAACCAGAATACTGGCTGTACCCAAATCTACTCCGATATCGGTTGATAACATATGAATCCCCTTTCCGATGTTCTTCATTCTATCTATGTTCGTTTTTCTTATTTTCTTCATTTCTATATATATGTAGACAGTATAACGCAGTCTAAACATACATCGTAGAATACCATTATATACAACATTTTGAAAATTTAAAAGAGCTAAATGAAATTTTTTTTATTTTTTCCTATTAAAATATTCTTTAAATTCATCTAATGCTTCGCCAAACTTATTAGACGTTGCGGACGGGAAACTGTTTAACATGGAATTTTTGAATTTGCCGACCTTTTCCTTTGCCGCATCCAGTTCCAGTCTTAAGCGTTCCGCACGTGCCTCCTGCATACTGAAAAATTCCCTGCTGCGCTCATTGTTCTTATCCGTAAAGACACCTTTGGCATCGTTTAAACGCTCTGTCAGTTCTGACAGTTCATTTTTAATTCTTGTTTCATACGTGAGCAGCTTCTGGAAATCCAGCGCCTTTTTAAATGCATCAACTGTATCTACAGATGCCACTGCAATAATAAAGAATAACCCGACTCTTAATATATTTGCCGGAACAGATGCCACCAGTGCCGCAACCGGAATATGCACAAAACAGACCAGCAATACCGTCAGCACGCCCCAGAATAAGGATGAGGTCAGACAGATATAGCCGTGAATCTGAAACTTTTTATTGCTGTAATCCCAGTAGCGCATGTTAAACATCATTTCCATCAGTACCCCTGTGACATATTCCAGCGCCGTTGCACCGATTGTACCACAGATGTATACTAAAACATAATTATCCTTTGCCCAAAGTGTTGATAACAGCATGATTACCGCTCCCGAACCGTACAGTGGCAGCATCGGACCTTTTAAAAAGCCTCTGTTTGTCAGTTTGCGCTTGTTAAAGGATACAATGGCGGATTCAATGCACCACCCTAAAAAGCTGTAAATAAAAAAGAACGCAATCCACTCTGTAATACTATAATTTTCAATCATACAATTCCTCATTTCTTCATTTTTAAATGCATTTCTATCAAATTTATACAGGATACGGCGAGGCGTACTCCGTAAATACAGTTTCACACCTGCCCTGCGGCAGCTTACTTTTTCTTAAAAAACACACTTTATTTAAAAACAGTATAAGCCGACAATGGATGTTTTGTCCATAGCCGGCTTATATCTTCCCTCTGGCTTTCTTTATTCTTCCAGAATTTCCCGTTGTTTATTCCTGGATTTCAGGATATTTTACAAATACATTTTTAATGCATCTACACGGTCAAGTTTTTCCCATGGCAGATTCAGGTCGTTGCGGCCGAAATGTCCATAGCTTGCTGTCTGCTTGTAGATCGGTCTTCTTAAATCAAGCATCTTGATAATACCTGACGGTCTTAAATCGAAGTTTTCACGGATGATTTCTACAATCTTATCTTCGCTTAACTTCCCTGTTCCGAATGTTTCCACGCGGATAGATGTCGGCAGTGCAACACCGATCGCATAAGATAACTGGATTTCACATCTGTCTGCAATACCTGCGGCAACGAGGTTCTTTGCTACATATCTTGCGGCATATGCTGCGGAACGGTCTACCTTTGTGCAGTCCTTACCTGAAAATGCACCGCCACCGTGTCTTGCAACACCACCGTAAGTATCAACGATAATCTTACGTCCTACCATACTGTTGTCTACAATGGCATCAATAACATACTTCTTGATATCTGTATGAATCTGTTCCTGTGAAACTTCCGGTGCATGCTGTGAAGATACAACGATGGCATCCAGTCTTACAGGCTTGTTGTTTTCATCATATTCCACTGTAACCTGTGTCTTTCCGTCCGGTCTTAAATAAGACAGTGTACCGTCTTTTCTGACCTTTGTCAGCTGTCTTGCAAGCTTCTGTGCAAGTGCTGCGGAATATGGCATATATTCTTCTGTTTCATTGGTTGCATAGCCAAACATCATACCCTGATCGCCTGCACCAATGTCATCTGCATCCGGATCAATGCCTTCTTTTGCTTCAAGTGCCTTGTCAACACCCATTGCAATATCCGGTGACTGCTTGTCAAGTGCCACCATAACGGCACAGGTATTACCATCGAAGCCTTTTTCAGAGCTGTCATAGCCGATTTCTACTACGGTATCTCTTACAATCTGTGCAATATCTACATTGGCCTTTGTTGTAATTTCACCCATAACCATCACAAATCCTGTATTGGTTAATGTTTCACAGGCAACTCTTGAATATGGGTCCTGTGCATATAATGCATCCAGTACTGCATCAGAAACCTGATCGCAGATTTTGTCCGGATGTCCTTCTGTTACTGATTCTGAAGTAAATAATCTTTTTTCCATGTTATCTCCTTTTGATTTTATCGTGAATATGTCTATCCCATACCTTCTCGTGTCTATTCTTATTGTTACTCGTGCTTGTAGCAAAGTGCCAGAATTGCAATGTTACTGCTGCTCGCGCTCGCAGCTCAGATGCCAGAACTACATTCTGGCATTGTCGCGGTGCTCCTCGAATTCAAACGCATATGTCCCAATTCATGCAAGCATGATTGTGTCATATACGTTAGAATTCTCATCGCTACTCGCACAAAAAAAGGTCCCTGACAAGGGACCCGATAGACTGTATCGAAATCCTCTTATTGTTCGACTAATATCGCTCAGGTTGGCACCTTCCTCAAAAGGGGTTGCCGGGCTTCATAGATCCTATGTATCTCCACCGCTCTAAATAAGGGACATCTTAAATTATTCAGTTAATCATTCATACGTATGTATATTACACAATCTATGGGCATTGGTCAAGTACTTTTTATTGACTTTTTATCCCCTCAACCATATAATGAAGCTACCGGAAAATTTATACTTTTGTAAAGGAGATTTCAAGGATGAGCGACAATACACAGGAGAAAAATATTTTTATTTTTGATGCCGCTGAAGGCATGGTTTTATCACAGGATATCATGACTTCCACCGGTCATCTTATTGCTGCAAAAGATACCGTTTTGACTTTAGATATGATTGCAAAAATCTCTGAGTACAATGTCTTAAAAATTAATGTATATGAGGAAGCTGCCGCACAGCCTGAGCAGCCGGAAGTTCTGGAACAGATGACTTACTATGAAAAAATTAAGCAGAGCCAGAATTTCGAACATTTTAACGAAACTTTTATTGATGGTATTAATGATTTGAAGACAGAATTAAATGACATTGTCATTAACCACGAAACAATTGATACGACTGCGCTGTTAAAGAATACCGAAAAAATTCTTGCAGAATATACGAATACTCTCCAGATTTTCGATATGCTCCACTGTATGCGTGATATGGACGATTTAACATATGTCCACTGCATTAATGTTGCCATTATTGCCTCCATTCTTGGAAAATGGCTCGGCTATTCTGAGGAAGATGTAAAGGTGCTGACTTTATGCGGTATTTTACACGATATCGGAAAGCTTTTAGTTCCAAATGAAATTTTAAGCAAACCGGACCGGCTGACCGCTAACGAATATGCCATTATTAAAGAGCATGTCAACTTAGGCTATCAGATTGTAAAGGATGCCGATATTGATGAGCGTGTTAAATCTGCCATTTTACTACACCATGAAAAATGCGACGGCTCCGGATATCCAATGGGTTTAAAGTCAGAAGACATTCCTGATTTTGCAAAGATTATTACAATTGCAGATATCTACGATGCAATGACCTCTTCCCGCATATACAGAAAAGCCCTCTGTCCATTCCACGTTGTACGGGATATGGAACAGGATGCTTTTACAAAATTTGACCCGAAGTTCAGCCTTCCGTTCTTAAAGAATGTCGCCACTTCTTATATCGGAAATAATGTCAAACTTTCTGATGGCCGCACCGGCGAAGTCGTTTTAATTAACGGACATGCCCTGTCACGCCCGATTGTAAAGTGTGAAGGCAATGAATTTGTAGATTTATCAAAAGAACGCAATTTAGAGATTGTTGCAGTATTACAGTAACTTTTCTCCCTAAACAAAACAGGCCGGTACCGTCTGATGCATCAGACGGTACCGGCTCATTTTATATGCTGTTACTGTTCGTGCAGGTATTTTTCGCGCGTTGCCAATCCGCCGCGGATATGGCGCTCTTTTTTGTTGACATCAAGCACCTTGCGCGCTTCATTTGCAAGCGCCGGATTGATTCGTGTCAGACGCGCCGTCACATCTTTATGTACGGTGCTTTTGCTGACACCGAATTTTCGCGCGGTCTGGCGCACGGTTGCTTTGGTTTCGATAATATATTCCGCCGTCTTTACTGCCCGTTCTTCGATATATCCTTTCATGCAATATCCTAAAGTTTGTTTGTATATCCTATTCGGACAACGGGGAATATATGACTTATTCTTAAAGCCTGCCAGCCACAAAAATGAGGACAGCCACAAAAGAAGTTCTTATTTACAGTTTTGTGAAATATTGTCCTCTACTTTTTGAAGCAATACGAAAAGCTGCTCCGCTTCTTTCTCTGAAAGATTACTGCAATAAATTTTATCGGTTTCTTCAAATATCTGCTGTACTTTTTTTGCGATGTCCGTTCCCTTGTCTGTCAGGGCAATCAGCCATGAACGGCGGCAGTCGGGATTACTTTCCCGTACAAGCAGTCCTGCCTGCTCCATTCGGTCAAGTGTCCTTGACATCGTGGTTACATCTAAAAGGCAGGCATCCGCAAGTTTTTTCTGTGTCATACTGCCTTCAAAAAGCAGTTCTTTTAAAATGCGCGGCTGTCCCTGCCCCACTGTAAGCCCCAATGCGATAAACTGCGGCCGCATTAATCTCTGCCGCAGCACTTCTATCTTAAATAATTCATTCCGAATCTGTTCTTTTTTCATACTTTCCTCTTTTCTATAGATATTTGCGACACCTGCGGCGTAAATATCTGTATGGACGAGTTTACTGGCAATCTACGATAATGGCAATTTGCTTTACCTGAAAGCAAATTGCCGTATGAGCAATCTCTCGCATATGAATTGCTCATACTTCATACTAATCTTCATTCCGCAGGCATTTTAATGCCGTAGGAATCGCGAACTGAATTGTTCAGTTCTGCGACACAAAGCGCTGTGTGAAAAATCTTAAATTTAAGGATTCTTCACACTTCTCCTTTACTGTTCCCAGTATAAATCGACGACATCACCGTCATGCAAAGGTGCCGTATAAATGCCTTCCTGTCCGTTTAACTTTAAGACGATATTTCCCTTTGGCTTGGATAAATCAAATTCATAATACTGGAACAAATCTACCAGAATATAATCCTTTTTGCCTGTCAGCCGTACCGGCTGTCCGTTAATCAGAATTGTAATATTCCGAACTGCCTGTGATGACATACCCTGCACTTCCTGCGCGGCGGTATCCGCTGAACCAGTCTGCGTTCCGGCATTTTCGCCCGAAAGTGATGTATCATCATCTGCCTGTGAATTCCCTGCGGTATCAGCTATATCTTCTGTCTGTTCCTCTGTATCGTATCCGTCATTTTCTTCGGATATTTCTTCGTAACCCGCATGTTCTGTAATGGCAGAGGTCTTGACACTAAAATTCTCATAAACCTTTGTATCTTTGTCTGCCAGTTCATTGTTGACATACACATCATATCCGGTAATATCGTAATCCATAAATTCAAACAGCTGTGCCACGGTATAGAAATTCTCCATCTGAATCTGATCGCCGTCCTGAATATCGTAAAAACCCGATTTCAATTCGCCGTTGACGTATGCAAATTTCGGACACGGCACACGCTTACCGTTTACAATAAATTCTATCGTTGCCTGAAATTCCTCCAGCTGTTCAATCGTCATATGCGCCGGTTCACCCACGCCGGATTCCTGCACCGTAATAATATCATTCTGTTCAATCCGCGCATTCAGATTGGTCTGTCTGCCGTTTAACTGTACAACAGCGCCTTCTCCCGCCTGTCCGCGTACCAGCCTCATCTTTCCGTTTACGGTAAAATTCAGCTCTTTTCCTCTGCGTGGAAACAGCTTTTCATTCGGAAAACCAACCTGCATAACCGCATCTACAATTGTCAGCTTGTCATTATCGTATAACTTCACACGTTCATTATTGACATTGACAAAAATAAAGTTGTTCTTCTGTGTATAATAATTCGTACAGATACCGACCGGTGTTACATACAGCGAATCCTTTTTAAAATTATCCACCATAAATTCCACGGTTGTCAGCACTTCCGGTCCACGGACTGCCACACGTTCCTTCTGTATTCCGAGATACTCGGCAACCTTTTGTGTATATCCGGCAATCTTTCCACCGCCGCCCACAACAAACACTGCACTGACCGGCTTTCCTCCATTTAATTCAATAATCTTATCCGCTGTGTCTTTTGCCATGGTATCAACGACCTGATTGGCTGTCTTTATAATATCTGCCGACGGGATGGTCTGTTCCAGTCCCATAATATCTGCAAATGTCACTGTACCCTCTGCATTATCGCTTGCCAGTTTTTTAATTTTATCTGCTGTGTTAAAATCAACAAGATAAGTTTTTGCAATAATTTCTGTAATTTCATCCCCCGCAAACGGAATCATGCCGTACGCAATGATACTTCCATCTTTTGTAAGGCAGATATCGGACGTTCCCGCACCGACATCAATCAGACCAATATTTAAAAGCCGGTACTGTTCCGGAATTGCAATATTCATGGCGGCAATTGGTTCGAGTGTCAGGCTTGCCACTTTTAATCCGGCATACCCTACCGCTTCATACAAGCCGTCTACAACTTCTTCCGGCAGAAATGTTGCAATCAGTTCCACGCTGATTTTATCTGCCTTGTGTCCTTCAAGATTTGTAATATCAAATCCGTTCAACCGGTAATTGACCGGCGTATTGCCGACACAATAGAAGCGGATTTTGTCCGATTCCCGGTTAATCTGCATATGCGCCTTTTCAACTGCCAGCAGATTTAAAGAATAAATGTGTTCCTGTGTTACTCTCGTCTCTTCCTCGAATGCATATTCTGCCGTTGCATTGACCGTACGCAGTACACGTCCGGCAGCTGCAATACAGACGTCTGAAAGCTGTCTGTCCAACTGTCTTTCCAAATCATTTTTCACTTTACGGATTGTATCTCCGACTTTATATATATCATGTATCTGTCCATCAAGCATTGCCCGCGTTTCATGCTCCTGTTGTGCCATTGCCACAACATGAAAGCCCTTTCTGTCCTGAAAGCCCACAACGCCAACGATGCTTCTTGTACCAATATCCAGTCCAAATACCAAATCTTCCTGAATAGCTGCTGTATTTTGCATAGGTACCTCCACTTATCATTTCGACTAATTTTGTCAAACTGCTACAAGAATATCACATTTGAAGCAATTTCTCAAGCTGTGACAGCGTAAAATCCAAATCTTTGCTGTTGTCAACCGTATGCGCACATGCTTTTGCAAATTCTTCTTCGGTCAGCTGGCTCTTTAAAATGGAATCTATTTTCTCATCCGTATATCCGCGGCTTGCCTTCAAACGCTCCCTGCGCAGGGTTTCCGGCACATAAATATACCAAAACTCGTCACAGACCGTCTGATAATGGTCCTCAATCAAAAGTGCCGCTTCAACAAAGCAGTATTCATACGTATCTTCTGCCTTTAGACATGCAATCTGCTCCATAATTTTCTTTTTTACCAGTGGATGGGTAATGCTGTTTAACACAATCCGCTTGTTCGGATTGGCAAACACCACGGCTGCAAGCTTTTTTCTGTCAATCGTGCCGTCAGGCAGCAGTATTTCCTCTCCGAAAAAGTCCACAACTTCTATAAAAGCCTTCCCGCCCGGTTCCATCAACTGCTTTGCCACATCATCCGCCTTTATAATATATGCCGAAAAATTTTTCTCCAGCAAATCCAGTACCGTGCTTTTACCCGAACCGATTCCACCGGTAATTCCAATTATCTTTTTCATATTACTCCCCATTCCGCAGGCATTTTAATGCCGGAGGAATCGCGAGCTAAATGTCAGATTTAGCTCTGCGATAAAAACTATTTTGTGACGCCTGCGGCACAAGATAGCCAACGTCAAGTTACACTTGACGTGTGAAAAATAAGCGCATCAGCGTTATTTTTTCACACTAGTGGGCCTCCAGCCAGTTCTTTCCTTCTTTCAAATCCACTTCCAGTACCACTGCAAGCTTTGCCGCATTTTTCATGGCATCCGTCATGAGCTGCTTGACTTCTTCCACCTCATCCTGATGCGCCTCTACGAGCAGTTCATCATGCACCTGCAAAATCAGGCGGGATTTTAAGCCGCGTTCCTTTAACCGGTTATAGACTTCTATCATCGCGAGCTTGATAATATCCGCCGCCGTTCCCTGAATCGGTGCATTCATGGCAACACGCTCACCAAATGAACGCTGCATGAAATTGCTGGACTTAATTTCAGGAATCGGACGTCTTCTGTTAAACATCGTCAGCGAATAACCGTGTTCCTTTGCAAAAGCCACCAGCTCATCAATATAAACCTTAATCCCCGGATAGGCTTCAAAATATTTTTCAATATACTCTGCCGCCTGCTTCTTTGAAATGCTTAAATCCTGGCTCAGTCCGAAAGAGCTGATACCATAAACAATGCCGAAATTGACCGCCTTTGCGTTTCTTCTCTGTTCCGGCGTTACCTCGTCAAACGGCACATGAAAGACCTGCGAAGCAGTTGTTCTGTGAATATCCTGTGCGGAATTATACGCTTCTATGAGTTTCTCATCACCGGACATGTGTGCAAGAATCCGCAGTTCAATCTGTGAATAATCGGCATCTAAAAAGACATAGCCGTCCCTCGGAATAAAGACCTGACGAATTTTTTTGCCAAGCTCCATGCGGATTGGAATATTCTGGAGATTCGGCTCGGTACTGCTGATTCTGCCGGTTGCTGTAATCGTCTGGTTAAACGTGCCGTGGATTCTGCCATCCTCCTGAATGTAGCCAGCCAGCCCGTCTGCATAGGTGGATTTCAACTTTGTCATCTGACGGTAATCCAGTATTTTCTGAACCACCGGATACTCCGGTGCCAGCTTTTCCAGAATATCTGCCGCCGTGGAATAGCCGCTTTTGGTTTTCTTTCCGTTTGGCATGCCCATTTTTTCAAAAAGAATCACGCCAAGCTGTTTTGGAGAATTGATGTTAAACTCTTCCCCTGCCATTTCATAAATCTCTTTTTCCAGCTCAACGATTCTTGCTCCAAGCTCTTCTCCGTAACGCTTCAGCTCTTCGCCTTCAATCTTAACGCCAGCCTGTTCCATATCATACAATGTAAATACTAACGGCATTTCAATTTCATTAAATAAACGGAACATCCCATTCTTTTCCAGTTTCTTCTCAAGAACCGGGACACAGGCATAAGCTGTATATGCCTCATAACATGATTTTGTACCCTCATCAAGTTTTTCATCAATTAAAAGATTCAAATGTTCTCTTGCCACATCTTCTGCATTGTAATCATTTTTCAGAGGATTCAGAAGATATGCT
>OMGY01003390.1_pt1 | contig 10779 bp, 8 predicted proteins | sample 1674461 | NCBI WGS metagenome assembly OMGY01 (sample SAMN05578579, study PRJEB25193) | human gut metagenome | biome: Human Microbiome; feature: human-associated habitat; material: feces | host: Homo sapiens | place: USA:Birmingham
AAACATTTCAAATTAATTATTTTCATCTGAATACAGGAATTTATTATCTCAAAGATACCAGCATTCCTGCAGAGCAGATCATATCACATACAAACATTGTTCGTGAAAAAGCTAAAACAGAATTATCCGGTGTATGTGAATATAACAACGATATTGCATTAAATGAACAGCACTGTGCGGATACCATTCACTCATTTAAAAGTGCATTAAAACAGAAAGAATTTAAGATTTATTTCCAACCGAAAATATGCGGCAAAGACCAGACAATCGCAAGTGCAGAAGCATTGGTAAGATGGCAAAGAGGAAATGATACCATGTGGTATCCTGATATGTTTCTCTCGATTCTGGAAGAGACAGGCGAAATCCGGGCACTGGACTATTATGTATATGAAGAAACCTTTGCATGGATGAACCAGCGTCAGAAAGAGGGAAAGAGGGTCATTCCTGTTTCTTTAAATGTATCACCTGTTCATTTTGGAAACATTCACAGTTTTGCAGAAAAAGTAATGGCACTGGTTAAACAATATGAAATAAATACTATGTAATATTTGAGATTACAGAAACTACTTTTATCCATAATATAAAATCGGTAAATGAAATGATCCGTTTCTTCCATGAACAGAATATCCGGATTTCCATGGACGATTTTGGATCCGGCTATTCTTCTCTGAATGCATTAAAAGATATTCTGTTTGATGAAGTTAAAATAGATAAACGTTTCCTTTCCGATGAGCTCTCTGAAAATGGAAAGATTGTCCTCCAGGAGATTTTCCATCTGTTGAAACGTACAAACAAATCTATCGTGTGTGAAGGTGTGGAAACAAAAGAAATGGTAGACTTCCTCGTAGAAGAGGGGTGTGATGAGCTGCAGGGCTATTATTATTACAAGCCGATGAGTCAGAACGCTTTTGAAAAGCTGCTGGAAAACATAGCCTGAATCACCCGAAAATCAGGTGGATAAAATTATCTATACGAAATCACTGATTTGGTGAAATAATATACTGTGCCTTCAAAACAATGTAAAGTAAAATATAAGGACAGTTGAGTACGATACTGTCCTTATATTTTATTCTTCGATATTGATTAATACTCTATCTACTGAACTTCCTCTCCATTGTCTTCCCATGTATCAGAGTTATCCAGAGAACCATCTGTGCTGTCACCGGAACCGTCATCGATGGGATAATCAATCTGATCGGAAGAATCATCCCCTGTCTCGTCAGACGATGTCTGATCATTGTTTCCATCATCAGAAGATCCATCTCCTGTATCTGTATTATCATTCTCCTGCCCTGTATCATCCAGAGAACCGTCCTGCGTCGTATCAGTATTGTAAGAAGAGTCATCGTAAGAAGTATCATTATAACTGTTGTCATAATCAGAATCATAGTTACTTTCCTGAGTATAAATGGTAAATCCATCCTCCTCAGCCTGAGCTTCTGCCTGTGCCTGAGCCTCAGCGGCAGTTTCCGGAGCTTCCGTAAAGTTTGTAACAGCTTTTGACACTGTATTACCGGTAGGTGCCACAGCAGAAACCGCAAACATCGCGCCACAAAGCAGGATTGCAGTTCCGGCAATCTGAATTTCATCTATATGTCTCATAGTTTATATTCTCCTTGCTTATCTATGTTTGTTTCTTTTTATTTCTATGCATATCCAGATTATTTACAGCAATATTATATACCTTAAGTAGATTTTTTTGTAGAGTAAATTTTAAGTTACTGTTCATACATCACTATCCTGAGATATACAAGCCAAAATTGAAAAAAAACTGGATTCTGTCTGAAAAATCTGTTATTATAAGAATCGTATGAATATAATTTCAACTATAATACAGTTTATCTAATTATTTTCTTTCCTGTATGATATCAGGGTAAAAAAATCCCCATAAAATTGAAATTATAAATTTAAAAACAGAGGTGTCATTTATGAGCTGGTATAATGAGGCAATTTTCTATCACATCTATCCACTGGGTTTAACCGGTGCGCCGAAGCACAATGACTACAGTGCTCCTGTTTCCCGTCTGAACACATTACTTCCATGGATCGACCACATCAGAGAAATCGGATGTACAGCATTGTACATCGGACCTTTATTCGAGAGTGTAGGACATGGCTATGAAACCACAGATTACAAAAAGCTGGATTCCCGTCTCGGAACCAACGAAGACCTTAAAAACTTCGTGGCAGCCTGTCATGAAAAAGAGATCAAAGTTATTTTCGATGGTGTATTCAATCACACAGGCCGTGATTTCTTTGCATTTAAAGATATTCAGCAAAACCGCGAACATTCCAGATATCTCAACTGGTACTGCAATGTGAACTTCGGAGGGAATACGGAATACAATGACGGCTTCTCCTACGAAAACTGGGGTGGATACAACCTTCTGGTAAAATTAAACCAAAGAAACCCGGAAGTACAGAATTACATCTGTGATGTGATCCGTTTCTGGGTATCAGAATTTGATGTAGATGGAATCCGTCTGGATGCGGCAGATGTCCTTGATTTTGATTTCATGCGTGCCCTGCGCCGTACAGCAGCAGAAGTAAAGGAAGATTTCTGGCTTATGGGCGAAGTGATCCATGGCGATTACAGCAGATGGGTAAATGGAGAAACGCTCCACAGTGTAACAAACTATGCCCTGCATAAAGCACTCTACAGCGGACATAACGATCATAACTATTTCGAGATCGCACATACTGTAAAATATCTCCAGAATATGGGAAATCTTGATCTCTACAACTTTGTGGACAACCATGATGTAGAACGTATTTATACCAAGCTTTCAAATAAAGCACATTTTGCACCTGTTCATGTCTTACTCTATACACTTCCGGGTGTACCAAGTATCTATTACGGTTCTGAGTTCGGTATTGAAGGAAAGAAAGAGAAATTCTCCGATGACAGCCTCAGACCGGCTCTGGATATTAAAGACTATGCAGATGCAGTACAGAAGAATCCATGTACAGCCCTGATCGCAGCTCTTGGAAAGATACGACAGCATACACCTGCATTAAGCTACGGAAGCTACGCTGAACTTCAGCTTACCAACCGCCAGTTTGCATTTGCCCGTGACCTTGACGGAATACGTGTGATCGTTACCGTAAATAACGATGATAATGCAGCAGATATGAGCCTTCCGGCAGGAAATTGCGCAGAATATATCGGAACCCTCACAGGCCGTAAAGTACCTGTTCAGGATGGACGTATCAATGTAACAGTAGCCGCAAACAGCGGTGAAATCTGGGTTCCGGCGGGTGAAATGCCAGAATATATATCAGTAAAAACAGAAACTGCAGATATCAAAAAAGTACAGGAAGAAACAGAAGAAACAACTTCCACTCAGACTGAGTCTCCTGCACAGAAAACAATAACCGCAGCAGCAAAAGCAGAAGATATTCAGCCTCAAAAAACTGCCGATACTTCAGCTACATCAGCAGAAAACAGTTTTCCGGAAAATACGGAAGCCGCTGTTGAAAAGGAAAAGACAGTAATTGTAGATCTGAATAAATCTCCGGAAGACATGACTGTAGATGAATTACAGCAGGCAATCCTTGCCAAAATGGCAGGCAATGGTCCTGTCACAGACCAGATGAAGAAAACAGTATATGATAATATCTGGCATGATTCTCTGGTAAACTGGCTCAAGAGCTTCCACTGATCAGATTATTGTCAGTATTTTTCATCTTTTCTTCCAGTAATAAAAGACGAAATTTCTTTATAACAATTTTTTTGCTGTTGACTAAATATTTTTTGGTGGTAAGATATGGATACAGGTTATTGAACAAGGGTAGCTGTTTGGAATCTTGCAATGTAAAGATTGGTTAAACAGCTGCAGACAATCAATTACACTAAATCGTACGGGAGGAATTCATTCATGAAAACACTTGAAACAAAAAAAGCACCAGCAGCAATCGGACCATATTCTCAGGCAAAAATGACAGGAAACTTCTTATTTGCATCCGGTCAGATTCCGGTAGACCCGGCTACAGGTGAAGTTGCAGGCGATAAAATCGAAACACAGGCAGAGCAGTCCTGCAAGAACGTAGGAGCAATTCTTGAAGAAGCCGGACTTACATTTGACAATGTTATCAAGACTACATGCTTCCTTGCTGATATGGCAGATTTCGCTGCATTCAACGCTGTGTATGAGAAATACTTCACAAGCAAACCGGCCCGCTCCTGCGTTGCTGTAAAACAGCTTCCGAAAAACGTACTCTGCGAAGTGGAAGCTATCGCTGTAGCTGAGTAATTCAGCCAAACCACAATATAAAATAAATATTCCAAAACAATTTCTGAATCTGATTCAGATTGGGGAAACAGCCAGGGAAAAATCTACCTGGCTGTTTTTTGTTTTCAGGCTACCTGCGATTACTGATATTTGCTATAATAGTATAAAAGAATTCCGGCAAAATGAAAGGTAAAAGTTATGAGATCAATATCCATATATGCACTTACGAGAAATCAGAATACAGATTCTCTGTCAAAACTGGAACGTCAGTTATCCGGTCGGGAATATTTCCTCAAAATACGGGAATGGGAACTTCAGAGTATGAAAGCACTGGTACGCCAGTTAGAATCGCATATGACTAAAGTCTGTTCCCTGCGCTTTTTCTATTCCTACCAGATTCCAAAACTCGGGAAAGAATTTGATCTTCTCCAGATCAAAGACGACCAGATCATAAATATTGAACTGAAAAGCGGAGCTGTATCTGAGGAGGCAATTCGTAAACAGCTTATGCAGAACCGTTATTATCTTTCCGTTCTCGGACGCTCCATACAGTCTTATACGTATATCAGCAGTCAGAATCGCCTTGTCAGGCTTACCAATCATGATCATGTTGCAGAAGCCGACTGGACAGAACTGTGCGGATCACTGCAAAAGGAGAGCAGTGATTATCAGGGGAATATTGACGATCTGTTTCAGGCCGAACTATATCTGATTTCTCCCATCACAGAACCGGCCCGTTTCCTGAAAAAAGAATACTTCCTGACTTCCCAGCAGCGGGATATCCAGCGCCAGATCTTAAAGAAACTCCGTATCAGCCGGTTCGAATATTTCTGTTTTACCGGACTTCCCGGAACAGGAAAAACATTGCTTCTCTATGATATCGCCATGAAACTGTCCAGGCGTCAGCAGATATGCATGATTCACTGTGGCAATGCCGGAAAAGAATGGAAAATACTGCATAAACGTTTACAACGTATTGCTTTTCTTTCGGACAATCAGCTGACCGAAAATACAGAGCTGAAACATTACAGTGCAGTTCTGGTAGACGAAGCACATTTGCTTTCTTCAGAAAAACTGCAGATTCTGTTAACGCAATCGGAGGGGGAGTTTCCTGTAATATTTTCCAGCGATTCCGAAGATGCCATATGTCCTGAAGAATTAGGGGTAAATACATTAAAACTCATAGAAAACCTGCCGGAAATCCAGATGTTTCACTTAACCAACCGCATCCGTACCAATGCGGAACTTTCCTCATTTATCCAGAATATGATACACCTTACAGACAGAAAAACCTCAAAACCCTATCCGCATGTTTCTGTTGTATATGCAAATAATGAAGAGGAGACTGCTGCCTTACTGGAAGATTATATACATCAGGGTTATGAATATGAGATTACTGCCGTGAGAGACATAAAACGTCTTGTTATCATATTGGACGAACGATATTACTATGATCAGAACAGATATCTGCGTTCAAAACATTTCAAAGAAGGCAGGTCTGATGTCCGTAATTTATTTCACCAGCTGAATCAGGCCAAAGAGGAACTTTCTATAATTGTCAGAGAAAATACATATGTATACGAAACATTACTCACGCTTTTACAGCCTGATACTGTCAGATAAAAACTGCAAACTATCCGACTCTCCCTTGAAATCCCCCACCATTCCGTATATAATAGGAATATTGTGGGGGATTTTCCCTGCTTAACACAATGTTGATACAATAACCTCTGAAAGGAATACTATGAGAACTCTAGCTTTAAGCGATGAAATTTTAATGAAAGTTGACAAGGCTGCCCGTTACATCGGTGGTGAAGTCAACTCTGTAATGAAAGATAAGAATGACGTAGATATCCGCTTTGCCATGTGCTTCCCAGATGTTTATGAAATCGGTATGTCCAATCTGGGCATGATGATCCTCTACAACATGTTCAATGAACGTGAGGATGTCTGGTGTGAGCGTGTCTTTTCTCCGTGGATGGATCTGGATAAAATTATGCGTGAGGAACATATTCCTCTCTTTGCCCTGGAATCCCAGGAGCCTGTAAAGGAGTTTGATTTCCTTGGTATTACCCTTGGATATGAGATGTGCTATACCAATGTGCTTCAGGTACTTGACCTGAGCCATGTTTCACTTCTGGCAAAGGATCGTAAGGAAGATGACCCTATCGTCATCGGTGGCGGTGCATGTGCATATAATCCGGAACCGATCGCAGAATTTTTTGATATGTTTTATATTGGCGAGGGTGAGACTGTCTATGATGCTTTGTTTGATGCATATAAGGCAAACAAGGCAGCAGGCGGCTCCAGAGCAGACTTCCTGTTTGCAGCTTCCCAGATTCCCGGAATTTATGTTCCCTCTTTATACAATGTAACCTACAAAGAAGACGGCACCATTGCTTCCTTTACACCTGCAAAAGAGGGCGTACCTGAGAAAGTCTGTAAACAGCTGATCACCGATGTCACTAAAGACTACCGTGCGATCAAAGCTCCTGTAGTTCCATTTATTAAAGCTACTCAGGATCGTGTTACCCTGGAGATCCAGCGTGGCTGTATCCGCGGATGCCGTTTCTGTCAGGCAGGTATGATCTACCGTCCTACCAGAGAGCGCAATGTGGAGGATTTAAAGGCAAGTGCCAGAGAAATGCTTCAGAATACAGGACATGAGGAGATTTCCTTAAGTTCTCTAAGCTCCAGTGATTATTCTGAGCTGAAGGAACTGGTAAACTTCCTGATCGAAGAATTTCATGGCAATGCTGTCAATATCTCTCTGCCATCCCTGCGTATCGATGCTTTTGCCCTGGATGTTATGAGCAAGGTACAGGATGTAAAGAAGAGCAGCCTTACTTTCGCACCGGAAGCAGGCTCCCAGCGTCTGCGTAATGTGATCAACAAAGGTCTGACTGAAGAGAATATTCTTCATGGTGCAGGTGAAGCATTCAAAGGTGGATGGAATCAGGTAAAGCTTTACTTCATGCTCGGACTTCCAACTGAAACAGAAGATGATATGAAAGGTATTGCTCATCTTGCTCAGAAAATTGCAGAGACTTATTATGAAGAAGTGCCGAAAGAAAAACGTAATGGCAAGGTTCAGGTCAATGTAAGTACCTCTTTCTTTGTACCGAAACCATTTACCCCATTCCAGTGGGCAGGTATGTACAGAGAGGAAGATTTCGTGGAGAAAGCAAAGGTCGTAAAAAGCGAGATCCGCGCACAGTTAAACCAGAGAAGTATCCGCTACAGCTGGCATGAGCCGGATGTAACGATTCTTGAAGGTTTCCTTGCAAGAGGTGACCGCCGTTGTTCAAAAGTTATCCTTAGAGCATATGAAAAAGGTGCGATCTACGATGCATGGTCAGAGAGTTTTGACTATAATATATGGAAAGAATCTTTTGCGGAAACCAACACAGATATTGATTTCTATACTCTCAGAGAACGTTCCACAGATGAGATCCTTCCATGGGATTTCATTGATGCAGGAGTGACCAAGAAGTTCCTGATCCACGAATGGGAACAGGCAAAGAAAGAAACCGTAACACCAAACTGCCGTCAGAAATGTTCCGGCTGTGGTGCTATGCGTTATGGCGGAGGTGTATGTTATGAAGGTAAGAATTAAATTCAGCAAAGAGGGTCCTGTGAAATTTGTGGGACATCTGGATACCATGCGTTATTTCCAGAAGGCTATCCGCAGAGCCAATCTTCCGGTTGCTTTTTCCGGTGGATACAGTCCGCATATGATCATGTCTTTTGCCGCACCATTAGGAGTTGGTACGGAAAGTCTGGGAGAGTACTTCGATCTGGAGCTGGCAGAGACAGTTCCTACTTCAGAGATCACAAGACGTCTGGATGCAGTGATGGTAGAAGGGGTACATGTACTCAGTACCCGTCAGGTTGAGGACGGAAAGGCGGGTAAGGCAATGTCACTGGTGGCAGCAGCCGATTATTATGTAGAATTTCGTCCGGGAAAAGAGCCTGAAATTTCCTGGAAAGATAAAATCAGTGATTTCCTGGCGCAGCCGGAGATCAAAGTAATGAAAAAGACCAAACGAAGCGAAAAGGAAATTGATATTCGCCCGTTTATCTATAAGATGGAACTTCAGGGAGACAAGATCTTTATGATGCTTGCTTCCGCAAGTGCCAATTACACAAAACCGGAACTGGTAACAGATACATTCTTCTCATGGCTTGGCATAGAACTTCCGGAATTTGCTTATTCCATCAAACGTCTGGAAGTATACGCAGATAAAGGAACAGAGGAAGAACATAAATTTGTAACTCTGGAAGCACTGGGTGAAGAAGTTGAGTAAACTGATTATTACCCAAATGAATATCCGGCAGATTCCGTGCTATGTATGTGCGTATGAAGAAGACGGTAAAGTAATGGAACTGCGCTTCGAACCTGTTGGGGAGAAATCTTCTCTTGGAAATATTTATGTTGGACAGATAGAGAATATAGCTGCCAATATCGGTGCTGCATTCGTACAGATTTCTGCCGGGGAAAAATGCTACCTGCAGCTTTCCGATGCTCCAAATGCGATTTATGCTTCTGTAAAAAAAGGTGACCGCCCATTAAAGGCAGGAGATGAAATCCTTGTGCAGATCAGCCGGGAAGCAATGAAGGGAAAACTACCGGCTGTAACCACGAATCTGAATTTTACAGGCAAATATCTGGTTCTTACAACCGGCGATAAGAAATTTGGTCTGTCTTCCAAACTTTCCAATGATGACAGAAGCCGTATCAGTAAGTGGATGGAAGCAGAAGTTAACCGTCCGGATAAAGAGTTTGGTATCATCGTTCGTACAAATGCAGCAGATGCATCAAAAGAAGAAATACTGAAAGAACTGGAATACCTGAAGGGCCTGTATCATAAGGCTGCTGTAGACGGAAGATCCCGTACCTGTTTCAGCTGCGTATATAGAACAGAGCCTTTTTATATCTCTGCAGTCCGCGACGCCAACAGCCGGAACCTGGAAGAGATCATAACAGATATCCCTGAGATATCCCGACAGATTTCTGACTATCTTAACAGTAACAGCCCGGAGGAAAAAGAGAAGCTGCGGTTTTATGATGATAAACTTCTCCCTCTTTACAAACTTTATCGCCTGGAAACTGTCTTAGAAGAAATCCAGCATGAGAAAGTCTGGCTGAACAGTGGTGGATTTCTGGTGATCCAGCAGACAGAAGCCTTCGTATCCATTGATGTAAACAGCGGAAAGTTTACAGGCAAAAAGAAAATGCAGGAAACTTACCGAAAAATCAATTTGGAGGCAGCAAAGGAAATTGCCAGACAGTTGCGTCTCAGAAACCTGTCCGGAATTATTCTGATTGATTTTATTAATATGGAAAATCAGGATCATCAGGATGAACTGTTCCATGTCCTGCAGAAATATCTGCGCAAAGATCCGGTAAAGGCAAAAGCAGTGGACATCACTCCACTGCATATCCTGGAACTTACCAGAAAGAAAGTGCGAAAACCTGTGATTGAGGAAATCAGAGAATTATAGTTTGCCATAAAATAATTATGTAAACCAAACAAGCATCTGCAATTCTCATCGATATTTTTCCGTAACTGAATAACTGCTCTGCAGTTTGTATTTTATCACAGATCCTGACGGATACCGGATTGAAATTGTACCTGTAAAATAAAAGAAAAAAATTCAAAGAAAGGTTTTGAGTTTTTCTTCAAAGCCTTCTTCGAGCTCGATGAGCTGTTCGAGGAGAGAGATGATTTCGGGGTCGTCGTTTTCGGGTTTTTCGCTGAGAGTGGTTTTGAGGGAGGTGATTCCCATGACGGTGCCTTGAATCATCATTTCCGCGATATGGGCGCGGGAGTTGTCGGTGAGGGTATTCATTTTGATAGAGCCCCACATCATGGCTTTTTTCATGGGATTGGGCTCTTTGAGTTCGAGCGCCTTATCCCGTGCGAGACAGGCGGCTTTGCCGCAGATTTTTTCGTATTCTTCATGCTGGCGCATGATTTCGGTTTTGAGTTCTTCGTCCTCGACCTCGGGCAGAATGTCGGAAATGGATTCGAGGGCGAGCTGACAGTTTCTGTAAATTTCCGCTAAAATTTCTTCGCTCTTTTTTATTTCCATAGAAAAGTCTCCTTTTCCATAAGTTTTTGCTTTTTCTCGTGAAATATGCGAAAAAAAGAGAAAAACGCTTGACTTATGCTTTCGGTGTGTGATATAGTATAAAACGAGCCGACAGAAACGGGCTTTTTTAAGCGTCGCCAAAAAATTCGGAAAGGCGGCCGCCTCGGGTTCTTCGAGACTGGAAAGAGGAGGTAAAAACTATGTACGCTATCATCGAAAACGGAAACAAACAGTATAAGGTGGCGGAGGGCGACGTCGTTCGCGTGGAAAAACTCGCCGCCAAAGAAGGCGAAACCGTATCCTTCAACACGCTGATGGTTTCCGACGGAAACGGTATCAGAACGGGCGCGGAAGCAGCCGCAGTCAAGGTCACCGCTACGGTCGTCAAGCAGGACAAGGCCAAGAAGATTATCGTCTTTAAGTATAAGGCCAAGAAGAACGAGCGTAAGAA
>OMGY01003391.1_pt1 | contig 10779 bp, 10 predicted proteins | sample 1674461 | NCBI WGS metagenome assembly OMGY01 (sample SAMN05578579, study PRJEB25193) | human gut metagenome | biome: Human Microbiome; feature: human-associated habitat; material: feces | host: Homo sapiens | place: USA:Birmingham
TTAATTTAAATTCCACTTAAAACAGCTGTTGCTATTCCAAATAATATAAATAACATAATAAGACTTTTCATTTTTTTTCTTGTTATATATAATCTCGCTCTTTTAAATACATTCATTGTTTTTTCCTCCTCACTTAACTTAATCACATTTTATCAATGTAATATGAAATATTTATGAAATTAAATAACAATGTATATATATTTTTTAGTGCGACAGCTCTTTTTACTTAAATAATATTTTTATTATTAAAATCTATTTCAAATTTCATTCCATTTTTAATTGGTTTAAATGAATAAGTTAATTTGGTAATTGTCAATATTTGCTGAACTATATATAATCCTAATCCATTTCCACCACTACTCTTATTTCTATCAAACTCAACTCTATAAAATGCTTCAAAAATATGTTCTAAATGCTCATTAGAAATAGGTGTACAGTCATTTTCTATAATAAGTTTATTATTTTTTATATAAATTCTTATTTCTTTTCCTTCATCAGTATAATTTACTGCATTAGAAATAATATTAGAAATAGCTTTTGTAAATAATTTTTCATCTATACTAATATTAAAAGAATCTTCTAAATTAATATTAATATTAATTTGTCTTGATTTAGCTATTAATTTATATGTATCTACTATTTCATTTACTATTTGTGATAAATCTATTATCTTTTCATTTTTATTATCTAGAGTATTAAGCCTTGAAGTATCTAAAATTTCTTGTACCATCTTACTTAATTGATTTACTACTTCCTTACATTTTTCTAAATATATATCATGATTTTTATACTTTCCAACACCAAGTATCATATTCTCAAGCATTATATGCATACTCATTAACGGTGTTTTAAGTTCATGTGATGCACTTCTTAAAAAATCCACTTTAATTTTTTCAGATTTACTTACATTTTCTATTTCCTCTTCTAATGATACAATTGTATTTAATAAATTTTCATATAAATTATTTATGTTATATGCTAATATACCTATTTCATCTTCCGTTTCTACTTTGCAAAAAGCTCTCTTATTTAAGTTTTCCATTTCTTTTGTAACATCACAAATTTCTTTTATTGGAGTTGTAATTTTTTTAGAATATATATATGATGCTATTAATGCTATAAATAAGCTTACTAAAATAGAGTATGGTAATATTTTTAATATAACGTCTCTAGTTTCTGTAAATGACTCTAAATCCATGGCCATTTGTATATTACCATTTATATCATTTATTGTCTTAAAGCTTTTACTTTTTATTATTGATGAATTATTTATATTAATATATTGATTAAAATCCTCTTCACTTTTAGAACCTGTGATACCTTCTTCATAATCTTTTATAATACTATCACTTTTTATATCTGGAAGTACTATTGTTTCATCACTAACTGAATTTTGATCTAAATATATATCAACATCTTCATGTCCTTGAAAAGTTCTCTTTTCTTCATTTAATGTTAATGAAATTTTAATATTATACTTTTCTGAAAAATTTTTAGCTAATTTAAATGACTTTTCTATATCAGCATCAACTTTATTTATTTCTTTAATTAAATCTTCAATAATATTATCGCTTTCTTTTTCTTTATTACTTATGTATACCTTTGGCAATCCTAAGTATATTAAAATATGTGAAATTATAATTATCATACTTATTAAAGCCATTGTAAATATGTATGTCTTTGAAAATAATTTTAATATATACATCAATTACCCTATCATTTGGTGATTCTTCAATATTCCATATATTATCTAATATTTGAGTTCTTGTTAAAACTTTTCCACTATATTTTAATAATAATTCCAATAATTTTATTTCTTTAGGTTTTAAATCTATATTGTTACCGTTCTTTTTTGCTGAATATCCTTCAAAATCAATTTCAATATCTTTATAATACCATTTTTTACTTTCATCATCTTTTAATCTTCTTCTAAGTAAAGCTTCTATTCTTTTATGTAGCAATATTATTGAAAATGGTTTTGTAATATAGTCATCTGCTTTTTCATCAAAACTCATAATTTGAGTATAATCATCACTCATTGCTGTTAGCATAATTACAGGAACATTACTTTCTTCTCTAATTTTATTTAACACAATAAATCCATTGGCTTTTGGTAACATTATATCTAAAATTACTAAATCAAATTTATTTTTATTAAATATTTCTATTGCTTGCATTCCATCTTCAGCACTTATAACATTGTAACCAACTTCTGATAAGTATTCACTTACCCCTTCTCTTATATCCACTTCATCTTCAACTATTAATATATTAACTTTCAAATTTCTTCACCTCATAAAATATAATTATTAAAGTTTAATTTATGATATATATGGCAAAATTAAATTAAATTCTGTTCCTTCATTTAGTTTACTTTTTACTTTAATTTCCCCACCATGAAGTTTTATAACTGATTGAGTTAATGATAATCCTAGTCCAACTCCATTATCTGAATATGTATTAATTCCTTCACATCTATAAAAAGGTTTAAAAATTTCTTCATACTCCTCTTCTTTTATACCTTTTCCAGTATCTATAATCTTTACTTTAATAATATTATAATCCTCACTACATAATATATTTACAGTTCCATTAATTTTGTTATATTTAATAGCATTTTCAATTACATTATAAAATGCTCTATATAACATAATTTCATTTCCCTTTATTTTACTCTTTATATTATTTGTATTTAATTTTAATTGTATATTTTTTTTATCAGCAATAATATCCAAGTCATCTACTATATCTTCTAATATTTCACTTATACTAACACTTTCATTTAAAGGTGCATTTTCTTGCTTTATTATATCTAACATTGTTTCTATTATTAAGTTCATCTTTAATATTGATTTTTCTACAATTGCTAATGTTTTATCATATTCTTCTATGCTTTTACAATTGCTTCTTTTTAAAACATCTATATTAGTTTTAATCACAGCTAATGGCGTTTTTAATTCATGGGCCACGCTAGAATTAAATCTCTTTTGGGATGTAAAAGCATTTTCTAATTTTGCTATCATTTTATTAAAAGAAATTGTAAGTTCTTTAATTTCATCATTTGCTCCCTTAATACTTAAATTGGAATTTAAATTATCCTCATTTATTTTTTTTATATTTTTATTTAATTCTACAATTGGAATTAAAGCATTATTTACTACAAAATAAGTGCACATACCTCCAATTATTACTACTAAAATAAATGTTGTTATTGAAAGCCAGTAAATTCTTGATGTTGTTTCCTCTATAGCAGATTCTATTGATATATTATCAATTTCAGCTTTAACTACTTCTTCCTTAGGAAGTCTAAATTCTGGAATTCCATATACAAGTACTCCCCCTGGTTCATGAAGTGCTTCAAATATGGTAACATCATAACCTTTTTTAGCTAAATCACCAGCGCAAGTAAGCCCTGCTGGACCTGATCCAATTATAGCTACCTTTATATTATTGGACTCTTCTTTAAAAGATACATCAACATTATTTTCTCTTGCCCAATCTGCTGCATATTTTTCTAGCTTTCCTATGGCTATTGGTTCACCTTTAATTCCTAATACACATTTCCCTTCACATTGACTCTCTTGTGGACATACTCTTCCACATACAGCTGGAAGTGAGCTATATTTAGCAATTTCTTTAGCAGCACCTTCAATATCATTTTCCTTAATATGGCTGATAAACTCTGGTATATTTATTGATACAGGACATCCTTCTACACATTTAGGATTTTTACAATGAAGACATCTTGATGCTTCTTTAACAGCTCTTTCATTATCATAACCTAAGCATACTTCCTTAAAATTTTTAGCTCTTTCCACAGGATCCTGTTCAGTAACTGCCACTCTTTTCATTCTATCTGCTAATTCCATTATTTTTCACCTCCACAGCCACAGCCTCCATGTTTATGAGTAGTTCCTTCCTCCACTCTAAGTAAAGCTCTTCCTTCCTCAGTTTTATAAAGAGCTTGTCTTCTCATGGATTCATCAAAATTTACTAAATGACCATCAAATTCAGGCCCATCAACACAAGCAAATTTTACATTTCCACCTACAGTCACTCTACATGCTCCACACATACCTGTGCCATCAACCATTATTGGGTTTAAGCTTACTGTAGTTTTTATATTTAACTCTTTTGTAAGCTTGGACATAAATTTCATCATAATCATTGGTCCAATTACTATGGCATGATCATATTTTTTATTTTCATTATTCACTAAATGATTTAGCATATCTGTAACTCTTCCATTAAATCCATAACTACCATCATCAGTGGATACATAAAGATTTCCTGCAACCTTTTTCATTTCGTCTTCTAAAATAATAAGATCTTTTGTTCTTGCTCCAATAATCACATCTGCTTTTATTCCTTGCTCATAAAGCCACTTAACTTGTGGATATACTGGGGCTGCTCCTACGCCTCCAGCAACAAATAAAATATTCTGTCCTTTAAGACTATCAATATCCTCATTTATCATCTCACTTGGTTGCCCTAGAGGTCCAGCAAAATCCTCTACATAATCACCTATTTCATATTGTGCCAATTCTCTTGTTGCAGCACCTACAGTTTGAAACACGATAGTTACAGTACCCTTTTCCTTATCATAATCAGCAATTGTTAATGGAATTCTTTCTCCTTTTTTATCATTTCTTATGATTATAAATTGCCCTGGTTTTGCTGCTCTCGCAACCCTAGGTGCTTCTATATCCATTAAGTATATATTTTCAGTAAGATATCTTTTGTCTGTTATTTTATACATTGTTTCACTTCCTTAATAATTCTTAAATATCTAGTTTAAATAAAACTATAGTTCAACATCATTTCCGTAGTATGTGCAAACTAACAGTTTTTCCATTGTCTCATCATCAATTGTTCGAGGATTTGATGATGTACATGCATCAAGAACAGCATTATGAGCTATAAACTTAACATTTGAAGTAAAATCCTCTTCAGTGATTCCATATTCTTTCATAGATGTAGGTATACCTAGCTCTTTATTAAATTCTCTTATCTTATTTATTAATAAATCTGTAGATTCTTTATTATCTTTACCTTTTACTCCTAATACTTCTGCAATATCTGCATATCTATCTTCACAAGTTTTTCTATTATATTGGATTACATACGGTAAGAAAATAGCATTAGCACATCCGTGAGAAATGTGGAATACTGCTCCAACTTTATGTGCCATTGAATGAACTATTCCAAGTAACGCATTACTAAATGCCATTCCTGCAAGACATTGTGCTTCATGCATTAATTCTCTACATTCTTTATTTTCTTTATAAGATTCTATTAAATTTTCATTAATCATTGATATAGCTTTTAGAGCTAAAGGATCAGTAAAATTAGATCTTAAAGATGCAGTATAAGCTTCTATTGCATGAGTAAGTGCATCCATTCCTGTATGTGCTACTAACTTAGCTGGCATTGTCTGTGCTAAATCTGGATCAATAATTGCAATATCTGGAGTTATATTAAAATCAGCTATAGGATATTTTATTTTAGCCTTATAATCAGTGATTACAGAAAACGCTGTTACTTCTGTAGCTGTACCTGAAGTTGATGGTATTGCCACAAATTTAGCCTTTTGTCTAAGTTCAGGAAGTCCAAAAGGTACCACTGCTTCTTCAAATGTAAAATTAGGATATTCATAAAAAATCCACATTGCTTTGGCTGCATCTATTGGAGAACCACCTCCCATAGCAACAATTAAATCTGGTTCAAAATCTCTCATCATTTCTGCACCCTTCATAACTGTTTCCACTGAAGGATCTGGTTCAACACCTTCAAATAAAGCAACTTCCATTCCAGCTTCTTTTAAATAGCTTTCTACTTTATCTAAGAAGCCAAACCTCTTCATTGAACCTCCACCAACTACAACAATAGCTTTTTTAGCCTTAAGAGTCTTTAAAACTTCTAATGAACCTTTTCCATGATAAATATCTCTTGGTAATGTAAATCTTGCCATAATATTCTTTTCTCCCCCTCTATTCACACTTTTACTAACTTTAACATCAATGGTTATTTTTAGTTACAATTACATAATATACTAAATTCTTCTAAAAAAAAAGAAGCTTTATGCTTTTTTATGCATAAAACTTCCTATTTTTAAATTATTTATTGTATTCTTTACAATTATCATCCATATCTTTTATTATATTATCTACAACATTCCAAGATGAAACTGAAGCACCAGCAGCTAACATATGTCCACCACCGCCATATTTAAAAGCAATATCATTTACTCTAGGTCCATTAGATCTAAATTCACAAAAGATACTTCCATCTTCTTTTTCAGCAAAGAAGTGCCAGTTTATTATACCAGCTGTATCTTGCAAAGCATTAACCATTCTAGCTGCTTTCATTGGAGTTAATCCATATTTAACTACATTATCATAAGTAATTTTTAAATATGCCACTCCATTTTCTGTTTTTTCATAATTACTATAAATAAAACCTAAAAACTTTAGTTCTTCTTCTTTTCTTCTATAAAGATTTGCATAAATATCTTTTGTTTGTAAATCAAAAGTTATTTTTGGCAGTTTTTTAAACAGCTCTGTTGGATTATCTACATAGGCAAATCTTCCTGTATCGCCAATAATACCTGTATATAATGCTTTTCTACCATTATATTCAATCTTTAATCTATCACTATTTGCTAAGTAAAAATCTAATATCATTTCACTGCATGATGAATATTCAGTATCTACCCATGTTAAATCTTCAAAAGGAGCATCAAAAGGTTTATGATGATCAATTTTTATTATATAACCACAATCCATAAAGCTTTGATTATCTACTCTTTCTTTATTAGACACATCCACAATAATAGCCAAAGTATCTTTATCACATACAACACTTTCATCCATAGTTCCAATATATCCTAATTTTTCTAAATGTTCTCCTAACAAATATACCTTCTTATCTGGATATGTACTTTCTATTATACTTTTTAATCCATTTTGTGAACCATATGAATCTGGATCAGGAAATACATGTCTAAATATCGCTATTTTATCGAATTCTTCTATTTTTTCTAAAATATTCTTGATTAATATTTTTTTCATAAGCTATACTCTCCATTATTATTTTATGTTAAGCATTATTATAATACTTAACATATTATTATATCAAATTTCTATTTAAATTCAAGAAAAAACCTACCTAGGAAACTAGGTAGGCAATATTTTTATATAAATATTATTAGTTACGTCCTATTGATGTTTGAACTTGTGATACTATATCATCAACTAAAACTTCAACATCTGTAATGCTTCCTGACATGAACGCTTCATACTTTTCTTGAGCTACTGTTCTTGCTGATTGAGCGTTGTTTATAGCTGGTGTATAGTATGCATATGGAAGTGATTTTTGAGCTACATTGTATACTTGGCTGTATAATGAAGTTTCATCATTTAAAATATTTTTAACTATTTCTGTTTCAATTGCTGATTTTCTTACTGGAAGATATCCTGTAGCAGTTGCAAATTTAGCAGTATTTTCTGCATTTGTTGCAAACTTTACAAACTCGTAAGCAGCATATTGAGCTTCTGCACTTACATTGTTAGTTACAAATAATGAAGCTCCTTGTTGCATAACTGCTTTATCTTTTCCTTCAAATACAGGTACTTCTACAACAGCAATTTCAAAAGCTCCATCATTGTTTAAGTATGCATATCCTGCTGAAGAACCTTGGTAACATAACATTTTTTGATTAACAAAAGGATTTGAAAGGAATTTATCTTCCCCAGCAATTCTGAAAGCTCCACTTTCTGCTTGTTTTTGGAAGAATGTCATATATTCTCTAACCCATTCATTATCAACATTAATAGTACCTTTTGAGTCAACAAAATCAAGTCCATCCATTTTTAATGATGAAATAAAAGCATTTGAAGAAGAGTCAAAACCAAATCCTGCTACACCTAATTCTGTAACAGCTTTATTAGATATTTCTGCTAACTTTTCAAAAGTTAAGTCTTCTAAATCTTCTAAAGTATAACCTAAGCTTTCTAACATGTTTTTGTTAACATATAATACTTCTGTTGATTTAGTCATTGGAAGTCCATAAACTTCTCCGTTATTCCATTGAGATGTTTCTTCAATGAAAGTATCTACAAAATCATCCATTTCATCAGCCATACCAACATTTTTATCATTGATAAATGAAGATAAATTAACTAACTTCTTGTCTTCTATCAATCCAGTAGCTACGTCTGGATAAACATTTATAATAGCTGGTAAACTATTTGATTGTGCTGCTGAAATTACTTTTTTGTAATTCCTTTATCATTTGTTGCATTAAAATCTTCAATTATTTCATTTAATACCTCAGCTTGTCCCCCATTCATATAATGCCACATTTCAATTGTAATTGGTTTAGTTAATTCTGTAACCATATCACCATTTTCTGATTTACTAGAACATCCAGCTAATGATGTCATCACTAGTGTACTAGAAAGTAAAGTTGCTAAAAGTCTTTTTTTCATTAAAGTCACCTCTGTAATAATATTTATATATATTTATATAAAGAGAGAGGCTATGAACCTCACTCTAAATATCTTAACCCTTTGTTCCACCTAATGAAATACCATTCATAATTTTCTTATGTAAGAATACATAAACACCTACAATTGGAACTGTTATTATGGATGATGCTGCCATTAATAATTCATATTGGTTACCTGCATCTGATTGGAATGCTGTAAGACCAGTTGCAAGAACTCTCATATTTTCATTATTAGTAACTAATAATGGCCATAGGAAAGCATTCCAAGAATTAATTCCAACCAATATAGATATAGTTATTATTGATGGTTTTGCAATTGGCACTAAAACTTTCCACAAGAATTTCCAATCTCCTGCTCCATCGATTTTAGCTGCATAATAAAGCGGCTTTGGTACTGTTAAGAAGAACTCTCTTAACATATATATATATAGCACGCTTGCCGCATAAGGTATAAATAATGATGTATATGTATCAATCATTCCTAAATTAGATATAGTTTTAAAGTTATTAACTATTAAAACTTCCCCTGGAATCATCATTGATGCAATAAATATTGAAAATATTAAATCTCTACCTTTAAACTCTAAATGAGAGAAAGCAAATGCTGATAAGATAGAAATCACTACTGTACTTATTATACTTAATGCTGTTACTATAATTGTATTTATAAAATATCTTCCAAATGGAGCCATGCTAAATGCAGTGCTATAGTTAGACCACATTACTTTCTCCGGTAGCATTGTTGGTGGTGTCTGAATAACTTCAAATCCTGACTTTAATGATGATGAAATCATCCAGTAAAACGGAAATACAGTTATTATAGCAAAAATAACTAGTAGAAAATATTTTATAGCTACTCTAAAATTATTTTTTTGGTTCATTTCTGCACTCCTTAATAGTGAATCTTATTACGTGTTACTACTTTTTGTACCATAGTAACTGTTAATATAATCAGTAATAATATAACTGATGCTGCAAATGCAAGTGGGAAATCTTGATCTCCATAGAATCTATCAATTATATATCTTACAACTGTAGATACTTTTCCATCTAGAGTTCTTCCTCCAAATAGAACATATACTTCTGTATAAACCTTAAATGAAGCTATTAAGCTAATCATATATGTATATGCTATCATCGGTGATACTAGAGGAATTGTTATCTTTCTAAAAATTGTACTTCCCTTAGCTTGGTCAATTTTAGCAGCTTGGTAGTATTGTGGATTAATTGACGCAATACCAGTAGTCAATATTAATGTATTGAATGCTAAACTCTTCCATACTGCAAAAATAATTAACGCTGTCATAGCATACTTAGGATCATTAAGCCAGTTGATTTTATCAACTCCTAAAAGTCCTAATAAGTAGTTAATTATTCCATATTCACTATTAAATAACCATGACCATACTAATCCAATTGCTACTACTGAAGTTACATATGGCAGGAAATAAACACTTTGGAAAAATCCTCTTACAGTTTGGTTTTTTAAGTTTGCTAATGTATTAGCAAGAATTAAAGAAATAAATACTGATGAAAATGGAACAACTACTGCATAAATTACAGTGTTTAATAATGACTGAATAAATCTTTTGTCACTAAACAAGTATTGATATGTACCAAAACCAAACTGGAATCCTGCTGCCTTTGTTTCATCAAAACTGAAGATTATAGTATAAATTATTGGATAAAATACAAATACGCCTAATAATATAAGCGCTGGTAATAAATATATATATCCTTTGCAATTTTTCTTTAGCATTTTGTTATAAACGCCTCGCTTTCAGCGTCAAACACATAACTCTTACCAAGCTTAGGTCTAACTATCAATTCATTTCCTTCTTCAATTTCAAATTCTTTTTCTACAAGCATTTTGTATTCCGTTTCATTATGAGTAAGAGTAAGTAATCTTTCTCTTCCTAATATTTCAACAGTTTTTACAATTGTCTTTAAACCGCTTTCTGCTACTTCGAAATCTTCTGCTCTAACTCCCATTAAAACATTCTTTTTATCTAATGGTAAGTTGTTTACTTCAAGAGAATCTACCTTTGCAATTCCATTTTCAACATTTAATTCTATGAAGTTCATTTCTGGACTTCCTATAAATGAAGCAACAAACTTATTGCAAGGATTCATGTATATATCGCTTGGTGATGATATTTGTTGTATAGCACCATCTTTCATTAAGACAATCTCATCTGAAATACACATTGCTTCTTCTTGATCATGTGTTACAAATATAGCTGTAACCCCTGTTTCTTTTTGTATTCTTC
>OMGY01003392.1_pt1 | contig 10779 bp, 6 predicted proteins | sample 1674461 | NCBI WGS metagenome assembly OMGY01 (sample SAMN05578579, study PRJEB25193) | human gut metagenome | biome: Human Microbiome; feature: human-associated habitat; material: feces | host: Homo sapiens | place: USA:Birmingham
GCAATCCCATTATCATGAACTTTGCGTAGCCGATCATTATCCGGCTTGCTATCCCATCCTTGCTTCTCTTCCCAAACTTACCATCCATTCCTGGCTGACCGCTTTGCAAACAGAGCGTTTGGAGCAGAAAGCACAGTTAATCATGCAGCGTCTCGAACTTTGCAACAATAATTGGGAAGATGCTTTCTTTATCACCCTTGCCCGTAATTTCGGTTTCGGCTTGAATGGAGATACTTTTGAAACGTGGGCGGGATTGTTGCCATTTCGTGCGTTGGGTAAGCACCGGAATGATTTGTTTCAGATAGAGGCTTTTTTCTATGGTTTGGCTGGATTGTTGGAAGAAACGTTTCTGAAAAAAGAACAGGAAGACGAATATAGTCTTCGTCTTTGTAAAGAGTTTCGTTATTTACAGCATAAATTTGAAATCGGGCAGGGGATGGATGCTACTTTATGGCGTTTTCTCCGGCTTCGTCCGGAAAACTTTCCGCATATTCGCCTGGCGCAGTTGGCTTATCTTTATCAGAAAGGAGACAAGCTGTTTTCACGTTTGTTGGAAGCGGAAACTCTGGCGGACGTGAGAGCTTTACTGGATACCCGTACGTCTCCCTATTGGGAGAATCATTATCTATTCGGACGACTATCTTCTCAAAAGGAAAAGACGATGGGAGAGCGTTCCAAGGATTTGATTGTCATTAATACGGTGGTTCCTTTTCTTTATACCTATGGTTTGCACAAGGCAGATGAACGAATGTGTGAACGTGCCGGACGTTTTCTGGAAGAATTGAAGGCGGAGAGTAATCACATCATTCGTTCGTGGAGCGATGCCGGACTTCCGGTAGTCAGTGCGGCGGATAGTCAGGCACTGATACAGTTACAAAAAGAGTATTGCGATAAGCGGAAATGTCTGTACTGCCGCTTCGGCTATGAATATTTGAAACATACAAAGATTTAGTTCTTAAAATAACCAAGATGCCAAACTTGTCATTATCTTTGCGCCGTTAATTAAACTCTTAATTTATATAGTATTATGAGAGCTAAAAAGTTTGTATGCTGCTTGCTGGCTATGATGCTGCTCGCAGGTGTTTCGTTTATCTCCTGCGGTAATAGTTCCAAGGCAAAAGCCGATAGTGAACTGACTACGCAAAACGGTGAAGATTTCAAATCGTTTCTGGATAAATTTACTTCCAGTGCAGCCTTCCAGTATACTCGTATCAAGTTCCCATTAAAGACTCCGATCACTTTGTTGGCAGATGACGGAGAAACCGAGAAAACATTCCCTTTCACTCGGGAAAAGTGGCCGTTGCTGGATAGTGAAACTATGAAGGAAGAGCGTATCACCCAGGAAGAGGGAGGTATTTATGTTTCCAAGTTTACGCTGAATGAACCGAAACACAAAATCTTTGAAGCGGGCTATGAAGAGTCCGAAGTGGATTTGCGTGTTGAGTTCGAATTGCAGGCTGACGGGAAATGGTATGTGGTGGATTGCTATACAGGCTGGTATGGATATGACTTGCCGATTGGGGAGTTAAAACAGACTATTCAGAATGTGAAAGAAGAAAATACCACATTCAAAGAAATACATCCGTAGAGATAAGTATCAATATCAAGTATTAAGTATTAGCCAGTCATTTAATACTTAATACTTAATACTTATTATTAGGGTTCTCCTACATAATATCCTAGTTCGGATTCTTTTCCGTCCACCATCTCCCTGACAATGCCGTTTTTAGTGTTGAAATCCTGATAGAGTTCTTCATAATCACGTGTATAATCTGCGTCGGGGACTACGTTAACATCAAATTTTAGTTCTGCTTTTCCATTTGGGAGCATATTGCCGAAAATCCGGATGCGGTGAACCACTTCGCCTACATTCTTGATGCTGTTGTAGGTTGCTTTGAATTGCCTGATACCGTCTTCGGGAATGATGATATGCGAACTTTTATCCAGAATGATACAGCCACAGGAAGGTTGCATTTCTGAAATGATTAACGGAGCGTCTCCCGTGTTGGTGATGGTAAACATGATATCGAGTTGCTGACCTTGCTTGATAGGGTAATAGTGCCTGACGGAATCTTTTATCGTCATGCTGGTGGGACGTACTTCCTTTCTGCACCCTGTAAAGCAGAGCGGAAGTGCCGTCAGTAGTAAAATATAGAATATAGATTTATTCATTGTTGCCATTTATTTTTGTTATATCACTTTTTCAGCATTTCATCGATACCCATTTGCGTTCCCGGTTTCTTTAAACAACTGATTTTTATGCTTAATTGTTCTGTTCCGTTCAGGTCTGCCGGAACAGTGGCTTTCATCATTTCTCCTTTTTCTGGGGAGTCTTCCGGTTTTAAGTCTATTGTTTTATAGGCTACTCCGTCTTTCAACAGTTGAACTTGCTGTGGAGCATAGATGCGGTGGCGGGGAAGATTCAGAAAACTGAAAGAGAATGATACTGATGCATTGAGTCCTTTAACTGGCAGGTTGATGGTACATTCTTCTCCCGGAATGATAACCCAACCGCAATGATAGTCTCCGGGTAAACCGTGAGTGCCGTCGGTCAGTTTCTTTGAATCATTTTTATTCAGTTTAGGGGTTGTGGAAGGATTCATTCCCAGAAACAAACTTTTCTTTATGTCGGAAGCAAGTATATATTGTTCCCATTCCTTTATATAATAGTCAATCTCATAAGCTGACTCATTATAATATTCCATTCCGGCAAATGCTTGATGCTCTTTGAGCTGGGTGACCCATTTACGAGCTTGGGGAAGCGGTTGAATATCCTTTCCATTCCGCTTGGCATATCCGTAAGCGTCGAAACTGTGGTCACGTGCTAATTCCATGCGCGTGAAAGACAAGGCGGTCTGGAGCTCGTGCAGCTTTTTGCGCTCTTTCCCTTTTGCTTCGGATACAAAATCTCCCATTTCATCATAGAATTTGATAAACTTCTCCGGATAGAGGAATCCTTTTTCCGATTCTCTGATACCGGCGTAAAGTCCGAGCCGCTTTCCGGATTGGGCGTTGTTTTCTAGCTCTGTGTAGTAATCGTACAGCCATTTTTTGGATACCGGGTATTCCTGATTGAAATAGCTTTTAATTAACTCATCAACCGGAAGCTCCGGGTTGATAAGAAGGGCTGATAATACAAAAGTCCTCATTTCATCGAAGGAAGAATAGCTGTAACCGCTTCCGTTGAAAAATATGCCGCTGGCTCCGTGTTGTTTGAAAAGTTGGAGTCTTTGCTGGGCTATCTTTAATATGGGGAAAGGAGTGAGGTAGTCGTCGAAGTTGTTGATATAGTCCCATATATAGATGTTGTTCGTTACTTTCTTCCAGTTGTCGAGTTGTTCCGCAAATTTCTTGTCTTGCTCGTCCTTGCCGTCTGTCCGGCGGAGCGGGTAGTCGATAGCGCTGACAATTACCCCGACGTTAGGCGGGAGCTGCTTGTCTGTGACTTGTTGCGTAGTCAGGTAGGAAGTCGTAAAGAACGTGTGTTTGGGAAAACGCTGCGACAGGCGGAGGATCAGTTCCGTAACGGCGGGAGTTGCGTTCTTCTCTGTATTTCCCAATGCGGTGCAGGTGGCACACGTACAGGCGTACGGAGTATCATCCGGTGCGATTACAAAACGGAAATTCCCCTTTTCACCGAAGTTATCTACGATGTAACTTTCTATCTGGCGATACATATCCTCGGAAGAGAAACACAGTTGTGAGTCATCTGTCTTCCCGTGAATGGTGGCATATACTTTCTCTGCATCTTTTCCCAGTACTTTTCGCAGGTTGTGTCCCCATATTCCCCAGCTGTCATCAAAGTTGTTCAGGCCGATAACGCCTGTATGATCGGCGTTCAGGCCGTATGGAGAATAAATACTTTGATAGTCAAATGCAAAAGCTCCGCAAGTATCGTTGAGATTGATAAGGGCGGGAGGAAGATCCGAACCGTCTATACGCGGGTCTTCTTTGCTGATCTTCTTTATCAGTTGGTATTGCAGCCATAACATTTGTTTGTCGTCACTTGCGGTCAGTCTGATATCCGAACCTTTGCAGGCTACTTTGAATCCTCTCTGCAATGTTGGGTCTATCTGTATGATGATGCGCCACATGTCCATTTCGGAAACGCCAAAAGCTACTATTTCATCGTCGTTTGCACGCTTCTTGAGATGTTCGTACAGGTATTTCGCCCACCGGGTGTCTCTGTCGGTCGGATCCTCACCAATGGTGACGAGATACCCTTCTTTAGATGGGAACATCTCCGTGCGTGCCTGCATGCGGCAGCCGGATAAAAGGCAGCAAATACATATCATTCCTGCCAATATGGGGCAAAGCGTGTCAGAATGAAATATAGACTTGTGCATAGATGTTATATAAATTTTTATAGCGTGTCGATATGGATTCTATCGGGTTGAGCGGACTGCTCCCTCGCACGGTGTTGGTCTGGTTATAATAGGTATTCCAGGTACCCATCAGACCTATGGTAATATTAGGACTGACCATGTATTGGCCTCCCAGTCCTACCATTGTATTGGTGTGTGAGAAAGAGCCGGGCAGCGCGTAATCCAATACAGCCGTTTCCGGGGCCGATCCGATACTTGCCATGGCGTTGATATTCGTCTTTCCGTCATTAGCCGGGAAGTATTTGGCACCAATCTGTGCATTGTAGTAGAAGTTGGAATTGAAGAAATGCATATCTATCTTCGTGTTGAGACGAACGACTTCAATGGTCTTGGCTAATTCTCCGCCTACAGTGAGTAGGTTAGTTTTTGACTCATTCCAACCCGTAAACAGATAGCCATTGTCTCCGGTGCCACCTGCAAAGAATTCATCGTTCCATTCATAACGCTTTGTGTAGGCGGCTACCCGTCTATAACCCACATGTGCACCTATTTCCCAATCATTCTTGAGATAATGCCGTACGGCAACATCGGCGGTAATATCCGGGAAGTATTTGGTAGCAAAGGCGGCATTGACCGTAGTGCTCCACTTCGGTGAGAAGTGATGCGTCCACTCACCTTGTACCTGAATGCCGACTCCTCCCGGTGTCTGTTCTTCAGCCTCCATGCTGTCGCTTGCCGAGCCGCTTCGTCCTGCATAGTTGAGACGTCCCGTGTAGCTGTTCTTCTGGCCTTTTCGGGTGTATTCGGCGGTGGCAACGGAGGTAATGATGTCTTCTTCTCCGTAGCGTGCACGCAGGTAGGTCAAAGCGATCTCATTCTTGAGCATCATGCTTCTAAGGCCCGATAAGTGCCGTTGGAAAGAACGGTATTCCATGATGGAAGGCTCGTAATACTTTTGGTAATAATAGGCTGAATCCGCTTGTCTGTTGGCTTCATATACCACGCCTTTGGTGTATTTCAACGACTTGTTCTGGCTGTCGTAAAGCAAAGCTGTATCAAGAACAGCGAGAGCTTTTTCGGGTTCTTTCGCCTTTGTCAGTTGCAGGGCACGATATTCGCTGCTTTGTGAGAATGCGCCTATAATCTCTTTGTTGCTCGGGTATTTATTGAGTATCGGTTTCAGGAATTCCAAAGAAGCTTCGTATCTCTTGTCGCGTTCAAGAACAGTAGCCCTCTTTGCCTGATAGAACGGTTCTTCAGGATAGTAATTGATTCCTTGCGCTGTATATTTCTCGAATTCATCGTATTTTCCGAGTAAACCGGACGAGTTAATGGCATACCGTAATCCAAGATCGCTCGATGGATTCAGGCTAATTAGCTTAACAGATTCCTCGTATGCTTTCTTCGTAGCTCCGGCTTCCATGCACTTTTTGATGTAGGGCACTGCCAGTTCCTCGTATCCGATGACGTAGAAGATACGCATATCCTCGTCGCTCTGCTCGATGGCAGACAAATATAGTTGCAAAGCCTCCTCGGTTTTGTCCATTTTATCGAGAATAAAGGCCCTTTTCAACGTACCATTCTCGTAATCCGGGAAGTGAAGGGTGATGGTATCCAATGTGGCAAGTGCTTCATTGTAACGTTTCATATTGATATAGCAACTCAAGGCTTTTTCCCATGCGGCACCGTTCACTTCATTGTCGTCTACATGTTTTTGAGAAACGAACAATACGTGCGGCAATGCTTCTGCGTACAGACCAAGTTCCATCAGTTTTTCAGCTTTCTTCATGTGTTGTGCGCTCATGGCAAGCGTAATATCATAATCATCAGGATACATCTCGTACATCTTTTTCAGCGTTGAATAGGCAAGATCATCCTCATTCATCTGGCGATAAAGCATATATTCTTTATAAAGAATTCCTTTATCATTGTTGCCATATTGTTTTTTAGCTTCTCTGATATAGAAGAGTGCGTCATCGGTATATCCCCGGGTGACAGAAGTGTTCAGCAGGTAGTCTAATGCTTCCTTGTTCTTATTACCTCCTTCGTAGGCCATGCCATATAATACATACGGATCCCGCTGTTTCTCTGCACGGGCAGCTTCCATTAATAAGTCGTTGTACATACGCCGTATGGCAGGACTATTGTTTCTCTTCATTTGCTCGCGTATAAATACCAATGCTTCCGGATAACGCGCCAATTCACTGAGGATACTTGCCCTTTTGACGATGAGGGCACCACTTCCCGGTATGGCAGCCAAACCGTTGGATGACCAGCCTAGAGCAGCTTCCCGGTTTCCTTCCTGTAAATGCAGGTTAATGATGTCCAGATAATATTCTTCGTTTTGAGGAGATACTTTGATAAGCTCCGTCAGCTTTTCGATAGCCTCTTTTCGGTTACCGCCTTTTTTCATTTGCTGGTAGCCTACTTCCATGCTGTAGATGTAGTCTTTCCTTAGAATGGTATCGTTCGGGTAAATCTGATTGATTCGTTTCAACAGGCGATCCGCTTCCACATCGTTGTTCTGCTTGCGGTATAGTTCAATCTTCCTTCGCCATAAGCCTCTCCAATACGGATTCACTTCCAGCAACTCATTAACGTAGCAAATGGCACTGGAGTAGTTTTCGGTAATATCTTCCACGTCTACCAGCAGGTGTTTGGCATTGACGTTGTTATAATTGTCGTCTATTGCTTTAACAAGATGATAACGCGACTGGTCATAGTTCTTTTCGTGGAACCAGTATTTTCCCATGAGCCATTCAAGGTCAGAAACATTCGGGTATTTCTGAAGGCCCTCCTCCAACAGCTCTTTTCCTGCTTCCCATTCCTCGTTCGCAAAATGCTCCTGCACAATCTGGGCATATTGCTCCGGTGTCTGGAATCCGTTGTCGGTCCCGGAGGAAGAGGTTATCAGTAAAAACAGACAACCTAATATGGTGATCTTATGGAGAAATTCTCTGTTCATTCTATCTTGTCTTTAATCTTTCTTTCTTGTTTAAATCGTAGCCGGTTCAGGCTTCATAGCCGCTGTTTCAGCATCATCCGTATTTTCTTCTTTCTGCTTGAATCCTTTACGTTCCATATTCTTCCACTTGAAATCTCTATTGGTCAGATAGCTAAGGTATCCTCTCAATGAACAGAAAGTGATGATGGGATGATAGAAGATGGGCTCCAATATGGACGCTATGATAATCCACAGATATTCGTATCCTCTTTTATAAAGCATCCCGACGTAATAGTCGTAGGTAATAACGACGATGGAAAGGAACTGGCAGAACGTATAGATCGTCAGGTAAATCATCCATGCCGTGTTCCAGTTGACTGCTCCTGTAAAGGCCAGATAGATAAATACTATCAAACCGACGAGCTCGATGATCGGTGCTAGAAACTCAAAAACGAACATATAAGGCAGAGTTAACAGTCCCATCTGTTTATACGTCTTTTTGAAAATCATCTTACGATGGATATTAAGTGTCTGGAACAATCCCCGTGCCCAACGGGTACGTTGCCGGTAAAGCATTGCCAGGTTGGGAGGTCCTTCCGTCCAACAGCAAGTATCAGGAATCTGAATAATCTTATAAGGACGGGAGAAGTCGCACATATATCCTACCATGCGGGTGATGAGGTCCATGTCTTCGGCAAAAGAGGGAGCATCGTATCCTCCGGCTGCAATCGCTACCGAACGATCGAAAAGACCGAATCCACCGGAAACATTCGGCATACCATTGATAGCGGACCATCCCATCTTACCAATCAGATAAGAGCGCATATACTCCAGATTCTGGAAAAGTGGAATCGGTGTACGGGGAGTTCTAACGTCTATGATTTGTCCGTCTTTCACGACGCATCCGTTAGCCATCAACATCGTTCCGCTGACTGCAATTACTTGTTTTTCTGAAGATATAATGGGCGAGATACAACGATAAAGAGCATACTTTTCCAAAATGCAATCCACATCCGTGCAGATAAAATAAGGATGAGAAGCAACGTTGATACCCGCATTGGATGCATCCGCTTTGGTTCCTCCATTTTCTTTGTCTACAACGATGAGTCGGCTGTATTTCGGGTTGGAGGATTTGAGGAGTCTTCGGAACGGTCTGGTTTTGATTCGCTCGATATAAGCATAGGGCACTTCTACCAGTTCATAATATTCGGTCATCTTTTCCAATGTACTGTCCGTACTTCCATCATTTACAATAACCACCTCGAAAAGCGGATATTCCAATGCAAGCATGGAGTTCACATTATCAATGATTGTCTTTTCTTCATTGAAGGCAGGAGCAATTACCGAAATGCCTGGTGTATAGGGGGATTCCTTGATTGTTTTCCGCATATAGCTTTCCACATAGTAATCCTTTCTCCGTTTTAGAGAAATGAAAGAGAGGAAGGCGAATGTGACGAAGAATATCGCCAGCATGCTCGTATAAAAGAATACGAAATAATTGAAGAATGTAAATATTATATCTCTCATGTTCTCTAGTTTAACTGGTTGATTAACGGATGCTTGGTGTGGGCAAACAATATAGCTGTGTGGGAATCTGCTTTTCTTTCCAATTGATCGAATGTTTTTCTTCCCATTGAACTGTATTCATAGAGGGCTTTCAGGATGATACGTTTTGTCCCCCAGTTGTCTGCTTCATCATAAGCATTGTAAAGAAATCCTAAAGCCTTATCGGTCTTTAGATCCGCAATAGCCGAAATGATTTGTCGTTTGACTTCTTCCGGTTGTACATTATACATTTCAATCAGCTTAGGTTCAACCTCTTTGTATTTTAGTTTACCTAAAGTCTTGATCGCTTCACCTCGTATTTCCACAGAACGGGCATTGAGTTGCTTCGCGAGAATTGGGGCACTTTCGGTTTCATTATATAGCCGGATTTCGTTGATAAAGAATATCTTAACATTCTCTTCGGCCGAAGTATTCACCCATTTTATAAAGCTCGGTGTGTTATATCCCACCTTCTTGCGGTGTTCCAAGATGGCATGCAATTCCATCATATCCCATTGTCTCAACTTCATGCCGATGTCTTCGTCGAAGAAACGGAACGGATCTCCCTGGCTTAGCCACATATAAGTGTAGCGTGCAGAGTTCCTCAATTCTATTTCACGATGATAGAGGAAGCGCACCAATACCGCTTCAGAGGCATATCCGTTGATGGATTGAATAAGTTTCAGCGCTTGTATCTTTGCTCTTTTGGAGCCGAATTGAAGTTCGCGTTCAAGGAAACGCGTGATCTGGAATACGGTTTGAATCGTTTGATAGTTTAGTTCATTGATCTCATCTTCATGCACACTCTTGATTTCTGTTAATAGTTGAGTGATAATGCGTAACTCGTTAGGTTTCGGGCGCTTTTTCGTATCATATTCTAATCTGTCAGCTATCTCTTCTTCACTCAATGTGTTGGAATCTAGCGAGATAGATTTCATTTCCTCGTAATATTTGTCGAAAGCTTTGTTGTATCTTCGCTTCTCTTTCCGCCTTTTGAATATACCATATATAATATGGAATAGGAGAAACAAGTACGCAATAATACAAAACATTACAGCAATTGAGCATATTCTTATGATTAAAGGATAGCCAATAAACTTGTAATATATCCAATAGAAATAATATTCTATGTAATCTATACCATACAGTACTTGATCCATTTCCCTTGATATTTAATCTATAAAACTTGTATATTCAAAACAAAAGTTCTATATTTGTTGTATTGAATGTTCTGTCTAATGCAAATATACGAAATAACTTGTATATATTATCCATTGTTCATGAACAGGCTTTTTGAGCCCTATTTTAGCTCTTGTGATTATTCTCGATGGAAAGGATTGAAATTACAAATAAAGGCAGGTAAAAAGCCATTAAGCGTTAAATATATTTTTGATAAGTTAACAAATGGAGCCTGAAAATAAGTGTGATAAGCCAGGTTCTCATGCGAAACAAAAACAAACAATAAATTTAAAAATTAAATTAAGATGAAAATTAAAAGTTTGGTGTATGTCCTTATGGGGACAATGTTGGTTACTACTTCCTGCTCTGATAATGAGTTGGAAAAAGGTAACGATGGTTCGGGAACTGTTGACCCGGTAAATGCTTCTGCACTTGTGAATGTATATTCCGATAAAAGTGGTTCTGAAGCGAGCCTGCTTGTGGGAGATGTATTAGTGAAAGATTCCCGTACTCTTACGTTGAATGTTCCTGCTGCTTGCGAGAAAGTGTATATGAAATACAATTTCGGGAACAGAAGCTACAAAAGAATTTGCTTTGTCTCCTGTTAGTCGTGGTGTAGATCAGAGTACTGGTTTCAATTTTGAAACAAACCGTCTGGCATCGGTAACTCTTGCGCTTCCTGAAGATGCAGTGCAGCCGACAAATGAAACGGACCAAGGCTATCTTTTCTATCATAACACAGGTGTGGTGATGTTCGAAGATGGTTGGCCTATTCAACTGGATTCA
>OMGY01003394.1_pt1 | contig 10778 bp, 7 predicted proteins | sample 1674461 | NCBI WGS metagenome assembly OMGY01 (sample SAMN05578579, study PRJEB25193) | human gut metagenome | biome: Human Microbiome; feature: human-associated habitat; material: feces | host: Homo sapiens | place: USA:Birmingham
TCTACATCGCCCGGTATGTTCTGCCCCGTTCCAAGCCGCCTCTGTATCTCCTGTATATCTCCGCCAGACAGACTATGTATACACTCTGTAATCGCATACTGCAGTGCCGCAAAGTGCCTGTCTGTATTTATGATATCCTCAGCGCGAAACATCATCTCGCCTTCGTTTGCACATATAAGCCCGCTCTCAAACATACTGATTATGTTACGTTTTGACAGCTCGCCGCCGTCTAACCTGCCCTCATTATAAGCAAATTCGCACTGTACATACTCGTAAACACCGCCACCCCGGCCGCATCTGCTCGTAACGCAAGAGCCTTCAAATAAGAGCTGCCGCTTCAATTTTCTCATATATTCATCCACGCTTTACACCTCCCACATTGACAGTATAACATGAGAAAAGCATTAAACAAGGAGACTCACGCCAAAACTATGAATCTCCTTGTTTAATAAAGGTTCGAAGTATCCCTCCGGGTATATCTATATCTTATTTTTGATTAATCTCTGCGAATCCAGCAGCATCAATTTTTAATTCTATTTTTTCGCCTTTTTTAAGTTCTTTCCATTGAGAAAAATCCATTTCATATCTTCCTGTTTCGGTCTTGCCCTTCTTTTTCTCATATGTAGCGGTCACAAAATAATGCTCTTCTTCTGCTCCTGTTCTCTGTCCGTCTTTAAGTTTCGGTTCCGGCCAGGAAGGGTTCTGATCATTGCCGGAACTTTTTGCAGTATCGACAACCGTCCATTTGTCTATTTCATAGTAATATTTTGTAGCATACACAGGCTCCTTCCGGTAGACTGGTTTTTCTACATCTTCGGTGCCAGGCATGACATCATGCCAAAAATGATTGCTGCGAAGATTCCCAGAATGAGCAGCACCCGCCTCAGCAGTGGCTTTTTCTTTGGTGTATTTTGGGGGATATTTTTCTGGCAGGATTCTTTTTTCTCTTCTTTCTTTCGTTTCTTTTCCTCTTCCTGCTGCCTCATCTCGAAGTAGTTTCTCTCCGAATCTTCTTTTGTGGCACCACAGTTTTTGCAGACATTCAGATCGTCGCTGTTAAGACTGCCGCAAAAGCTGCACTGCCAGTCCGGATTACGGCTGATCTTTTCTGCTTCCTCCTCAGAAACATATTTAATTTCATCCGGCATATAGAATTTTGTATTTTCGTCCTGCGGATGCCCACAATCGGGACAGGTTTTTTGACCGGCTCTAATCCTTTTATTCCCACAAAACGGGCAATCCCAGAGACCTTCGATTATCTTTCCCATACAGACTCTCCTCTTCCTTCCCTCAATAACAATTTCAACAAGTATTTAGATTTCTCTTCAATTTTATAATTTTCTGCAGTTTTTTTATTTGCTCATTTATAGATTACTGTTTCTTTTTCATCTCTGCTACTCTGTCCAGAATCTGTTTCTTTAATTCTTCTACATTATCGGTCTGATATTTTAATCCTGCTGCGGAGATATGTCCTCCACCGCCAAAAGGTTTCAACAGTTCATTAACATTGATCCATTTCCCGTCTGAACGGAAAGAACATCTCCACCCGTTTTCTTCTTCCTCATACATGGTAAAACCAAGTTCAATATCGTCGCAATCGCGCAGGATGGTGCTGATACAGTGGATGTCTTCGTATGTGATATCTTTTTCGGCAATTTCCTTCTGTCCCATAATAACATAGGCAACCCGGCCATCCATCGCACGTACTGCCCCATGAAGAATATCAGCTCTTTTGTACAGAATGTCCAGGGTATCACTGTGTAAGGTTTTCATAATCCTGCCATGGTCAACTCCCATAGCCATCAGATCAGCTACTGCCTGAAAAATACCCTGGTTTGCCCTTGCCAGTCCTCCGGTATCATGCAGGATGCCAAGGTAAATATAATCTGCGGCATTGGGGTACGCTTCTTTTTGGGCTGCATTTAGAAGCAGTTCGGAAGAAAGCATATGGTATACATTTTCCGCACACGCCTCAGAAACCTTTGTCCAGTTCACATCTCCGTATCCTTCATTGGAAGCGTGATGATCAATAACAATGCTGGCAGCGGCATTTTGGTAATATTCCAATCCGATCATACGCTCCAGAGTTGCATTATCACAGACTATGGCACAATATTGTTTTCCGGATATATCCGGCATCTTAAAAGGAACAAATATCTTATCTTCCACGACCATCTTTTTCGGACCGCGCTCCAGCGTTTTTGCAAGATATGGAAACACCCTGTATTGTGGATAATTGACATGGATATAGTGCGCAAGGCTCATCACCGATCCGGCAGCATCGCCATCCGGATTTAAGTGTCCCAGAATCACTACAGTGTCCAGATTGCGTGTCTGCATGGTTTCATCAAAAACAGTATCAAAATTAAACTCTGTCATTCCTACCTCCTTCGTATATCACTTCCCTGTTATATTTTAATTTTATCATCTAACAGATCAGATAGCAAGTTGTGGGCACATACAAGCCAAAATTCGTTACTGTTCACTCCGTTCACAGTAACGTGGCCAAAATTCATTACAGATTGCATTATTTTGCGGAATTGCTATAGAACCAAAAGAGACAAAAGAGACCACTTGTCTCTTTTTAAAAAACTATAGCAATTTCGTAAGATTTCTATAGTTTTTTCAGGGTTTCTGTACTATAATGAAACCCATAAAGAGATTGTCATATCAAAAATAGTAATCTAATTTTCTGCCAGAAAATCAGATCATCTCCCCTCAAACTGGAAATTCAGGGAAAGTTGTTCTGATATTATTATGAAAAAGATGATCGAAGCCCAGGAAAGACAGATGTCCAGTGGTTCCCAGGGCGGACAGTACTAATCAGATAAAAGCCTCTCAGTTGAGGAACTGAAAAAAACCGATGGTGATGACTGAAAACAGTCAAATCCATCGGTTTTTCTATAAAAGCGAATTAATAAAATCAGATCATCCCTATCAGATGTACGATCAGTGCAGCCACCCAGGCAATCACACACTGCCATACCACAACACCAACAGCCCATTTGCTACCCATTTCACGTTTGATTGAAGCGATAGCCGCCACACATGGTGTATAGAGCAAACTGAATACCAGCAGGGATGCTGCTGCCAGCGGAGTCAGTACAGAGGCAATATTTCCACTGAAAAGTACTTCCAGAGTAGATACCACGCTCTCTTTTGCCATAAATCCGCTGATAAGAGCTGTACAGATTCTCCAGTCTCCCAGTCCGATTGGTTTAAATATAGGTGCCAGGACTCCCGCCACCATTGCCAGAATACTGTCTGCAGAATCTTTTACAAGATTTAAATGCAGATCAAAGCTCTGCAGGAACCAGATTATCATTGATGCAAGCAGGATAATAGAAAACGCTCTCTGCAGGAAATCTTTTGCTTTTTCCCACAAAAGCTGACCTACATTCCTTGCTCCCGGCAGCCGGTAATTGGGAAGTTCCATGACAAACGGTACGGGATCTCCCTTGAAAAGAGTTCTGTTATACAAAAATGCCGCCAGGATTCCCACCAAAATTCCAAGCAGGTAAAGACCTGCCATAATAAATCCGCCCTTCTTCGGGAAAAAAGCACTTACAAAGAAAGAATAAATCGGCAGCTTCGCAGTACAGCTCATAAATGGAGTCAGCAAAATCGTCATCTTTCTGTCACGCTCACTTGTAAGTGTACGTGTGGCCATAACAGCCGGAACCGTACATCCGAATCCAATCAGCATTGGTACAATGCTTCTTCCGGAAAGGCCGATCTTACGCAGAAGTTTGTCCATCACAAAAGCAACACGTGCAACGTATCCGCTGTCTTCCATAAGAGACAGAAAGAAAAACAGGGTTACGATAATCGGCAGAAAACTGAGTACACTTCCCACACCTGTAAAAATACCGTCAATGACCAGGCTATGCATGGCACTGTTTACATTTGCTGCTGTCAGTGCTGCTTCTACCAGCGCAGAAACCTTATCAATTCCAATCTCCAGAAGCCCCTGAAGCCACGCTCCGATCACATTAAAGGTAAGATAAAATACCAATACCATGATTCCGATGAAACAGGGAATCGCTGTATATTTTCCTGTAAGAATCTTATCAATTTTCTCACTTCGGATTCTTTCTTTGCTTTCTTTAGGCTTTACAACTGTCTGTTCACACAAACGCTCAATAAAGTCAAAACGCATATCTGCGATTGCAGCACTTCTGTCAACCTGACGCTCTGTTTCCATCTGCTGTACGATATGCTCCAGCATCTCCGTCTCATTTGTGTCCAACTTCAGCTTCTCAAGAATCAGCGGATCTCCCTCGATTGCCTTGGTTGCTGCAAAACGGGTAGGAATATCAGCCTGCGCCGCATGATCCTCAATCAGGTGCATGACCGCATGAATACAGCGGTGTACTGCACCGTCATGGTCACTCTTATCACAGAAATCCTGACGCAGCGGATGTTCCTGATATTTCGCTATATGTAACGCATGGTCAACCAGCTCATCAACCCCTTCATTCTTTGCTGCGGAAATAGGGATTACAGGTACTCCAAGCAGCGATTCCATCTTATTTACATCTATAGAACCCTGATTTCCCAGCACTTCATCCATCATGTTCATTGCAACTACCATAGGAATATCCATCTCCAGAAGCTGCATGGTCAGATACAGGTTTCTCTCAATATTGGTAGCATCCACAATGTTGATGATCGCACTTGGTTTCTCATCCAGGACAAAATTTCTGGAGACAATCTCCTCACTGCTGTAAGGGGACATGGAATAAATTCCCGGAAGGTCTGTGATTTCTGTATCCGGATGGCCTTTAATCGAACCGGTCTTACGATCCACCGTTACTCCTGGAAAGTTTCCCACATGTTGACTGGAACCTGTCAGTTGGTTAAACAGTGTAGTTTTTCCACAGTTCTGATTTCCCACCAATGCGTACGTCAGTGTAGTTCCCTCAGGCAGTGGATGTTCATCTTCTCTGGAATGATACTTTCCATCCTCTCCAAGTCCCGGATGTGCCAGGTCGCTTACAGCCTCTATTCCGGCGTGACTTCTGCTTCGCTTCGGGATCTGTTCGATTTCTATCTGCTCTGCTTCCGCAAGTCTTAACGTCAGTTCATATCCATGTACCTGTAATTCCATGGGATCTCCCATGGGTGCAAACTTCACGACTGTGACCTCAGCTCCCGGAATCATACCCATATCCAGGAAATGCTGACGCAGGGCACCCTTGCCGCCAACCGACGTGATCACAGCACTTTTTCCGATTTCCAAATCTTTTAATGTCATTTTCAGTCGCTCACCTTTTGTATTTGTATTTGGTTATCATTGCTATAACCGATTTTTCTCAATAACCTTATGCAGATAGCTTATACTAACTGATAATTTTTGTCAAGTAGCAGGTATGTCTCAATTTTTTTATAACCGAAAGCACAAAAAACTCAGATGAATTTATGCTATCATCTGAGTTTCTCAATGTCTTAACCTGACAGGTCATTAAACCTGTCTGTGATTACTTCATTACTTATTATTCTGATCATTCTCAAGTAACTGATTTATGTGATTGCCCTGAGATTTGAAAATTGTTCTTATTTTTTATATGTCAGATCCACACAGAACCTGTAATATCACCGTTAATTACATAATATGCTTTGTTCTCTTCAGGTTTGATATAAATCTTAATATCTTTGAGATCTTTCTCCTTTTTACCCAGTTCGTCTGTCCAGATTCTTCTGACATTACTTAAAATATTTTTTGTATATACTTCTCTGCCCATGAACTGAATATATACTTCTGCTGTTGCTTCTTTCTTAGTGGTTCTTCTTGTTGTCTTCTTCTCGGCAGCTGTCTCTTCAGCCGGTTTCTCAGCTGTCTTAGCAGGAGCCTTCTTTGTAGTTCTTTTCGTTGTTTTTGTTGGTTTTGCAGCAGTCTTTGTTGTTTTAGCTGTCTCTTTTTTCTCGGCTTCTTTCTCTGTTTCTGCCGGTTTCTTTTCTACAGTGTCTGCTGCTTTAGCTGTTTCTTTCTTCTCGGCTTCTGCTGATTTCTTTTCTGCAGTCTTTCTTGTTCTTCTTGCTGCCGGTTTCTTTGCTGTTGTTTCTTTCTTTACAGTCTCTGTTTCAGCAGTTTCTTTCTTGTTTGCTTCTTTATTTACAGCTACTTCTTCAGCAGTTGTCTTTGCAGGAGCCTCTTTAACTTCGGTTGTCTTCGCAGTGGATGTGTTGAGATCTGCTGTAGTTGCTTTTGTTGCCATATGATTAGCCTCCTTACAAGGTATAAGTATTCGTAACTGCTCAGTTTTGTACAGTTACAGGTATTCTTATGTTACCGAAAATATGATAAACAGTAACATTCTTTTATGAAAATAGAATACTACGAATCTTCTGCTTTTGCAATGTTTTTCTGTTTTTATAATTTAGGCATCTTATGAACAGTAACATGAACAGTATTATTTTTTACTCTGTATCCGTCATTTTCTATAGTCCTAGATTCTGCAGATCTTCCTTCATATATGCCGAAAGTCTCCTCTGAAGTTCCTCATTCTGCGGAAGGCTTAAATCCCCGTCAAGGGACAGAATCTCCGAAGCCGTTTCACTGGCAGCTTTCAGGATATCCGCATCCTGATAGATGTCCCCCAGTTTAAATTCCAGCAGACCACTCTGGCGGATTCCAAAAAGATCACCAGGACCGCGAAGCTTCAGATCCTCTCCTGCAATATAAAATCCATCGTTGGATTTATTCAGGATCTGCAGACGTTTAGAAATTTCCTTTGCACCATTTCCCTGCATAAAAATGCAATATGACTGATATTCCCCTCTACCGACACGCCCGCGAAGCTGATGAAGCTGTGCCAGCCCGAAACGCTCGGCATTCTCCACCATCATCACTGTAGCATTAGGCACATTCACTCCTACCTCAACTACAGTAGTAGATACCAGAATCTGAATTTCCCCTGCGGCAAAAGCCTCCATGATCACATTCTTCTCTTTCGCTTTCATCTTTCCATGAAGAGAAGCAATCTTTATATCCGGCGAAAAAACATTGCGAAGCTTCAGGGTATAATCCAGCACATTTTCCCCATCCATCCCTTCGCTCTCCTCCACCATTGGACAGATCACATAAACCTGCCGTCCCTGACGGATCTGCTTCTCCATAAAGGAATAAGCCTTCGGCCTATAAGAAGTATCCACCACACAATTTTTAATGGGAAGTCTCTGCGCAGGAAGTTCATCAATTACTGAAATATCCAGATCCCCGTATATAATGATCGCCAGCGTCCTTGGAATCGGTGTAGCACTCATCACCAGCACATTAGGCGGGTTTCCCATAGTAGTCAGTGCTTCCCTCTGTTTCACACCAAAACGATGCTGCTCATCTGTAATAACCAGTCCAAGATTATTGTACTGCACTTTTTCCTGAATCAGCGCATGCGTTCCTATCACCAGGTTAGCCTCTTTTGACGCGATCAGCACATATTTTTCCCTTTTCTCCTTCGCAGTATCTGATCCTGTCAGCAAAACCGGATGCCCAAAATCAATATTCTGTTCCTGCAGCAACTTCTCCATTGCCTGAAAATGCTGCCTTGCAAGAACCTCCGTAGGTGCCATAAGCACTGCCTGATATCCATTCTCCACAGTCATGATCATTGCAAGAAACGCAAGGATCGTCTTACCACTTCCTACATCTCCCTGAACCAGTCTGGACATCAGAGCCTGGCCGCTTAAATCCCTCTCAATCTCATGCCACACATTCAACTGCGCCTTTGTCAGATCATAGGGCAGACTTTCAATAATCTGCTCTGTCGTCCATACCGGATGCATGGGAAACGCATTCGGTGCTTCCTCCGTCTTCTCCTTCAAAGACTGCACAGCAAGAATAAAAAGAAGAAACTCGTCAAACACCAACCTTCTCCTTGCAGCTAACAGCTCCTGCATATTTTTGGGAAAATGAATCGCAGGAATCGCAAAATTCCTGTCTGCCAGGTGATACCTCTCCTTATACTCATCTGCCAGATACTCTGCCTGAAGCTTCTGCTCATCAAGCACCTGATGGATCAGCTTCACGATCGTCTTATTAGAAAGCCCCGCAGTCAGTCCATAAATCGGCTGAAGACTGTGCAGAATCTCCTCATAAGCCGCAGGCGTAAAAATCTCAGGGTGCTCCATCTGCAGCTTCCCCTGCTTCCTGACGACACGCCCCCGCAGAACAAACCTGCTGCCTTTCCTGACTGCAGAGCGCAGATACGGTGCATTAAACCACGTAACAGAAATTTTCCCCGTAAGATCTGCCACAGTGGTCGTGATCACCTGAAGATTCCGCACCTGATTCACATACACACCCGTTATAACCGCCACAGAAATCGCCACAACAGCTCCCTCTTCCAGAGACCGGATCTCAACAGGCTCCTCATACGCATCATAATTACGTGGATAATAACTCAGAAGAGATTCCATATCCGTAACTCCTATTTTCGCAAATAACTTTTCCGTTTTCTCCCCCACGCCCTTCAAAGTACGCAAAGATGTTGACATATACCACCGATTCCTTTCTACTACAATATAATTATGAATATCCCTTACAGCCAGTAAAAATTATCTATCTTATCCCTGCAAAAAATAACCAAATCAAGCAACCCTCATTCTTCAATCACAATAATCTGCCGACAATAAACTTCCACTATCCAAATCTCAGGCAGGAAAATATTTGTGTCAGGATGCATTTGCAGGTATCTCTTAGATGCCGAAACCGCATCCTGACACAAATATTTTCCTGCCGGCCCCTTTTATAACACGAAAACGGATATACCCACCCTCAACAATGGCCTATACCCGTTTTCATCACATGAACTATTCGTTTATCTCTCTCAAAAACTCTATTATCCTACTCTACAGAAATAACATAATAATAAATCGGCTGTCCACCCGCATTCAGTTCCACATCACAATCCGGATAAGCCTCCTCCAGAGCCGTTGCCAGCTCCTCAGCTTCAGCCTCCTCAGTATCAGCACCATAATAAATACTGATCACCTCAGACTCATCATCCACCATCTGGGCAACTGTCTCCTTGGCAACTTCCATGCGGTCCTTGCCAACAGCCAGGATTCCATGATCACCGATACCCATCATATCACCCTCATGGATCTCCTTATCATCAATCCTTGTATCACGCACAGCATACGTGATCTGTCCGGTCTTCACATGTTCGATTGCCTGAAGCATAGCCTCAGTATTCTCCGCACTGTTCTTCTCGGGCACATAACTGATCATGGCAGTAATTCCCTGCGGAATGGTCTTAGTCGGCACAACCACGATCTCTTTATCCTCAGTAAGATCCCTTGCCTGGTTTGCAGCAAGAACAATATTCTTATTGTTCGGGAAAATATAAATAGTCTTTGCATTTACTTTTGCAATGGCATTGAGCATATCCTCTGTACTCGGGTTCATCGTCTGACCGCCCTCGATCAGGTAATCCACACCCAGTTCCTTAAAGATCTCTGTCATTCCCTTTCCCACAGATACGGAAATAAAGCCAACTTCCTTCGGCGGCTGTGCTGCTTCTTCTTTTTCTTCCTGTTCTGCCTGTTCTTTCGCCATTTTCTCGGCATCCTTTATAAGCTTCTCCTGATGCTCCTCACGCATATTGTCGATCTTCATACGTGAAAGTGCACCAAAGGTAAGGGCTTTCTCAATAGCCTGTCCAGGATGATTGGTATGAACATGAACCTTCACAATCTCGTCATCTGCAACAAGCACAATAGAATCACCAAGAGACATCAGGAATTTCTTAAATTCATGCTCTGTCTCCTCGGACATCGGCTGGTTCAGAAGAATAATAAACTCTGTACAATAACCAAATTTAATATCAGCCTCTGTCTGTGCATCGATCTTAGTCACAGCAGGACCTTTTGCCTTGTCAAACTGTGTATAATCAATCTCTTTGCCAAGGAAACCATCATATGCACCATGGTATACTTCCAGAAGTCCCTGTCCGCCGGAATCCACTACTCCTGCTTCTTTCAGAACCGGCAGCATCTCCGGTGTCTTTGCCAGAGTTTCCTCCGCATGAGCGATCACGCTCTGGAAAAATGTATCCAAATCCTCTGCTGTCTCCGCAAGCTCTACAGCCTTGGCAGCAGCCTCTCTTGCAACAGTAAGGATTGTTCCTTCCTTCGGTTTCATGACTGCCTTATATGCAGTCTCCACACCTTTCTCCATGGCTGCCGCGATGTCAATGGCATCCAGTTCCTTACTGTTCTTAACACTTCTGGTAAAACCACGCAGAAGCTGAGAAAGAATAACACCTGAGTTTCCTCTTGCACCACGTAAAGATCCTGAGGAAATAGCCTTTGCCAGGGATGTCATCTGTACATCTTCCAGATTATTGACTTCTTTTACCGCTGACATGATCGTCAGAGTCATGTTGGTTCCAGTATCACCATCCGGTACCGGAAACACGTTTAACTCATTGATCCACTCTTTTTTCACTTCCAGATTCTTAGCTCCTGCCAGAAACATCCTGGCAAGCAGTTTGGCATCTATTGTATTCATCGCTTTCTAAAGCTCCTCCTTCATTAATCAATTACGCGAACGCCTTCTACCAGAATATTGATGTTTTCCACTTCAATACCGGTAAACGCTTCCACTTTATATTTTACATTGGCAATCAGGTTGTCAGAAACCGCACGGATACTTACTCCGTAAGCTACAATGACATGGAAATCCAGGGAAATCTTATTTTCATTTAATGTAACATTGATTCCATGTTTCAGACTGTCTTTCTTCAAGAGTTTTACCAGACCGTCTTTCATATTTT
>OMGY01003395.1_pt1 | contig 10777 bp, 10 predicted proteins | sample 1674461 | NCBI WGS metagenome assembly OMGY01 (sample SAMN05578579, study PRJEB25193) | human gut metagenome | biome: Human Microbiome; feature: human-associated habitat; material: feces | host: Homo sapiens | place: USA:Birmingham
CGAAAGGGTCAAGGGAGGAACTCCCTTGTGGGGTCAAGGGGCAACGCCCCTTGGGGCTCTTCCTAAATAAAGGAGAAGTTATGTTTTTAGCGAATACATGGGAAGATTATGAGGTGCTGGATACGGGCGACGGGGAGAAGCTCGAACGGTGGGGGAACGTCATCTTGCGGCGGCCTGATCCGCAGACGATTTGGCCCAAGGCAGACCCGGCGCTGTGGAAACAGGCGCAGGCGCATTATCACCGCTCGGAGAAGGGCGGCGGCGAGTGGGAGTTTCTGACCCGCCTGCCGGAACGCTGGACGATTCAGCATCAAGATTTGCGGTTTTACGTCCGCCCGACGGGATTCAAGCACACGGGGCTTTTCCCGGAACAGGCGGCGAACTGGGTGTGGATGGGCGACCTCATCCGCAATAGCGGGCGCAAGGACATCCGCGTATTGAACCTGTTCGGCTACACCGGCGGCGCGACGCTGGCCTGCATGGCGGCGGGCGCGCACGTCACCCACGTCGATGCCGCGAAGGGCATGATTCAGTGGGGCAAGGAGAACCGCGAGTTATCGAAGCTGCCGGAGGAAAGGAGCCGCTGGATTGTCGAGGACGCGCTGCGGTTTGTGCAGCGGGAAATCCGCCGCGGCAACACCTACGACGGCATCCTGATGGATCCGCCGAGCTACGGGCGCGGGCCGTCGGGCGAGGTGTGGAAGCTGGAAAACGAGCTGTTTGGGCTGGTCGATACGAGCGCAAAGGTACTCTCCGACAAGCCGCTGTTTTTCCTCATCAACAGCTACACGACGGGCTTTCAGGCCAGCGTCCTCAGCAATATGCTGATGAAGTGCGTCAGCAGCCGCCATGGGGGCATCATCGACGCGCAGGAGCTTTGCCTGCCGGTGACGACGGGCGGCGTGTTGCCCTGCGGCGCAAGCGGAAGGTGGTCGGTCAAATGAACGAATTCCCGCTGCATCAGCTGGCGAATATCGACGTGCAGTACGAGGATAACCACGTCATCGTCGCTGTCAAGCCGCCGAATATGCTCTCGCAGGCGGACAAAACGGGCGACACCGACATCCTCACGCAGCTCAAGGAGTACATCAAAATCAAGTACAACAAGCCCGGCGCGGTGTATCTGGGGCTGGTGCACCGGCTGGATCGCCCGGTTGGCGGGCTGATGGTCTTCGCGCGCACGAGCAAGGCGGCGTCCCGGCTGTCTGCGCAGATGCGTGAGCACGAGATGGGGCGCGAGTACCTCTGCGTCGTCGAGGGGCGCGTCAAAGACCGCTTCACCTGCATCGACTACCTGAAAAAGAACGAGTACCTCAACAAGGTCGAAATCTGCGACGCGGACGAGAAGAGCGCGCAGCTGGCGATGCTGTCCGGCGAGTGCCTTGCGCGCAAGAACGGCACGGCGCTGTGTGCCATCCGACTCCAAACGGGGCGGAATCACCAAATCCGCGTGCAGATGGCGAACATGGGCGCGCCGCTGTGGGGCGACAATAAGTACGGGCGCGGCATTGCGGGGCAGCAGATTGCCCTGTGGGGCTACCGGCTGGTGTTCGAGCATCCGACGCGCAAGGAAATCATGACCTTCCAGAACCTTCCGTGCGGCTCCATCTGGAACTGCTATGCCGAAGAACTGACCGATATGGCCATCCGCTTCAACAACTCTGCCGAAGCGATTTTGAACCCCGACATCCCGGACAACGGAGGAATTGAGCCGTGACACAACCTTTTTCCTATGAACTCAAGCACATTTGCAAGCAGTCTGGCGCGCGGCTGGGCGTGCTGCATACGCCGCACGGCGACATTCAAACGCCGATTTACATGCCTGTTGGCACGGCAGCGTGCGTGAAAGCCATGACGCCCCGCGAGATGGAGGAAATCGGCACGCAGATTCTGCTGTCAAATACCTACCACCTGCACCTGCGCCCCGGCGAAGACCTCGTGCAGGAGGCGGGCGGCCTGCACAACTTCATGGACTGGCACAAGCCGATTCTGACCGACAGCGGTGGATTCCAAGTGTTTTCGCTCGCCGGCATCCGCACGATTAAGGAGGAGGGCGTGACGTTCCAGAGCCATCTGGACGGTTCGCGCCACTTTATCGGGCCGGAAGAGTCGATGGATATCCAGCAGAAGTTAGGGTCGGATATCTGCATGGCGTTCGACGTGTGCAGTCCGTACCCCTGCGATTACAACACCGCGAAAATCAACATGGAGCGCACCCACCGCTGGGCGGAGCGCTGCAAAAAGCACCACACGAAGGAAGATCAGGCGCTGTTCGGCATCGTGCAGGGCGCGTTCTACAAGGATCTGCGCATCGAGAGCGCAAAGACGCTGGCGGATATGGACTTCATCGGCTACGGTATCGGCGGATTGTCTGTCGGTGAACCCAAGCCCGTGATGTACGAGATGCTGGATGAAATCGCGCCGTACATGCCGGTCAACAAGCCGCGCTACCTGATGGGCGTCGGTACGCCGGACTGCCTGCTGGAGGGCGTGCTGCGCGGCGTGGATATGTTCGACTGCGTGCTGGCGACGCGAATCGCCCGCAACGGCACGGTGCTGACGAGCAAGGGACGCGTCGTCGTCAAGAACGCGCAGTACGCGCACGACTTCGGTCCCATTGACGCTGAATGCGACTGCTACGCCTGCCAGCATTTCTCCCGCGCGTATGTGCGCCACCTGCTCAAGGCGGGCGAAATCACCGGCGGACGGCTTGCGTCAATTCACAACCTGCGCTTCCTGATTCACCTGATGGAGCAGATTCGCGAAGCTATTGCCAACGACTGCTTCCTTGATTTCCGCAAAGAGTTCTATTCTAAGTACGATATGTCCCGTAATTTCTGATGTTTCCTTGCACTCCCGCGCCGAACGTGGTGCGGGGGTGTTTGTCGTTTTTGGAAAAGTGGCGGAAAATCGCGAAAAAGTGGACTACCATGCAACCGCGCTTCGTGGTATGCTAAAAATGCCGAAGAAATTCGGGACAGGCATCGAATACACCGGTTACGCGACGCCTGCCGCGGAAAGCCCGCCCCCTTCCACTTATTGCGGTTTGCTTTCCGCCCCACAAAAGACACGCTCCGGACGCAGCCTGCACCGCTATGCGTCCGGAGAGCAGTCTGTGGGAAGCGGATCACGGCAGAGAAAAATCGCAAAATGGGCGGAAGGAAAAAGGAGGAAAAGGAAATGAAAAGATTCTCACGCTTGGTAGCGGCTATGGTGGCGCTGGCTTTGGTGCTGACGGGCGTTGTCTTTGCGGAAACGCAGGGGACGATTGCGGAGCGGTATCAGGACGCGCTTTCGCGGCTGGAACGTTACTTGATGAACCTGCAGGATGATTCGGTGAACATCACGACGCTGGCGGAAGATTTCCAGAAACTTGGCAATTACGAGGGGAGCAACGCCTTCTATTACTACACGCTGGGGCTTGCGGACGCGTCGGCTAATAACTACACGCTGATTCCGATGTATATCGACGCGCTTGTCATCAACACGAGCTTTGATGAGCGCCTGACGAACCTCCGCGCGAACGGCGTCAACATTCCCAGCGTTGCGGAATGGGCGGCGTACCTGAATGGGCGCGTGGCGGAAAACGAAGGGAACTACGCGGAAGCGGCGGCGCAGTATCAGCAGTGCCTGAACTTCATGGACGCGCAGAACCGCATTCTGTATGCGCTGGCGTGGAGTCGGCAGACCTCCGCGGCGGCGACACCTGCCCCGACAGCGGCGCCGACATCTGCGCCGAATAACGCGAACACGACCGTGACGGTCTATCCGCCGACGCTGTATGCCAACGTCAGCGGCAAGGCGGTTAGCTTGGAGTGGACGACTGTCAGCGGCGCGACGAATTACAGCCTCTATCGCCGCCGCACCAATTACGACAAGAACTTCCAGCTGATTTACAGCGGTTCGGCGCTGTCCTACAAGGACACGTCGGCAAATGCGAACTACAATTATACCTACTATGTCGCCGCGACGACCAAGGAAGGGCGGCAGCTGTCCTCGAATGAGAAAACAGCGCTCATCAGCAGCAATTCCGCCTCGAACAACACAAGTACCACGACGACGAAGCCACCCGTTACGAATCCGCCTGTGACGAAGCCACCCGTCACGAAGCAGCCGGTGACGAATCCGCCCGTTACGAAGCAGCCTGTGACGAATCCGCCTGTGACGACGCCGCCGATTACGAAAGGACCTACACCTACGATTACGACAACGCCGACCCCGCCGCCGCAGTGGTCTGCATGGACGCAGTGGTCTACCACTCCGGTCAGCAGCAGCGCCACTCGTCAGGTGGAAACGAGGGTGGAGACGGAAACGTACTCGATTCCTGTGTACCATTACTCCCGCTGGCACTACTATAACACAGGTTACAACAAATGGTACTATTCCTATACTGAGTATACGGGTTCCAACTATAAGCCGGGTACTGGAAATTGGGAATACATGAGCAGCTATGAGCCGCTTTCTAAGAACGGAACGGCGGATGGACATCAGCGCTATGAAAACTACTGGTGGAACGAAACGGTCAGCTATGAGCAGGACAGCTACGAAGTGACGTACTACCGTTACCGCGACCTGCAATAAAATTCCGCATACCAAAGACAACGCTCCGGGTGCAAGGCAGCACGTTTTGCCCCCGGAGCGAATTTATTAGGCGGATAGGGAGGAAATAGAGGATGTACATTCTGATTGAACTGGTGCCGGAAGCGTGTGGAACGGGGTTTGGCGTTTTCTGCTGCGTTGTGCTGGGACTGGCGCTGCTGTTCATCATGGCGCAATATGCCATGACATGGCTGCTTGCGCCTGTGGCTATTACCATGACCCTGCTGCAAAATGAGACGCTTTGGTGGATTCTCCCGGCAGTACTTGTCGTAGGCGTGATTGTGAATTGGCTCTTCGCGACGAGTAAAGCGTGGTTTCCATTTATGCCTGCGCTGCTGACGTTGGTGCTGGTGGCGATTTTTTGGGTTGTTGGACTGATTGTTGAGTTAATTATCAAAAAGTTCCCGACAAACGAACTCTGGACGCTGCTGCTCCTGCCGATTGGTATTGCGTTTTATGCAATTTTGGTTTACCCGCTATTCAATATAGTCATCGCCACTTCATCTATAACAACTTTGCCGTGCGGCTATAAACCATGTTTGGGGGCGATTGCTTCGTTTGTGGGCATGGTGGGCGGCGCACTGTGCATTCAAGGTATGGTGGAGGGCGTCGTTGGCTGGTTTGGTGAGTCAAGTTTCTTGGAGAGCCTTCGGTTACAGCTGGATATAAATTTTATGGAATTATCGGTTCTGAACACTGTGGATATTGATGAGACGACTATATTACCGCAGCTGCAAGGCGTTGTGGATGCTGTCAAATCCATACCCGTCGGCTTGCGCTTTTTGCTGGGGCTGGCGGCAGTCATCGGCGGCGGATTCTGCGAACATTACTGCGCCGATGGCAACTCGCTGCTCTGATAAAAATTTTGCAATCTCCCCCTTGTCAACCGCCACAAAATGCGTTACAATAAGTTTGACGCAACAAACTTATTCGCGAATGCAAGGGGAGGCAAGCTCATGAAGTATACAGGAATGCCGATGGGCATGTGGATGCTGTTCCATCGCTCGTTTACGCATCAGCTGATGGCGGTGCTGGGGCAGTCGGCGGAATCCGCCAAGGCAACGGAGAAGGCGGCGAAGCAGGAGTATCGGCGGATTATCGCGCGTGTGCCGGATTTTGAGCCGGGCGACCGCTTCCAGATGAACCTCGTCAACTGCGCGATGCTCTGCGCGTATGTGCTGCATATGCCCAAGCGCCCGACAGTGCAGACGTTGACGGATTACTACGCGAAATCCATGATGACGCCCGCGATGCGCTGGTTCTGCCGCAAGAGCGGGAAGAACAAGTTCTCCGAAAAGGACATTGCGGGGATGAAACAGGCGGAGAAGCTACGCGCCGCCGACCGCAACCCCTACTCGTGGAACATGGACTATCTGCCCTACGCGGACGGCAGCGGCTACGAGGCGCGGTTCACCAAATGCGGCATCTGCGCGCTGACGAAGGAACTGTGGCTGTACGACCTCACGCCCGCCATGTGCCGACTGGATTACACGATGGCGGAAGCAGGTGAAACGTCGGACTTTGTGCGCGAATACACGCTTGCGTCCGGCGGACCGTACTGCGACTGCGGGTATCATAAGAAACAGAAATAACGAAAGCGTCCCGTTCCAATGGCGGAAGGGGACGTTTTTTTCGCCGTTTTCGCTTTCTGGAAGTAGTATTATCGGCATGGTTGACAGTGAAGAAACGTTGATGGTAGAATATCGGTAGTACGCATACTTTTCATATTTGGTATGGTGGTACAATTACTTATTGAAATTGGAGGTAAAAACAATGGTTAGCATAAAGGAAATTGCGCACTATGGACGATGGTTTCCATATTGCAAAACAGACTATGATCTTTGGTGGTTTGACAAAAAAAGTCTCAAATGATTGATGCTGAAAAATTGGGGAGTGTATTTGATTGCGATGTTCATTCGCTGCCGAGCGTCATTGCTCAATGCTATGGACACTATGTTCCTTGCTTTCGTGTAGATATTCCGGCATTGGAGATGAAATATGCGCAGGTTTATTTATCTCGAAAGACGGTTAAATTTTTATCTCAATTATCTGCAAAGGATATGGATCGTGAGTTCCTAATTGCGATTGAAAAAGAATTCCTTGATACAGATTGGTATAGATATGAGTTGGCACATTTAAGTTCAGCAGCTGAAGAGTGGTGCAAAGAAAACCATATCCGTTATACGAATTGAGAAAATACACCTTTTTATGTTTGGTAAACTGTGTGTGAAAAATGTTCGTATCGTATCAGGCTTCGTCAAGTATTTCGGGGATGATATGATACGATTTCCAAATTCATCGGCTCCCTTTTGATTCGGAAATAGTATCAGGGCTTTTTCCCTTAATCGGTTGACGTTTCCCTTATTTTATGGCATAATTTAAGGGAAACGAGTGGGAGGTAAGGCAATGCGAGAATTGTTGCCCGCTGCATTCCACTTACGTTAGCCAGCACGAAAAATTCGCGGCACATATTCCCAAATAGTAAAAACGTCCCGTTCCATTGCCGGAAGGGGACGTTTTCGTTTGCTTATCCGCGCACAAGCGCCTTATCAGTGAATTTGGGGAATACCATATGCATCCCCGCGAACACCCCGCCGCCAATCATCCCGCCTGCGAAATTCAGCAGCACGTCGTCCACATCCGTCATGCGGTGGATGAACAACTGGCACGTTTCGATGCTCAAGGGCAGCAGCAGGCACATCAGCGAAAGCCGCAGCGGATGGCGGTAGCGCTTCCAGAGCAGCGGCAGAAAGAAGCCGTAGGGGATGAAAAGCAGGATGTTCCCCCAGATGTTGATGAGCATTTCCTCCCGCCGGGCGTACCGCAGCTGCCGCGTAATGGTGTGGAACAGCCGCAGCTGAATGCCCTCGCCCGTCCGCAGCCGATGCAGCGCGGACGCCAGCATATCCCCCGGCGCAGCCCATGTGCCGCGCAGCACCAGGCACAGCAGCGAAAACAACAGCGCCGCGAACGCCATCAGGCAGCCTTCGTGCAGGCTCCAGCGCTTCCAAGGGCGGCGAATGATACACCATAGGGGCAAAAACACCGCCATCAGCAGGAAATACCGATTGATGTACGCGCTCATGCTTCGATGCCGGACAACGCCTGCGCAAGGTCGGCAATCAGGTCGTCCTTGCTCTCCAGTCCGACGCTGATGCGTACCATGCCCGCCGGAATGCCCGCAACTGCCAGCTGCTCCTCGGTCATCTGCCGATGGGTGGAGGTCGCCGGATTCAGGCAGCACGTCCGCGCGTCGGCGACGTGCGTCTCAATCGCCGCCAAAGTCAGCCGTTTCATGAACGCCTCCGCAGCGGGACGTCCGCCCTTCAAGACGAACGACACCACCCCGCAGCCGCCGTTCGGCATGTACTTCATCGCGCGGGCGTAGTACGGGCTGGACGGCAGGTGCGGATAGCTGACGGACGCCACCTGCGGCTGTTTTTCGAGGAACTGCGCGACCGCCATCGCGTTCTCGCAGTGGCGCGGCATCCGCACATGCAGGCTCTCCAACCCCAGATTGAGGATGAACGCATTCTGCGGGGACTGCACGCAGCCCAAATCGCGCATCAGCTGGCTGGTGCATTTGGTGATGTATGCGCCCGCATTGCCGAATTTCTCGGCGTAGGTGATGCCGTGGTAGCTTTCGTCGGGCGTGCAGAGCCCCGGATACTTCTCCGCGTGCGCCATCCAGTCGAAATTGCCGCTGTCCACGATGACGCCGCCGAGTGCCGCGCCGTGACCGTCCATGTACTTTGTCGTCGAGTGGGTCACAATGTCCGCGCCCCAGCGAATCGGCTGGCAGTTGACGGGCGTGGGGAAGGTGTTGTCCACAATCAGCGGAACGCCGTGCCGATGCGCCGCCTGAGCGAATTTCTCAATGTCCAGCACGGTCAGCGCGGGATTGGCAATCGTTTCGCCGAACATTGCGCGCGTGTTCGGGCGGAAGGCGCGGTCAAGCTCGTCGTCCGTCGCGTTGGGGGAGACGAAGGTGGACTCAATCCCCATCTTCTTCAGCGTCACGGCAATCAGGTTGAACGTGCCGCCGTAGATGGAGGACGACGCGACGATGTGGCTGCCTGCCTCGCAGATATTGAACAGCGCCATAAAATTCGCTGCCTGACCGGAGCCGGTCAGCATGGCTGCGCTGCCGCCTTCCAGCGCCGCGATTTTCGCCGCAACGTGATCGCACGTCGGGTTTTGCAGGCGGGAATAGAAATAGCCGGACGCTTCGAGGTCAAAGAGCTTGCCCATGTCCTCGCTCGTGGCGTATTTGAAGGTGGTGGACTGGATAATCGGAATTTGGCGCGGCTCGCCGTTGCCGGGCGTGTAGCCTGCCTGAACACACTTGGTTTCAATGCGGTAATCGGACATGGGAAAAGCCTCTTTTCTTATGATTGTGGGTTATCGCAGTTCAATGTCTTCCACCGGGTATATCTTCTCGTTCGGCTGCACCGTCCCTGCCGTCAGCAGGGGCAGGTGATGGCGCGTGTCGCCGCCCGGACGCGGGTCACGCCGCGTAATCGGCAGGTGCTTGCGCCGGTCGGGTTTTTGCAGGCGGCGGTTGTACAGCCCCGGCATGTCCTGTGTCACCATGTCATGCGGCAGCTGCTCCACCGTCATGCGGCGCGGCGGATCGCCCGAACGCCAGATGAACGGCACAAAATCCTGAATCCCGTTCATGACGATATAGAAATATGTGCCGATGTACCCCTCTTCGGGGTGCGCCATCATGTAGTGCGGGCAGGTCATCAGCGCTTTTGCCGCGTCGATGAACGAAAGCAGCCCGAAGTGGTCAATAATGCGCTGCATGGCGTTCGCCTCGTCCGACACCTGCCCCATGTCAATCGGATGCCCGGTCACGGACTCGTATGCCGCCGCTGCCTTCTGGTTCAGCCCGCGGACAAAATCCTCCGCATCCGCCTTTTCCAGCGCGCGGTCAAGCGGCAGGAAGCCGCCCAGTCCCAGCATTTTGAGGAAGTCCGCCCCGCTGACGCGCCCAAGCGCCATCAGCAGCGCCATGCCGCCGATGATGCACGTCGGCGTATCGACCATCTTCCAGAGAACGGGGCGAATTGCCAGCCGTGCCTGCACGGATTTCTCGTCGCGCTTCCAGTTGTAGCAGCTTTTGCGCAGATTCTCCGTCGCCTGATATTTCAGGCACATACCGAGGTGCACCGCCGCGCCGCAGTGGGGGACAAGGTCGTCGCTGTTGAGGATGTTATACAGCGGATAGGCGGATGGGTCGCGAACCGCCCTCCCCGCCATCACCGTGGGGGACGCGAAGCCGTAGCCGATAAGGTTGCGCGCGGAGATGCCCGTCTCGTTCATCTTCAGGTGCGCGTACACCTGCATCATTGCCGCGCCCTGGCTGTGCCCGCAGACCCAGAGGACGAAGCGGCTGTTCGGGCTGCGCATGTTCTGCAGAATGTCGCGCAGGGTGAGCTTTTCCAGCCCCAGCTCTTCCGCTGTTTCCGGAAAGGAAATTTTCGCCTCATTCGCCTCGAACTGCCGCGCGAGTTCCAGGAAGCCGCGGTGCATCCCGTCCTGGGTTGTCATACGGAAATTGCTGAACCAGTCGTAGAAGCGCGAACCCGTGCCCATGAACCCAATCGCGACGACGTAGCGCCCATCCAGCGCGGGATGGAGCATCACGACCGCCTTGCCGGTGGTGTTATTGCTGCTGCTCAATCGCAGCGCGCCCAGCATCTGTCCCAGCGCGCTGACGGGTTTCAGGCGCGCACGCACCCAGTATTTCCGCCACTCGGCGCTCAAGGGATTGTTCGGCGGCAGGGCAGTCAGTTCGCCATCCACCTGAATGGTCACGTCGCGCCAGCCGGCTTCGACCCACGGCTCAATCGCCATGCCATACGCGGCGCTGGCGAGTTCGGCGCTCATGCACAGCGCTTCCTCGGACAGCGGCGGGCGCAGCTTGCCCCACGGGTCATGCGTCCACGGCAGCAGCAGCGATGCTGTCTGGGACAAATCGACGCCGGTCAATGTCGAGGACTTCTTTTCCTCTTGCTCCATCCTTCGCTCCTTTCCTTGCTTTCAGCATGGTGTATGCTGGTGATGATGTATAAGCAACTTGTTTTTGTTTGATGCAGGGGTTTCGCGCCTGCGGGCGCGACCAGAGGGCTTTGCGATCGCCCTCTGGACTGCTTCGCATCCCCATCTAAGT
>OMGY01003403.1_pt1 | contig 10768 bp, 10 predicted proteins | sample 1674461 | NCBI WGS metagenome assembly OMGY01 (sample SAMN05578579, study PRJEB25193) | human gut metagenome | biome: Human Microbiome; feature: human-associated habitat; material: feces | host: Homo sapiens | place: USA:Birmingham
TGCTGCGGCCCACGCCCAGCTCGCGCGCCAGATCATACTCGTTCGGCAGCTTGTCGCCGGCCTTCATATCGCGGTCCAAAATGACCTGAATGATCTGCTCGACCGCAAGATCGACGCGTGTTTTTCCCTCAACCGCTTTTTTCATACTTCGCCCTCTTTTCTGTGTCGGTTGTTTTGTTTGGACTAAAGTATAATATGTCTGATGTATTTTGGCAAGCTCTTTCTTTATATTCTTCCCGCCGCGCGGATTCGATTTTTCTCCCGTTCGAATTGGCACCCGCTTTTCTGTGCTCTCCCCTTTAGGCAACAAACGTGCCGAAAAGCGACAGAAAAATGGGATTATCAATAAGGAATATATGCACAATGGCACGTCCCGCAAAAATGACCATTTGTTTGCTGTGCGGCTTTTTACTGCACGCGATATCCGCTCGCGCACTTTTCAAAAGCGTATGCAAGCCGCTCATCGGGGGAGGCAAAGGACTGCGGCTCAAAGCCTTCTGCCTTTTGGAAGGAAACGATGCGATTCGGGTGATCGATCCAGATCACACAGGTGTTCTGCGCAGAAGCTTCCGTTTTCATTTTCTCTCTCCGTTACACATAAGATTCATGATTCTTATAAAAGCTTGTCGGCTGTTGCCTGACAGGCGGCAAATTTCTCGGCTGCGGCGCTTTTCCCCTCGCGCAGCTCACAGCGCGCAAACTCCGTCGTCTGCGGCAGCAGTAGATCAAAGCGCCCGATCCGGTTGATCTTCAGATGCAGCCGCTCTGCCGATAGGTCGAGGACATGCCCGCCCTGCGTTTTGTCGCTGCTCAGATAATGAAAATGCCAATCCGGCATGCAAATGCCGCCCACATACCGCGGGCACCAGACGGCGATCACATTACCGCGGGTGTTTTCAAAGCGAAATTCGTTCCAGCTTTTCGCCGCCTCAGAAAGCACCGGGTAGGGCTTCCGGCAGCTGTTCCAACTTTGCGTATGCACGCTCTTGAAAACACCACCGGCCTTGATCATATAAAAGAGATTGGGATTTCCCTGCACAAACGGCGCAAGCATCTGCTTGAGCGAGGTAAGATCATCGATGCCGTTTAGCGCTATCTCCGGGGCGTTTTCGTCAAACACCATGGCTGCGGCAAACGCCATGCCGTCCTCCGGCCTCATAACGGTGACCTTGCCGTCCGGCGCTGTCTTGTAGGCTACGCCGTTTTCAAAAGTTATCACGCCGTCCAATGCTGTGCCGATGCCGACCCCGGTATCGGCACAGCACAGAAGTTCCCGCACGCTGACAGCCCCATCGAAGCTGCCAGCCTCCAGCGCGTTCCATGCAGACGCCTGAAACAGTGTTTTTACCATACTGCCATATCCTCCTCGCGAAAGGAAAAGGCGGTCTGCCTTTCCTCTTGCGGAAGGCAGGCCGCCTTTTCTATTGACTTACTCGATGGTGATCTTGCTGGAGGAGGTGAGCTTCTTCGGCTCCTCCTTCGGGATGAGCACGGTCAGCACGCCGGACTCGTACTTGGCCTTCACGTCCTCGGGCTTTACGTCGCCGACGTAGAAGCTACGGGAGCATGCGCCGGAGTAACGCTCCTGACGCAGAACGCGGCCCTTCTTGTCCTCCTCGTCCTTGTCGAGGCCCTTCTCCGCGCTGACGGTCAGGTAACCGTCCTGCACGTCCACGTGGATCTCGTCCTTTTCAAAGCCGGGCAGTTCCACCGCAAAGCGGTAAGCCTTGGCGTCGTCCGTCTCGCGGATATCGGTCTTCATGAGGTTTCTTGCGTGCTTGCCGAACAGCGGGCTGTGACCGCCGAAGAAACCATTCTCAAAGAAATCATCAAACATGTTTTCACCATAGATGCTGGGTACCATAATCAATTCCTCCATTCAAGATGAAATACGGGATTGCGATGGACAGGAGGCGCGGCGGCATGTTCCGATCGCACAAGCGTCAAGCGCTCGCAGCAACCAAAAGCGAACCGGCGATGCAATCGTTCTGCACACAGTTTTCCATGCGCTTTTGCATCCGCTTCCTTTTCATTTACCCCTTCTTTCCTTTTTCTGTAGCATAGTTTACCCTTTTCTTCTGCAAAGGCAAGCATCTTCTGGTACAACAAATTCAATTTCCATTGTGCTGAAAGCACAATGTTTCGTGAATATGTAGCATAGGTGAACTCCCACAGGAGCAAAGCAAAAGCTTCCGCAGGGGACGCCCCGAAGGGTGCCTCCCGCGGAAGCTTATTCCTTTGCACCCTCGACCGCGGCGGCCCCGGCGCTCAGATCCTCGCACAGATCGCGCGGCGGCGAGCCGATGGTGCTTCCTACAGCGCAATATCGTCGGACGTCTCGCAGACGCCCTCGAGCGCAGGCCTCACCTTGCGCAGGAACGCATCCACCTGCTCCGGGCAACGGCCGATATAGTCCTCCGGCTTCAGCAGAGCGGCAAGGTCCTCCTCGCTCATGGAGAAGGCCGGCTCCGCCGCCAGGCGGCGCAGAAGATCGCAGGGCTCGCCTTCCTTCATTTTTGCGGAGGCTGCAAGGGAGCAGCGACGGATGACCTCATGCAGCTCCTGTCGGTCTCCGCCGCGCTTGACGGCTTCCATCATCAGGTTTTCCGTGGCAATGAACGGCAGGTACTCGCGAACAGTCTTGTCAATGATCTTCTCGTTCACAACAAGCCCGCGCGTCACATTATTGCAAAGGCGCAGGATCGCATCAGCGCAGAGGAATCCCTCCGGCATGGAGATGCGGCGGTTGGCAGAGTCGTCCAGCGTGCGCTCCATCCATTGAACAGATGCCGTCATATGGGCGTTGGCGGCGTCTGAAATGAGATAGCGGGACAGCGAACAGATGCGCTCGCTCCGCATGGGGTTCCGTTTGTACGCCATGGCGGAGGAACCGATCTGGTTTTTTTCAAAGGGCTCCTCCAGCTGCCGGTCATGCTGCAAAAGGCGGATATCGTTCGCCATGCGATAGGCGCTCTGGGCGATGGAGGACAGGCAGTTCAGGATGCGGCTGTCCACCTTTCGGGGGTACGTCTGCCCGCAGACATCAAAGCAGCGCTCAAAGCCGAATTCCGCGCTGATCTGGCGGTTCATCCGGTCGATCTTGTCCGTATCACCGTCAAAGAGATCCAGAAAGCTCGCTTCGGTTCCGGTGGTCCCGCGGCAGCCGAGAAATTTCATGTGCGCCAGCACATGATCCAGTTCCTCCAGATCGGAGAGGAAATCCTGCATCCAGAGGGTCGCCCGCTTGCCCACGGTGACGAGCTGAGCCGGCTGGTAGTGGGTATATCCGAGGGTGGGCAGTGATTTGTATTTCTCCGCGAAGGACGCAAGATTGTTCACTACGCCCAGCAGCGCTCCGCGAAGGTAGCGCAGGCCATCCCGGTAAAGGATCAGATCCCCGTTGTCGGTCACATAGCAGCTTGTAGCTCCCAGGTGAATCACGCCCGCGGCGCCGGGCGCCGCTTTTCCGTAGGCGTAAACATGCGCCATCACGTCATGCCGTACTTCCTTTTCCCGCTGCGCGGCGCATTCAAAATCAATGTCGTCGATGTGCGCTTCCAACTCCGCCACCTGCTCTGCCGTGATGGGAAGGCCGAGGTCGTGCTCGGCCCGGGCCAGTGCGGTCCAGAGCCTTCGCCATGTCTGGATGCGCTTTTCCTGCGAGAACAGATGCAGCATCTCTTCGGAAGCATAACGGGAGGAGAGGGGCGATTCATATTTTTCGTACATCATGGACACCTTTCTCTGATTGATTTTCTCAGCGGCAAGCGCTGTCGTATTTTTTCCTTTATCGTTCCTGTGCCATGCGCCCGCTCACCGCTTGATGTACGCATCTCGCTCCGCGCCGACGGATACGTACCCGATGTGGCAGCCGATGGCCTTTTCGATATACTCCACATAGGCCTGCGCCTGCTTGGGAAGCGCTTCCCATGTGCGGACGCCGGAGATATCGCAGCCCCAGCCGTCCAGATATTCCGTAACGGGCTTCGCCGTTTCGAGCGCCGCGGGGAAGGGAAACACATCCGTTTCCGCTCCGTTGACCACATATTTGGTGCAGACGGGGATCTTGTCCATATAGCTGAGGACATCCAGCTTGGTCAGCGCGATGCACGTGGCGCCCTGCGTCTGCACGCCGTAGCGCGTGGCGACGATATCCAGCGGGCCGACGCGGCGGGGACGCCCCGTCTTTGCGCCGTATTCAAATCCGGCCTTCCGCAGCCGGTCGGCCTCGGGGCCGAACCACTCGCAGACAAAGGGGCCCTCGCCTACGCAGGTGGAGTAGGCCTTCACCACGCCCACGACCTCGTCCAGTCTGGCAGAGGGAAGTCCGGACCCGACCGGCGCGTAGGCCGCTACCGCATTGGACGAGGTGGTGTAGGGATAGATGCCGTAATCCAGATCCCGCAGCGCCCCCAGCTGTGCTTCAAAGAGGATGCTCTTCCCGTCCTGCTGCGCCTTGCGCAGCCAGCTGCCGGTATCGCAGATGAAGGGTCTGAGCTTCTGCCCATAGGTGTGCAGATAATCGCACAGCTGCGCCATGGTATAGGGCTTTGCGCCGTAGACCCCGGTCAGGGTCAGGTTCTTCCATTCCAGCAGATCTTCCAGATGGCGGACCAGATATTCCGGATAGAAGAGCTCGCCGGCCTGGATCGTCTTTTTCTGGTATTTGTCGGAATAGAAGGGGGCGATCCCCTGCTTGGTGGAGCCGTACTTTTTGTCCTTCAGGCGCTCTTCCTCCAGTTCATCCAGCAAAATGTGCCACGGCAGCACCAGCGAGGCCCGGTCGCTGATCTTCAGGTTCTCCGGCGTCACGCTCACGCCCTTTGCGGTGACGTTTTCCATCTCGCCGCAAAGGCTCTTCATATCCAGCGCAACGCCGTTTCCCAGAATATTGACCACATTGGGCCGGAAGATACCGGAGGGGAGCAGGTGCAGGGCAAATTTCCCGTATTCGTTGATGACGGTGTGCCCCGCGTTTCCGCCGCCCTGATAACGCACCACAATATCATAGTCCTGCGTGAGCAGATCGACCATACGGCCTTTCCCCTCATCGCCCCAGTTAATGCCTACAATGGCACAAGTTTTCATAAAATGACCTCCTGAATCATATCATTTCATCATTCACGAGGCAAGCGCCGCTTTCGCGGCGCTGCCTCTTTTTTTCGTCTTATTCATCTGACGCTGAACATCAGGTCTCCGTAGGTGGGGAACGGCCAGGCGCTTTCCGCGGTCAGCGTTTCCGCCTCGTCCGCAGCGGCCCGCAGCGCCGTCATCCGGGAGATCATCTCATCGCGGATGAAATCTGCGCCCTCGGTCACATCGCAGATCGTCTTAAAACCGGCGATCGCGCTGTCCAGCGCGTCGGTCTGCGCGTCAATGCTGTCTGTCACCGCCGCCAGCTTTTTGACAAGTCTTGTCTCATAGCCGCAGCTAATCTCGCCATCGAAGGCTTTCTTGTCGGCGGCGTCCCGCGCCACCCCCGCGCTGTAGTGTGCAATGGCCGGCAGGATCTGCTTTCGGGCCATGTCACTCATGGTCTGCGCCTCGATGCACACGGTCTTGCAGTAATTGTCCAGCATGATCTCATAGCGGGAACGAAGCTCCGTCTCGGTATAGACCCCGAGAGAAGTCAGCATCTCAACATTCTTCGCCTTCAAAAGCTCCGGAATCGCGTCCGGGGCGGTGCGCAGATTGAGCAGTCCCCGCTCCTCCTCCGCCTCCCGGATCCACGCTTCATCGTAGCCGTTTCCGTTGAAGATGATCCGCTTATGCTCCTTGATGGTGCGCTTGAGCAGCTCATGCAGGGCGGTGTTGAAATCCTCTGCCCCTTCCAACTCGTCGGCGTAGCGCTTCAGGGACTGGGCCACCGCGGCGTCGAGCATGATGTTGGCACAGGCGATGGAATCGGAAGAGCCCAGCATCCGGAACTCAAATTTGTTGCCGGTAAAGGCAAACGGAGAGGTGCGGTTGCGGTCTGTGGTATCCAGGATGAAGCGGGGGAGCACGTCGACGCCCAGCTTCATTCTCTTCTTTTCCGCGCCCACATAGGCGGAATCGCTCTCAATGGCGTCCAGCACGGCGGTCAGCTCATCGCCCAGGAAGATCGAGATGACGGCGGGAGGCGCCTCGTTGCCTCCCAGCCGGTGGTCGTTTCCGGCCGTGGCAACGGAGGCTCTCAAAAGTCCCTGATAGTCGTCCACCGCCTGAATGACCGCTGCCAGGAACAGCAGGAACTGGGCGTTTTCGTGCGGCGTCTCGCCGGGAGAGAGCAGGTTGACGCCGGTATCGGTGGAGAGCGACCAGTTGTTGTGCTTGCCGCTGCCGTTGACCCCGGCAAAGGGCTTTTCATGCAGCAGACACACCATGCCGTGCTTGGCCGCTATGCGCTGCATCATCTCCATGGTCAGCTGATTCTGATCGGTCGCGAGGTTGACGGTGGTATAGATGGGGGCAAGCTCATGCTGGGCCGGGGCCACCTCATTGTGTTCCGTCTTGGCAAGGATGCCCAGCTTCCACAGCTCTGCGTCCAGTTCCTCCATAAAGGCGGCCACCCGGGGCTTGATGGAGCCGAAATAGTGATCGTCCAGCTCCTGTCCCTTGGGCGGTCTTGCGCCGAAGAGGGTCCTGCCGGTGTAGCGCAGGTCCATGCGCTTTTCATACAGTGCCCTGTCGATCAGAAAGTATTCCTGCTCCGAGCCGACCGCGGGCGTCACGCGCCTGACCGTATCGTTGCCGAACAGTCTCAGCACCCGGAGGGCCTGCCGGTTCAGCGCTTCCATGCTGCGAAGAAGCGGCGTTTTCTTGTCCAGCGCCTCCCCGCCGTAGGAGCAAAAGGCTGTGGGAATGCAAAGTGTCTTTCCCTTGATGAAAGCGTAGCTGGTGGGGTCCCATGCAGTGTAGCCGCGCGCCTCAAAGGTGGCCCGCAGGCCGCCGGAGGGAAAGGATGAGGCGTCCGGTTCCCCGCGGATCAGTTCCTTTCCGGAAAATTCCATGAGCACTCTGCCATCCGGCGCCGGGGTGATAAAGCTGTCGTGCTTTTCCGCCGTGATCCCGGTCAGGGGCTGGAACCAGTGGGTAAAGTGGGTCGCGCCGTTTTCAACTGCCCAGTCCTTCATGGCGTCGGCCACCGCATTGGCTACCGACAGATCCAGCTTGTTTCCCTTTTGAATGGTCTGCTTCAGAGAGTGATATACCTCTCCGGACAGGCGCGCTTTCATCACGCGGCTATCAAAGACCATGCTTCCAAACATCTCCGGTACAGTCGTCATAGTAGCGTCTTCCTTTCGAAAAAATAAAAAGAGACACTGACGCCGCGGAAGGACTTGCCTCCGAGACGCCAGTGTCTCTTAACATTGCAAAATATACATCCGCTATGGTGGAAAGTCAATTGTCGGTTTGCTGAAAATCGCATTGCATTAAAAAATGATTTTTGGCAATTTCGATCCTGCAAAAATGCGTTTTCCCGTGTTTTCACCGCAAAACAGGGACTCTTCGCCTCGCCGCCCCGACCGCCGGAGCACGGAGCGTTTCCGATTTTTTTGCACTGGCGCTTCATTTGGGATGGAAAACTGACGGAAGCTGTGGTATGATATTTCATATTTTATCAAAGCATCGGGCAGTCTCGCGGCGCTTCTCTTTGCCGCGATTGCTCCGAACACGGCGATTTCAGCGTCAGATATACGCCTTGAATCGAGGAAAGCAGGTGCGAACATGAAGTACACGCCGGAAGAAGTGATACAGTTCGTTCAGGAGGAGAACGTCAGATTCATTCGTCTGGCCTTCTGCAACGTCTACGGAAAACAGCATAACGTGGCCATCATGCCCAGCGAGCTGGAACGTGCCTTTGCCTCCGGCATCGCCTTTGATGCCTCGGCGGTGGAAGGCTTCGGCGGCGAGATCCGCTCCGACCTTCTGCTCCACCCGGACCCCTCCACGCTGATCCAGCTTCCCTGGCGGCCGGAGCAGGGTAAGGCGGTGCGGATGTTCTGCGACATCTCCCACCCGGACGGCAGGCCCTTCGAGCGGGACACGCGCAGCATTTTAAAGCGGGCGGTGGCGGATGCCGAGGCCCGCGGCCTGCGGTTTGCGTTCGGTGCGGAGATGGAGTTCTACCTCTTTCGACTTGACGAATACGGCGATCCCACCAGGATCCCCTATGACCGGGCGGGCTACATGGACATTGCGCCGGACGACAAAGGCGAGACGATCCGAAGGGAGATCTGCCTGATGCTGGAGCAGATGGGCATCCAGCCGGAGAGCTCTCATCACGAAAGCGGCCCGGGCCAGAACGAGGTCTGCTTCCGCTACACCACGGCGCTGAAATCCGCCGATAATTTGAATACTTTCAAGAGCACGGTCAAAGCCATTGCGGCCCGCAACGGCCTGTTTGCCAGCTTTATGCCCAAGCCCATGCAGGACCAGGCCGGCAGCGGCATGCATGTGAATGTTTCCATCCACCGGGATGGCAAAAACCTGTTCCAGGGCGACATTGCCCCCGACAGCGAGGCCGGACATTTTATTGCCGGTATTCTGGCGCACGCACGGGAGCTGACCTGCTTCTGCAACCCGATTCCCAACTCTTACACACGGTTTGGCAGCTGCGAAGCCCCCAAGTATGTGAGCTGGAGCCGCCAGAACCGCAGCCAGCTGGTGCGCCTGCCTTCCGCCACCGGCGAATTCTGCCGCCTGGAGCTGCGCAGCCCCGATCCCTCCTGCAACCCATATCTGGTCATTGGCCTGATCCTGGCCGCCGGGCTCGACGGCATTGAAAAAAAGATGCCGCTGCCCGCTCCGGTCAACCGCAATCTGTTCCACAAGAGCGCCGCCGAAGGGCTGGAAAGTCTGCCCGAAAGTCTGCGCGAAGCCATCACCATTGCCGCACAGAGTGACTTTATCGCCAAAGAGCTGCCTGTGCCGCTGATGAACAAATACTTTGAATACCAGACCCAGTTGTGCCATGGTTACGAAAGTGCCCCCGACCCCCAGGCATGGGAGCGTGAAAACTGCTTTTTGAAGATTTGATGTTTCCCAAAGCAGGGCAGATTTTGTAATTTAACAGATGGGCGGTGATGTGTTTGTGCCTTCAGCTTTGATTGCCTCTGCGGGGAACAACGCAAATGAATACCTGGCAAAGCATGTAGCGGAGCTGGGTTACCTGCGCCCCACCATTGTGGCCAGCGGCGGCGAAGCCCGCCGCCGCATGGGGGATATTGATTTCGAGGTCGTGATCATCAACACCCCCCTGCCGGACGAGTTTGGCCACGAACTTTCGACCTATGCGGTAGAAAAATCAAACGCCGGTGTCATTCTGCTTGCCAAGGCGGGCACCGCAGACCAGATTTCCGATAAATTGCAGCAGTACGGTGTGTTGGTGTTGGCAAAGCCCTTTACCGGGGTGCAGTTCCGCCAGGCCGTTCAGATGGCCGCCGCCTGCTGCCGCCGCCTGGATTATCTGCGGCAGGAAAACGACAAACTGCGGGATAAGATTGCCCAGATCCGGCTGGTGGACCGTGCCAAGTGCTATCTGATCGAGCACAAGGGCATGAACGAAGCGGAAGCTCACCGCATGATTGAAAAGACCGCCATGGATACCCGCCGCGACCGTGCAGAGGTTGCCGCAGAGATTCTGGAAGAAGAGTAAAACCGCTGCGGAATTTCGCAGATTTTGCGGCAAAAATGCGGCAGGTGCAAAACCTGCCGCATTTTTTCAGCCTATTTTCAGCTAATTGTGGTATACTGTATCTATAAATTGAAGAAAGCCGAAGGAGATTTGCCGGTGAATATCCTGATTGTAGAGGACGAACCCCGGCCAGACCGTGCAGGGGGATGCCGCCTCCCTGCATCGGTTGGCGGTGATCCTGCTGGATAATGCCATCAAGTACGCGGGCACCGGCGGCGCCGTGACCCTGCGGCTGGCCGCAGCGGGCAGCCAGGCGGTTTTGACGGTGCACAACACCGGCACGCCCATCCCACCGGACCGGTTGCCCCATATTTTGAGCGCTTTTACCGCGCGGACCCATCCCACACCGGCAACGGAACCGGGCTGGGGCTGGTGATTGCACAAAGCATCTGCCAGGCACACCACGCCGCTATCCGGGCGGAATCCGGGCAGGATGGCACGACATTCCGGGTAGAAATCAGGAAAGAGCAAGGTGAACACCATGGAAATTGAACGCAAATGGATGGTGCAGGGCTGGCCCCAGGGGCTTCCCCTGCTGGAAACTTACCGCATGGACCAAGGGTACATCAGCGTGCGCCCCACAGTGCGCATCCGGCGCGAAGCATTGCAGGGCGGCCGCACCGCGCTGGTGCTCTGCTTTAAGGGCGCACCGGACAAAACCGGCCTGATGCGGGAAGAGATAGAAACCGAGATCACGCCAGAGCTGTTTGAAAAGCTGGAACGCCTGATCGGCAAACCGCTGATTGCCAAGGAGCGCCGCACCTATGCCCTGAAGAACGGCCTGAAGCTGGAAGTGAACGATGTGGACGCCGGGCTGCCCAGCCATTTTATGTATGCCGAAGTGGAATACCCCGATGAACCCACCGCACGCGCCTGGACCCCCGCCGACGATGCCCTGACCCATTATCTCTCTAATGAATGCACCGGCCAGCCGGGAGCAAGCATGGGAGAGTACTGGACCGAGACGAGAAAATAAGTTAGGAGGGAGGAGTTAGGAGTTATTGCGGCGGTTTTAGGTTTTGCAATTAACATTATAAAGGCAACACCGCACAATTCCCGCCTTGCGGCTTAAGCACCGCTCCGGCAGCT
>OMGY01003405.1_pt1 | contig 10766 bp, 10 predicted proteins | sample 1674461 | NCBI WGS metagenome assembly OMGY01 (sample SAMN05578579, study PRJEB25193) | human gut metagenome | biome: Human Microbiome; feature: human-associated habitat; material: feces | host: Homo sapiens | place: USA:Birmingham
GGGAAGTACTGTTTTCTTTTCTGCATAGACCGCAGTTGCTTTTACTGTGTATTCTTTCGCTCCATCCACATCTTCGGTTTCGTAGATAGCTTTATATACCGTTTCTTTTGGAATTTGAATCACACCGCTATATTCTGCCCGGTACATTTGTACCGGCTGCTGTACGTTTGCGATCGCATCGCGGCACAGAACACCGTTTACCAAATACGCATCTCCATTCCAGCTATATCCTGTTATGATACTTCCGGCGGCTGCACCTGCATTTTCCAAAAGCTGCGCTTCATATCCGGACAGCGGCGGAATCTCGTCATTTCTTGGAATGTAATTCCCATTCCACTCATAATAAGCTGCGTCATAATTTGTAAATGTGACTGTCATTGTATTATTTGCCATCACCATTCCCGCCGGATGAATCCCTGTAAGGTTGCAGATCACTTCTTCCGGCTCTCCGGTAATCCGGTTCGTTTCCGTCACCGTTTTCGTTGCCGGAACATCACTTTCTGCGATAACATAATCATAATCGTCATACGCCGTTACTGTTTGCACATCTCCCTCTGCGATCGATTTCTCGACCTTTTCCGTTTTTTTCAAGGTATAAACTGTTTTTCCTTCTTTAAAGGTCTGTTCCGGTTCGCTTTTCAATTCCATCTCTTTTTCTTTTTTATCGAGATATTTTGTCTCTATGAGCTTATAAGTAATTTCCGATCGTTCATAGGTTTTACTGCCTTCTTTCCATGTTTTTGGAAATTCTTTTTCGGCAAGTTCCCGACTATCGGCTTCATTCTTCACGGTCAAGGTAATCTCTTTCGTAAGATCAGATCCCGCTGCGAAAACCTGCAGCGGAAATGCCATCAGTAAAAAAGAAAAAGCAATCGCTACCATTTTTTTCTTTTTCATCCGTTCCATGTTCTCCTTCCTTTGTTTACAATATCTAAAATTCTTTTTATAATTAACATTGATACTTAATTTAGTAAGAGGTTTTTATGATATTTATACTATTTTTTCTTTCAGCAGGTTTCGTTTTTATATCTCATGGACTTGACAAGTTTTCTATGCCCAAACATGTTTCTGAAAAACATTTTCCTACCATACAGTTTATTGCTAAACTATTTTTATCATTTGCTCTCCAACTTACAATTTTGGCACTAGTACAATTTTTAGTTATTGAAACAACACAATTTAATATTTGTGCATATTTGTTTTCGGTTAAATACATCCATTTACTATTATGCGGATACGTTCTCATCTTCATTTACAAAAAATATCGCTTAATGCTCAATGAGAAAAATCTTTACTATATCGGCAGTATACGACACAGCCATCCAAATCCGATCCAACACTTGAATATCGTACTTTTTGATGCCACTACACGATTGGAAATATTGGAGAAAAAACTATCTATTCTAAAAAGTTTCTCTCCGATTCCTGTTGCACTACTTATTTTAAATAATCTTCCTCAAGATTTAATATTTTCACCGGATATCAAATCTTTTGTTTTGCAAAATCAACTAAATATCGGATTATTGGTTATACTAGGCATTTATACTTATCATCTTTTTTCAACATTTTCCGCTCAAAAACAAATCATTACCCATATATCCAAGATCAAAAAAGAACTCTACCTTTTGAGTTCACAGGACTCTGAACTTTCTATTTCCAACAGTAGAAATAATCCAGAACCCCCATAATCCACGTTAATTTCCACATTTTTAGTCCTCCACATTGTACTTTTGGGGAAATCACACGATGGATTGCCAGTTGCAGTTCTCTTAGATTGACCATTTCTCCTTCAATTTCAAAGAGGTAATTTCTGATAAATAAAATCCATTTTCTAACGAATAATTTTCGGAATGGACAAAAGAACGGTATCATTATCTCCTGTAATTCCAACATCGTTAAAAATTGTTCAATCTCTCTTTTGGATTTCATACAATTTCCCCCTTTTACACATATATCTACTTTGGCCGCGTACCGAATTTCGGTACGCGCCATAATGCTTCGTGTATTTATTCCTCACGTTTTTTCTTTTTTCTGTGGTTGTATATTACTATTGACAGGATAATTGCTCCTGTACCGATCAGCGCGATCGCAAAAGGCATGATGTCTGAAAAATCTCCTGTTTTCAGAGCAGACAAAAGTCCTCCCCCTTTATTTGGCGGCAAAATCGGCTTCAGGCTACCTACTTTAAAGGTTATGGTCTGATCCTCATCGGTAATATCTTCGTGAGATGCGATCAGTTGTCCGTTATGATATAAGTATTCGTATACTACGATGGATCGGTTATTTAGTTCAGAAGCATCTAAAGTAAAATCTATAGGCACTGTTCCATCTGCTGTCTCGATCTGCACGCTTTTCTCTGCTGTGATCTGCTTTCCATTGATTACAAGAGGCTTTCCTGTTGTTTGATCCATCAGAATGCCTTTCAGGACATATTCCTGTCCTTTGATTAATCCAAAATGATCTACATTATCACGGATTGTTACGTCTTTTTTTGCGATTGCCTCATGTGTGCCGCTGATCAGATCGATCGCAGTTGTATTAAGCTTTAATTTATCTTTTACATAGATCTGTTGTTTTTTATCATTCGGGTCTTCGTGTCTGCTGATTTCCACACCATCTTGATACAGATATTCATAGGCCACAATAGTACGTCCTGCAAATGGAGATGCATCAAATTCAATCTGCATATCCACGTCCATTTTTGAACTGTCTGCTGTAAACGTCTTTTCGGTTGTCAGCAGATCTCCTGAAGGCTGATCTTTCACCTTCAGCGGTTCTCCCGTTTTCGCATCCGCAAGGATAAGCTGCAGTTTATATTCCCGATTCGGCATCAGATTTACCATTGACACCGTATCAATCACAGTCAAATCTACTGCATAAGCATCCTGCGTTCCGGTACTGACATTAATTGCATTTGTTTCTGTGATTTCGGTACGATCGTTTCCAACCGGAATCGTATGGCTTACTTCTCCATCAACTCTTCCGTCTTCTGTGATTGTAAATTCGTAAATCATTTTGTCATCCCATGCATATCCCGGAATGCTTTCTACCTCTGCCACTGCATAATTTCCCGGTTCTAAGTATAAAAGTCTGATCTTTCCATTGGCATCTGTAGTATAGATCTCTTTATGCTGCATTCCCGGATCGATCGGATCTTCTTTGTCTTTGTTCCAAATGACAAATTTGACGCCTTCTAGCGGCTTGTCCGTTCCGGTTTCCTTTTTGTCGATGATAATTTCCGTCGGCTGATTCTTGATTGTAAGGTTCTCTTTTACAAGTTCTGTTTTCTGATCTGCATATTTCAGCTCCACATCCCATGTCTGGTTCGGGCGAATAAATCCGATCGGCTGTTTTGTCTCTTTTACTACATATTTTCCAAGATACAGTTCTTTTGATCTGGCAATTCCGGTTGTATCTGTGACGATCGTATCAACCACTGTTCCTTTTTCAGCTCTCACCGTTCCGTCCGGCGTTGTGATATCTTCCGCTGCTGTTACGGTAAATTCTGCACCGGATAACAGATTTCCTGTTTCCTCATCTTTTTTCAAAATTTCGATTTGTCCTTTTGCAGGCTGATTCGGTACGGTAACATCTCCATATACAATCTCTGTTGTCTGATCTTTGTAAGCTAAGGTCACTTCAAACTCTTTCGGATTTAACAGATAACCTTCCGGTGCTTTCGTTTCTTTTATTACATATTTTCCGAGATACAGCTTATCTGTTTCCGCTTTTCCTTTGTCATCTGTTGTAAGGGTTGCAACAACTGTTCCTTTTTCAGCTCTCACCGTTCCATCCGGTGTTGTAATGTCTTCCGCTGCTGTCACGGTAAATTCTGCGCCGGAAGGAATCGGTTTATTTGTTTCTTTATCGGTCTTCGTAATTCGGATTTTTCCTTTCGCAATCTCATCCGGTACTGTTACGTCTCCGTATACGATCTCTGTTTCCTGATCGGCATAAATCAGTTCTACCGGATATTTCTGTGTATTTAACAGATATCCTTCCGGCGCTTTTGTTTCCTGAACTTCGTATTTTCCAAGATACAATTTTTTCGTTTCGGCTGTTCCTTTATCACTTGTTGTGATCGTATCAACCACTGTTCCGGCTTTCGCTTTTACTGTGCCGTCCGGCGTCACAATATCTTCTTTTGCCCGGATTTCAAATTCTGCGCCGGATAAACCGCTTCCGGTTTCCGCATCTGTCTTCTTCACCCGAATTTTCCCTTTTGCAAGTTCATCTGGTACAGTTACGTTTCCGTATACGATTTCTGTTTCCTGATCCTCATATTCTAAGGTCACTGCAAACTCTTTCGGGTTTAAGAGATATCCGTTTGGAGCTTTTGTCTCTTTCACTATATATTTTCCGAGATACAGCTTATCCGTTTCCGCTTTTCCTTTGTCATTTGTTGTAAGAGTTGCGACAATAGTTCCTTTCTCCGTGCGGATCGTTCCATCCGGTGTTGTGATATCCTCCGCTGCGGTTACGGTAAATTCCGCACCTGAAGGAATCGGTTTGTCTGTCTCTTTATCTGTTTTTGTTACTCGGATTTTTCCTTTTGCCGGAGCATCAGGATAAGTAATTGATAACGGATTTTCCCAGTCAAATTCCTGATCCACAACAAATGGGATATCTTCTACTCCTAACAAATAGCCTTCCGGCGCTTTTGTTTCGTGTAAGTAATACGATCCATGTTCTAGTTTTTCTGGTAAAGTGAATGATCCATTTGCATCTGTTTCAAAGGTATCAATTTCCATCGGTGTCGGATAATGAACTTCCATCGTGATCGGATTCTTGTCTTCGTCGAGAATTTGGAACTGTGCGCCCGCGATCGGGATTACTTTTCCAGTCTCTTTATCCACCTTTTGAACGGAGAGCGGTGCGTCCACAGTGTCATTCCGTAAGATGTAGGAGTACGTTTTTCCTTCCTCATCCACAGTCACTTCAAATGGAACGATGATGTCATATTCCGGATATGGACTCTCTTCTGTTACTGTATAAGTATCAAACGGTAAGTTTCCACGCTCGGAATTTCCGAACTGTTTTGTTGAGGCAAAACCATTTTCATCGGTGATGATCGTGTAAACATCTCCATTCGTTTTTGATGTTAAATGGAATTTGATATCTTTTAACGGTTTCTTGATGTCTGCGCCAGAGTCTCCCGGTTCATCGTTGTTCTCCCCATACTTCACAAGCTGGATATCACCACGGATGACTTCCTCTTCGATCGTCGGCATGTTGTAGGTTTCTACTAGTTCTCCTGATCCTTTTGAAGTAATCTGACGAACAAACACTTTCTCGTTCAAGAGATATCCTTCCGGCGCTTTTGTTTCCTGAATTGTTATAGTACCTAATGGGAGTGTTACATTTCCATTTGATGCATAATAAAATTCATCGCCTGAAACTTTATATTCTTTGGTGAAATAGCATCTTCCTTTTTCGTTCGTTTTCATGATCCATGTACGAGTTGGTTTTCTTCCAGATTCCGCCGGATCTTTGTCTGATTGTACCGCATAGTACTTAATTGTAAATTCGGCATTTTCAAGAGACGCACTTCCCTGGGGCATGTTTTGTGTCGTATTCTTATCCACTTTTCCGAGCAAAATAGCAACCGGATCATTCTGCGGATAATCTTTCACATCTACTCTTGTTGTCTGACTGGAATTAATCGTTACCGGATATGTTGTTTTATCCAACGCATATCCTTTCGGCGGTGTGATCTCTTTTAAGTCATAATTTCCTGCTGTAACATTTTCAAATTTCGCATAGCCGTTTACATCTGTTGTTTTTCGCGCAATTTCTATGCCATTTTGATATAGTCCATAAACTGCTCCTTCTAGGGAGTAACAACTATTCCCATTTGTGACTGTTTGGTTTGCGGAGCTTTTTATCAGTTCTAACGATCCTGCAAATGCTCTGTAGACTCTGACTTTTCCGCCAACATGCTGATATCCACTTAAATGCTCCCCATCCGGTCTTGTTACACCATCAGTCGCTCCCGGAGGCGTGACGCGCACATAGTACTCTATGTATCCGCCTGCCGCATTTACTTCCGTGACAGTTGCCTCATAGCTTGCATTTCTGTGTGTTGGTAACGCAGCCGTCGGATCGAGACACTCGAAGTCTTGTACGGTTACAGCTCCGGTTAAATCACCTGTAAAATTGTTTACATAAAAATAATCCTGATAGGGATAATTTACATTCCATGTGTCCCCGATATAACATGTTCCGGTAGCTGTTGATCCTACGGTTGGAATCCCAACGGAACGCGTTGTTAGTAAAAAATTAAAACTGCTTAGTTCAATTCCTACCATGTTCTTTGGGGTTTCTAAAATCTCCGAAGGATCTGTTTCATTAATCGGAACAGACGTTTCTGTTTCCTCGGTTTCACCGGAAGCATCTTCATCATTTGGCTCATTTTGAATTTGAATTGCAGCCTCTTCTCCTGCACTTCCATTTGTTGGTTCTTCTGGTAGTGTCACAGCTTCTTCGGAATCGCTGACACTTACTGTGTTTTGGGTGTCTGACTGTGCTTCCGTTTCTGTCGCTGCGTATACCGTTACATTTGATAACAACAATAGACAGGATAGGATAATCGCAATCAGACGTTTTCCTTTTTCTCTCATTTTTTTACTCCTTTCGTCGTTTGTTTTTGGATGTACCGAATTTCGGCACAATTTTTATCAACAAAAAAACTACCAACCTTTCGATTCGTAGTTTCTTGTTTTCCATATTTATTTTTCATTTTATTGAACTGCTCCACAGCTACATTGATGTCCGGTTACAACCGATTCGTAATGCCCTTGTTCTGGATGTGGAACTGTATAGGTATTTGTTCCTGTTTGCTTCTGAATCCATTCAGAATGCCAGCCTGTATCACCATTCATATTATTCAATAAATATTCATTAGGATCACCTACTATTTCTAGTCCACTTTGATTACCAACTGCAATCTCTACCATTTCAAATACCGGCTCACTGACCGTTTCTGTCCAAGCCGCCTGATCGACTACCCATTGCTGTGTATAGAGCGGAATATTGTAATTATGGGTATGTACCGGAGCTGCATTTTGATTTCCGCTGCTTCCTGAATTACCTGCATTCGATCCGCCCGTTGTTTGGGGAGCATCATTCTTTTGTGCAGGAGCGGAAGTATCCGGCTGAGATGCTTTCTGTTTCTCTTCCGTTTTCACCTCTGTTGTTTCCTTCGCAGCGTCTTTTGTCTCCGGCTCTTTCTTAGAATCATCTTTTGATGTCTTTTCTTCCTTCAGATCTGTTTTCTTCGTCTGCTTCTCATCAACTTTCTTTTCTTGATCCGCTTTTGCAATGACCGCTTTCTGATTCTCCTTTTGCATCCCTGATAGACCGATTCCCAACGCGCCAAGCGCAAGCAGGATCACCGCCACACAAGCAGCTACTTTCTTTTTATGGGTCTTCATCCATAATGTTAATTGTTCTATGTTTTTCTTCATTGTTTTTCACTCCATTCTTTTTTGTACCGAATTTCGGTACGCGAACCCGTTCCGAAAAACACCACACATTTATCATACCTGTTTTGCGAGTATTTGTATACTTATATTTTGAGTATAAAATGTTAGTTTAATCAGATTTTTGCAACCGTACACCGTAGCACCGCAACAAGTGCCTTAACTACCAATCTACTACAATGTTGATATCGCTGTCTCATTGTATCAGCGGAGCGTTTCCAAGAAACGAATTCTATATTTATTTTTATGTGCCGAAATTCGGTACGTTTTTTACTTTTCTAAAATCTCCTTACGGATTCTATTTGCAGAACCAATCGGATTAAGATAAACTTCAGATCCTCCAAATACATCCTGCTCGTCCACATTGATTCTATTTTTCTTAAGCCATATTGATAGTTCATAATCTATTTTTTCTACCAGTTCTGCATATCTACATCTCTGATTAATCAATTTTTCAATTTTTTTCGGTATGTCCATTGTTTTACTCCTGCGTACCGAATTTCGGTACGTCCTACCATATAGGTTCTTCTATTTTGTTCGCATACTCTGATAAATTTCCGAGTGGAAGATTTTCACCATTTCTTGTTTCAAGATAAAATCCCACACTTTTCATTACCTGTTCTTCTTCAACACAATATGTTTCATATTCTCCGAATCGAATAATCATACATTTTCCGGTTTGCATATCAACAATCTGATCGTCTTCCCACAGCATTTTCTTTCCCATATCCATTTGCTCTGTGTAGCGTTTAATACTGCCCTCTTCGATGTGTTCCCAATCATCTGCAAGCACAGTGCCGTCATCAAGTATCTTCATCTCGATCCATTTCTTTAACATTTGGTTATACCCTTTTAAACAAAACATATCCTATCTCCTCACGTTTCCATTACTTCTTTATATTCTTCTCTTCTACTTTCTTCTCTTTCTTGAAGCTTTTCTTGTGTATAGAAATCATCAATTTTCAATGTCTGTTTATCAATATACACACGAATATCCTCTCCATATTTTGTATCGATATAAACTATCCAATATTTTCCTTCTACTCTGTTTCCAAATAAGTCATATTTCAACTCGTCTCTTAAAATCGTTGTGATGACTCCCAACTTTATTACCCATATATCTTCAATTCCTCTTTGAAATTTCTCCATTCCCTTATCAGTTCCGACAACCTTCTTGAAGATTTCCGATGCAATTTTTTTCGTTATTCTCATTCCTATATTTCTTCCTTCCATGTACCGAAATTCGGCACGCAATTTTTATACTATTTCAGTTGTTTTCTTTTTTTGTGCATGCTATATTATTCATGAGGCAGGATGTTTCTAGTTATATCTGCATGATATAAGTTTTACATCTTGTGTGGATACCACCCTCGGGTTCCCAAAACTTTTGGAGGGTGGTTGTTTTTATTGGCATTTCTTTTCACCATATGCCTTGCGAATATAAATTCCTTCCTGCATTGGAATAAGTTCTACTCGATCATTTTTCTCTAATCCATTATTATCTCTTAAATCTTTTGGAATACAGATCGTTCCATTAGACATATCCTTAAATATCCCAGTTCTTCTTGAATTTAAAAACGCACTATCATTCATCCTTTTACACCTCTTTCTCGTTTTTCCATTTTTGTATAAATTGCACAAAAAAAACCAACCTGAACTTTTATAGTTCAAGTTGGTTTTGTAATCTGCCGGAAAGGAAGAAATATTAACGATATGGGAGAACAAATTTTAATTGCAGAAGATGACGCAGATATCAACAATCTGCTTGCAAAAATATTACGCACCGAGCATTTTAAGCCGATACAGGCATTTTCCGGAACAGAAGCAAAACTGCTCTTTATGCACAACACGCCGGACTTAATCTTACTGGATCTTATGCTTCCGGGATTATCCGGCGAAGAACTTCTATCCGAACTTCGGGAAAATCTTTCTTCTGACGTACCAGTCATCATATTGTCTGCAAAAATTGCCCTGGCAGACAAAGTGTCACTTTTAAAAATGGGTGCCGATGATTATATTACAAAGCCGTTTGAACCTGAAGAAGTCATAGCAAGAATCCAGGCTGCTTTACGGCGTACTGCAACATCAAAAAAACTGTCTTGCCTAAATTTAGAGTTATATCCGGATTCTAGAAAAGTTACTGTTCACGGAATCGAACTTTCTCTGACCGCCCACGAATATGACTTACTCTATCTTTTCATAAAAAATCCAGAGAAGGTCTATTCCCGCGAAATGCTGTACGATCTCGTCTGGCACGGAGGCTATTATGGGGAAAACAATACTGTCAATGTACATGTAAGCAATCTCCGAAAAAAAATAAAAGAAGCCGATCCTGAAAACGAATATATCCGTACTGTATACGGAATTGGATTCAAACTTGTTCTTCATTCAAATAAAATTTGAAGCAGTGATTTATCATTTAATAACTGAACTGATTCAAAAATTATAGATTTAAACTTTGATAAACCTAATCAGTACGATTTTATAAGTTCTTTAAAAGTTCTTTATGACTTATTAAAACAGATTCAGATATAATTGGCATCGTAACAGCTTTTATTCAAAAACCTGCTGCATAAAATAAAATCCATACGGAGTGAACAGATATGAACAGATATGTCATAGAGACAAAACAAATCACAAAAACATACAATCCGCGTTCTCCCTTTATCGCACTGGATCATGTGGATCTTCATGTAAGCGAAGGCTGCATTTACGGACTGATCGGAGATAATGGCGCGGGAAAAAGCACATTACTCAAATTACTTGCCGGACACATCTTTCCAACAAACGGAGAACTATGCCTTTTTGGCGAAACAGAAGAAAAAGCACTTTGCAATATACGCAAAAATATCGGCTGCCTGATCGAATATCCATGCTTTGTTCCAGGCATGACTGTTGAGCAAACTCTGCATTATTATGCCATTCAAAAGGGAGTTCCAGACAACAAAAAAATCGGCGAGCAGCCGTGGTGCAAACACGCTGCCCTGCAAGATGCCAACACATCTCACCCATCCGGTTCCCCGGTGCCGATGAATGTAGTATATCACATTCGCCGACATTTTTCAAGAGGGGTAACGGCAAATGGGCAGTGAGTTTTGCATCCTTTTTTCATTTCGCTCCCATAGGCCGCGGAAGCGGCATAAAAACACAATAAAAAAATATCGGCGGGCGAGCCGTGCGACCAACACGCTGCCCTGCAAGATGCACGAACATCTCACCCATCCGGTTACCCGGTGCCGACGGATATAGTATAACACATTCGCCGACATTTTTCAAGGGGGGTAA
>OMGY01003409.1_pt1 | contig 10750 bp, 9 predicted proteins | sample 1674461 | NCBI WGS metagenome assembly OMGY01 (sample SAMN05578579, study PRJEB25193) | human gut metagenome | biome: Human Microbiome; feature: human-associated habitat; material: feces | host: Homo sapiens | place: USA:Birmingham
CGCCGAACGTTTTGTTATGCTTCAGGATGATTTCTTTTGCTGCTATAGATTTCTTCGTTACAAGCTTTGAACCGGAAGCCTGTCCGATCTGTTTACCAGAAAGTCTTGCTGTCTGCATTCCTTCTTTAGTACGTTGCCTGAGATCCTGAACCTCTTTTTCTGACTGTTCAAAAGCAAGCCGGATCTGTTCTTTGGCAAGCAGGAGCAAATATTTATTGATCCCTTCCAGAATACAGTCAATGTCGGTCCCTGTTGTTGGGATGCCACCTTGCAGCGCACTTTTATAGGTCTCTGTGTTTATGTGTGGTTCCTTCAGGAATACAAGATTAATTCCTTTGCTGAAAAGATCCTCATACATGGTAAAACCTTCTTCTGCATCACGGGACATTCTGGAAACCGAATCAAAGATAATGGTATCACCTGCGTTGAGCTTTTTCAGGAGTTTTTCAAATTCTCTTCGTCCCTGAAATTTCGTTCCGGTAAAAACTTCTCGGATGATCTCAGACTGTGGATATGCAGCAAGGATATTCCTGATCTGCCTTTCAATGCTTTGCTGTGGTGTGCTGATTCTTGCGTAACCAAAATATCTGTTCATGATGTTCCCTTCCTGTAGTAAATTTAAGGCTCCCTTAAAATGACACTGTAATAAGACTGCCTTGGAGCCTGAAATGGTAATGGTTTTACTACTTTTTGCATACTACCTTACTTTTACTACTAATTTGTCAGCAGATGTTTACGGAATTTATGCCATGCACGGTTATAAACCTGTCGAGCTGTTTCTGTTGGCTTCGCTTCCTGTTCAGCCTGAGAAATGATCTGGTCAATGGTTGGCTCCGGTATACAGAAATCAATCATCAGCTTTCTGAGATCTTTTTTCTAGATGGGACAAGCTGTATAAGGTCTGTTTTCCGCAAGTATGTAGTTCCTCATAATTGATACCGCCTTTCTGATAGATTCTATTGCCTTGGAAATCCTGCTGCCAGAGAGTGAACCCGGCAGCAGGAGAGAAGATTATAATTCTTTCAATGGGATGCTGATATCTTTGCATACAAACTCATAGGTGCTTTTTCTCTGAACACTGATAAGAGCAGTATCTTTCTGAGCGTCAGGATCAAGTGCAATGTGAATAATATAATTGTATGGTCTGCTGATAAAAGGATCTCCGGTTTCGTTTTCTTTGCGTTCCAGTATCAAAAGAAGATCATCAACAAATGTATTCATGCGTGACTGTTTGCTCCATGGCACACGTTCTGAGACCTGCAAGATTACATTCCATGTATCTTCCGCCATAACGATTGCCCCGAATTGCTCCATGTCACCGACAAGAGTTCTTACAACCTCGATTTTCTTAGTTTCTGTATTATAGTGTTTCCAACTCATAGTGTAGTAGGAAGAAAACATGAATTAATATGGTAATGGCTTTTCTAATTGGACTCGGAGTGGCTTTTTCTGTTGGACTCAGATTGGTTGTTTCTGCTGGTCTTAGGTTGGCTGTTTCAAGCGGACTTTAACACTGAAAAACATTCCTACAAAATGTAGGAATAAATGCAATGTTTATGGTATGAAATGCGGCTGGTTTTTTGCATTTATTTTGATACAATCATTATATGAAAGACATGGAACTGAAATAAGAATTCCTGGTTACTGTTCATTGGTAATATTCTGCGAAGCGTGTTACTGAGAACGGAATGAACAGTAACAATTCTTGATGCAGGCCAGAATATGTTAACGGGAGGATAAATAGTATGATAATCATAGGTGAAAAAATCAATGGATCCATCCCCTCTGTGGCGGAGGCGATCGCAAACAGAGATGCAGAATTCATCAAGCAGCGGGCACTTGCTCAGGCAAACTCAGGAGCAAGCTATATCGATTGTTGCGCATCTGTTCCGGAAGCAGAAGAAGTAGAAACCTTGAAATGGATGATCGACTGTATTCAGGAAGTGACAGATCTTCCGATTTCCGTAGACAGTCCCAGCGCAGATGTTCTTACAGAAGCTTACAAATTCTGCAGAAAACCGGGTATTTTTAACTCTGTATCCGGTGAGGGAGATAAGATCGATAAGATTTTTCCTCTTATGGCACAGCCTGAAAATAAAGGGTGGCAGGTTATCGCACTTCTAAGCGATGATACAGGTATCCCCAAAAGTGCGGAAGACAGACTGAAGGTATTTGACAAGATCATGGCAAAAGCGAAAGAGTACGGAATTTCACCGGATCGTATCCATATTGATCCATTGGTTGAGATGCTCTGTACATCTGAAGATGGTATTGCGATGAACGTGGAAGTAATTTCAAGTGTCCGTAAACAGTATCCAATGATCCACATTACAGCGGCGATCAGCAACATTTCCTTCAATCTGCCGGTACGTAAGCTTATCAATTTCGGATTTGTGGTACTTGCAATGAATGCCGGCCTTGACAGTGCGATCATGGATCCTACAAACAGAGATATGCTTGGACTTGTATATGCAACAGAGGCATTGCTTGGTCTGGATGATTACTGTATGGAATACATCGGAGCATACAGAGAAGGTCTGATCGGACCTGTAAAAAAATAAATAAAACGCATATGCGGAATGCGGATAAAAAGCGGAGGTGTTTGATTATGTCAAAAATCACAGAAGTAGCAGAATTGGTAGAAAAAGGAAAAGCAAAACTTGTAGGTGCAGCTGTACAGTCAGCTCTTGATGAAGGCTGTGAGGCAACAGAGATTCTTAACAGCATGATCGATGCAATGGCTGTTGTAGGTGAAAGATTTAAGAACGGAGAAATCTTTGTTCCGGAAATGCTGGTAGCAGCCCGTGCAATGAAAAAGGGTGTTGAGGTTCTGAAACCACATCTTGCATCCGGCGCTACAGGAAGTATGGGAAAACTTATCATCGCTACTGTAGCAGGAGATCTTCATGATATCGGAAAGAATCTTGTTGCGATGATGATCGAAAGTGCCGGCTTTGAAGTTATTGATCTCGGTGTTGATGTACCTGCATCGAAGGTTATTGAATGTTACAAAGAAAATCCGGATGTTAAGGTAATTGCACTTTCAGCGCTGCTCACAACTACAATGCCGGCTCTGAAAGATACAGTTGCAGCACTTAATGCGGAAGATTTCAGAAGCAATGTTAAGATCATGGTTGGAGGAGCACCGATCACGAAGGAGTTTGCAGATGAGATCGGCGCAGATGGATATTCAGAAGATGCAGCAAGCGCAGCAGTTCTTGCAAAAGCTTTGGCAGCATAAGGGAAAATAAAACGGGCCGCTCTGTATTGTCTGTGCATGGCATAGACGGCAGAGCGGCTTTTGCTTTACAGTGACCATCGGAGGGATGAAAATGTACCGAATAAAATTTATCAGGGAGGAAAAGGAGATCCTGGTGGAACCGGGTACCAGGATCCTTGAGGCGGAAAGAAAAGCAAAGCTGGTTCCTGATGCACCCTGCGGAGGCCGGGGAAAGTGCGGGAAATGTCGTGTTAAAATAGAAGATCACATGGTGCTTGCATGTCAGACGGAAATCCACAGTGACCTTGAAGTAGATACATTGTCCGGATGCCAGGAAGAGGAGATCCTTACAGAAGGAATGCAGAGACCGGTTGCGTTCAGGCCTGATCTGAAACAGAAAAAAGTGATTCTTAAGAAACCGGAGACAGGAGACAACCGCTCTGAATGGGAGCGGCTGACAGAACAGCTGGATGTGGAAAAACCTGTTCTGCCTGATACTGAAATTGCATCGAAGCTTTACGGCTGCAGAAAAGAAGCAGAAGAATGGTATGTGATCTGTGCAGGAAATGAGATCCTGGATATCAGCAGAGAAGAGAAAAAAATCTGTTTTGCGGCTTTTGATATAGGTACCACGACGGTGGTCGGCTATCTTATGGATGCATTGACCGGGAAGCAGCTGGCTCTCAAGAGCAGAATGAACCCACAGACTCAGTATGGCGCAGATGTGATCATGCGGGCGGATCATGCTCTGGAGCATGGCGTAGAGCAGCTGACCGGCTGCATACGGAATGCGGTTGATGAAATGCTCCAGGAACTGGCAGAGGAAGCAGGAAGAAGCACATTAGATATCTGTCAGGTATCTGTGGTAGGAAATACCTGCATGCATCATCTTTTTCTTGGGATTTCTCCGGCATCGCTGGTCCATGCACCGTATAATCCGGCGATCAGTCAGGGGCTTACACTGAATGCAGAGCAATATGGGCTCCATATCCACAGAAAGGGGCAGCTGCTTATGCTGCCTGATATAGCCGGGTATGTAGGGGCAGATACCTGTGGCTGCATTTTGACGCTCAGACAGGATCAGCAGAACGAGATCAGCCTTATGATCGATATTGGAACGAACGGGGAGATGGTCCTTGGAAATAAAACGAGATTAGCCTGCTGTTCAACAGCTGCCGGTCCGGCATTTGAAGGTGCAAAGATCGAGTGCGGGATGCGCGGAGGAGCAGGAGCAGTAGATCATGTAGTATACAAAGATGGAAAATGGGAATACACGACTATAGGAAATAAGGCTCCGGCAGGCTTATGCGGTTCAGGTCTGATCGATCTTGTGGCACAGCTGTACCTGGCTGGCTTTATTGATGAAAGTGGTCATCTGGAAAGCGGCCAGGAAAAGGCGGGAGTGTTTGTGCTGGTACCTCCGGAAAAGTCGGGAAATGACAGGGGCGTTTATCTGACACAGAAGGATATCGGAGAGGTACAGCTGGCAAAAGCGGCTATCGCAGCGGGAATTTTTCTTCTTATGAAAAGACTGGAGATCACAGAAAAGGATATTAAACGGGTCTATCTTGCCGGTGCATTCGGCAATTACATGAATCCGGAAAGTGCGGCAGCGATCGGGATGTTCCCGGCTGAGCTGCTGCCCAGGATACAGCCGGTGGGAAATGCGGCAGGCGAAGGTGCCAGGATCGCACTTCTGAATGAAGAGGAAAGAAAAGAAATGGATCGGACTGTCAAAAATATGGATTTTGTGGAGCTGGCAGCTTCGCCGGAGTTCCAGGACTGTTTTGTGGATGGCTTATGCTTTCCGTAATGCGAGGAGAATGGATATGCTTAATATAAAAGAACTGGAAGAAATGGGAAAAAAGGCAGGATTTTCTTATGTAGCACTTCTGAAGAGCGATTCGATCCAGCTTATGCCGGAGGTAAGGGAAATGTGCAAAAATAATACCTGCCATATGTATGCAAAACGCTGGAGCTGTCCTCCCGGATGCGGAGATCTTGAAGTATGCAGAAAAAAGATAGAAAAGTACAGGGAAGGCATTATTGTCCAGACAGTGGGGAAACTGGAGGATCCTTTGGACGGAGAGACGATGATGGAGACCGAAGCGGTTCATAAACAGAATTTTTATGAATTTGAAAAAATGCTCAGAGAAAGATGGCCGGGCATGCTCCCCATAGGGGCCGGGTGCTGTACAAAATGTAAAACGTGTACATATCCGGATGCTCCATGCCGTTTCCCCGAACAGGCATTTTCTTCGATGGAAGCCTATGGAATGCTGGTAACACAGGTATGCCAGGCAAATGGTCTGGAATACTATTATGGTCCCTGTACGATCGCCTATACCAGCTGTTATCTTCTTGAATAGAACAGGAGTGAAAAAATGAATGACAGAGAACGGGAGGCATATCTGAACAGGATCGGATATGAGGGTGAATTAAGAACAGATAAAAAATGTCTGGAAAAGATAATGGACCTTCATCTTTGCAGTATTCCCTTTGAAAATCTGGAAGTTTTTGACGAGGGAAGGATTCCTTCTCTGAGGTCGGAAGATATTTATGAGAAGATCATTGTCAGAAAACGAGGCGGATATTGCTTCGAGCTGAATAAATTGTTTTATGAGCTTCTGAAAGCTTTGGATTTCCGTGTGATCCCTGTGGCGGTAAGGATATTGTGGAACCGGGAAGAGCTTCCGCCGGTCCTGCACCGGGCAACCCTTGTTATTTTTGAGGAAGGAAGCTATTACTGTGATGTAGGATACGGAGGTCCCGGACCCAAGAAGCCGGTTCTTATGAAGGATGGTATCCACAGAGAAAAAAACGGATGGTACCGTGTTAACATGAAGCCGGGAAATACAAACGGAGAGATACTTGTTGAACGAAGGAAAGAAGAAAAATATCTGCCAATACTCAGATTTTCACAGACTCCTACAGTAGAAGCAGATTTTGAACTGCTGAATTTCTATTGTGCAAAATCTCCAGATGTATTAATTACCAGAAAAAGAGTGGTGAGCATCTGCAGACCGGAAGGAAGTGTTGCGCTGACCGGGGATGTTCTTACAATCCAGAAGGAAGATGGATCCATTGAAACGAAAATAAGCGATTCGGAAGAAACCATCAGGCTATGGATGGAACATTATTTCGGATTGGAGTTTTTACAGATATAAGCAGAAAAAAGGACCAGGTTGTCAGGTGACAGTCTGGTCCTTTTCCTGCAGAAGAAAGCAGAGCTGCAGAAGAAGCCGGTCTTTCGGATTATCCAGATCAACCTTTGTGAGTTTCTGGATGCGCTCCAGACGGTAGGTCAGGGAACTTCTATGTATAAAAAGCTCACGGGCTGTCTGAAGAGAATTGCGTTCATGCTCCAGATAGACCTTGAGTGTGTGATACAGCTCAGTATTGTTTTTTCGGTCATAATTCTGCAGTGCATCCAGCCGTGAAGAGACCAGAAGCTCGGGACTGATCTGATGGCTGATCTGGGAAAGCATATATTCCAGAAGATAAGCATCAAAATGATAGCACCAGGCCATGCTCTGACTTTTTTTGCCCAGGCGCAAGGCGGAAACAGCCTGAATATATCCCTGAGGGATCAGGAGAAAATCACGAAATTCAGAGCTTACTCCCATTTTAAAAAGCCCTTCGCGCAGGATGATCGCAAGTGAACTGATAACATCGGAAGATACAGAGTGCTTAAAGGACAGATTAACGATCACAACGATTCCCTGCTGATAGGTAAAGGCCAGACCTTCCGGGATCTGGGCTTCAATGTGTCCCAGTGTGGCGATGGAAGAGTGCATACGGTCATCCTGCTGCTGGGTTTCCAGACGAAGTACAAGATACCGGTCATGGCGATTCCAGTTCAGATACTGGATCTGATCGGTAACTGCCTGTAGTTCTGTGAGCTTTCCGGAAAGATACTCCGTGAAAAACTGCCGGGAGTCATTTCCCATTGAAATTTGGAACAGATTGTGCCGACGGATGCACAGCTCGATAAAGGAGCCAAGATACTCAAGAGCAGAAAAATGTCCGGGCTGTATCTCCGTCTGGAGCTCATCTACACAAAGCCTGCCCTGATAATTGCCGCTGACCCAGAGATTCATGTAGAGGATACGGTAACCGCGGAGCTCTTCGGAATAAATATTGGCGCCGTGGGTGATAAGTGTGCGCTGGTATTCGGCATCAAGCTTGAAATCCTGAATCAGGCTTAAAGGTGCGATGAGTCTTCCTGTACGCTGGTCATGGACCCATTCGGACATACCGGTTACGTGCCGGGGAGAAGAAAGGATATAAAAGTTGGTGTCGTGGGCAAAAACCGGATTATGAAATATATCCAGACTGGCTTCCAGCATCTCATTCAGCGGATCGATACTTCCAAGTGCAAGCTGGAGTTTACTGTCCCAGTCAGAATATCTGTCAAAGGTCTGCTGTATTTGGTTGAAGACCTCAGAAAAAGAAAGGGTTCCCTTAATGTGAAGGATCCTGCAGCTTTCGGAAAAGCAGGAAAGATCACCGGAGCCCACCACTACAAATGCGATGTTCTGGTATCGCAGGAAGCTTTCGGAAAGAGAATTGCCGAAGACAAGATAAAGGTAGCATGGCTTCAGCAGGGCTCCTGCCTGATATATGCGAAGACCATCCAGCGTCAGGGGGTCTTCACGGCAGAGGATGGAAACATCCTCTTTTTTCTCCGCAAAATCGTCAGCAATGATCTGGAGATTAAGATGGAAGCCTGTATGCGGGCTATTCACGAAATGCTCTCTTTTGTTCAAAATATTTCCTCCAATTCATAAAAGCCTTGTATTTATAGGAAATTATAACATATTAGACGGAAAATAAAAAGAAAACAGAGAGGGAATTATTTGTGCATATTTACAATAATAACTGTACAAAAAGTATGAAGCATTGGAGAAAGAATGAAGAAGTGTGCGGATTTACGAACAAGAAAAAAACAACTATACTGTAATCATCAAAGGTAACGTGAAGTTGTGGAAATGGCCGGCCCCACAAAAAACAGCGAAGGGGGAAAGAAAATGAGTAAAAATGAAATACCGAAACAAGATCCGAAACAGAAAAAGGGTCTTACAAATGCCCTGAAATATTTCTTTGGTGTTGGTGATGCCGGATTTGTTCTTATGAGTAATATCGAGACATTTTACTTTATGACATTTCTGACGGATCTGGCTGGTTTTGCAGCTGGTGTAGCTGGTGTGATCAATTCCGTATTTACCATTGTTGATGCATGTCTGTCCTGGCTTTACGGAGGAATCATCAATGGCACAAAAGCAAAGAAATGGGGGCGTTATCGTTCCTGGCTGATCATGGTTCCGTGGATGGTGCCGTTTCTGTACGCATTCATGTTCATACGTGTCAGTGATAATGAATGGCTTTCGGCAGTGGTGATCATTGCCGCATCCATCGCATCTCATGTGGCATGGAATTTCAGCTATGTTGCCAATGCAACCCTGATCAGTATTGTTGGTAAAACACCGGAAGACAAAGCAACGCTTGCATCCTCCAGGGCAACCTGGAATAACATAGGCGGTCTGTTGTTTTCCTATATGGGTCTTCCATTTGCAACACTTCTTGCCGGATATGTCGGTGAGAAAAATAAATTTGCAGCAGCAGCTTTCTGCCTGGGTATTCTGATGGTCGTAACCTATTTCGCCCATTTCAAGATGACGGAAGGCTATGAAGAGATTGAAACGGAAACAGCAGGAAAGAAAAATGACAAAACAAAGATCACGATCAGAGAGATGTTTGCTTCCCTGTTTCAGAATCCGCCTCTTATGGTCCTGATGCTGGCAGACCTTGCAAAATGGTGTGTGAAATTTGTGACAGCAGCATCTGCTATTTACTATTTCAGGGATGCAATGGGAAATCCGGGACTGATGACCACTTATCTTCTCTGTGTTGCTATCGGTGCCATCATCGGAGCTTTTTCCATGAGATACATTGCAAAAGCAATATCGTCCCGTACAACTATGATCATCGCTTATGTAGGAATGGCAGTATCACTGTTCCTTGTATATATTTTCTATGGAAATGCAATGACAGTGATCGCTCTTATGACACTTGCCCAGTTCTTCTATGGTATGGCTTTTGCAGCTTCACCTGCACTTTATGCGGACACTGTAGTGTATGCAACATGGAAGAGCGGAAAAGATGCATCCGGATGGATCATGGGATTACAGAATCTTCCGCTGAAGATTGCCGTATTCTTAAGAGGAACGATCCTCAGCGCCTGTCTTGTGGCGGTAGGCTGGAAATCTGGAGTTGTTCTTGAGGGAACGGCCCGTCAGGGAATGACGATTTCCTTTGCACTTGTTCCGGCTATTTTCTGTCTGGCAGGTCTTCTGCTTCTGGTGTTTGGATTTAAGATCACAAAGGAAAAGGTTCTTCAGTATCAGGCTGAGATTGACGCAAGATCATAAAGATAAGTGATCGGGTATTTTGAAAGATCACAGGATAATAAAGGAGGAAGCATTATGTTGAAAGCATCGGAGATTTTACTTGAAACGATAAAAAAGGACGGCAGGCCGGAACGACTTCTGAGACAGTATGAGGGTGCGACCTTTTACCCGCCGAACCCGGCAAATAATTATGTGCGTGGAAACCGTCACCGTGGTATGGAGCCTATGAAGGATCTTTTCGGAACTGAGATCCTCTGGCCCCAGGAACAGCTGGCTGCAATGCCACATGTAACAGAGGACAATAAGGTCATTGATGATATCACAGAATGGAAAGAGCAGCTGGTGATCCCGGATATTGTCGGTCAGTGCTCGGATCCGGCTTTATGGGAACCATTTAAACAGAAGGCACAGGAGATAAAGGATTCAGGAAGCCTTTTCATGGCATTTATGCCTACAGGTGTTTTTGAGAGGCTTCACTTCCTGATGGGATTTGAGGATATGCTGGTGAACTTCCTTCTTGAGCCGGAGGATATGATGGATCTCTGCAATGCCATTGGGGAGTACCGTTTCCAGCTTACAAAGCTGATCGTTGATAATCTCCATCCGGATATCATCCTTTCCCACGATGACTGGGGTTCCAAGCAGTCCCTGTTCATCAGTCCGGACACATGGAGAGAATTTATCAAACCACAGTATGAAAGATCCTATAAATATATGAAAGACCATGGAGTGATCGTCATGCATCACGCAGATTCCTTCATGGAACCGATCATAGAGGATATGGTTGATCTTGGGATTGACATCTGGCAGGGAACACTTCCGCAGAATGATATTCCGAAGCTCCAGAAACAGCTGAACGGAAGAATGACACTTATGGGCGGAATCGATGCTTCGATCGTAGACCGAGTGGATTCCACAGAAGAAGAGATCCGCAAGGAGGTCAGAAGAGCATGTGAGGAGTATGCACCACACGGACATTTCATTCCATGTATTACCTATGGAGGTCCCGGTTGTCTGTTCCCTCATGTAGATTCAATTATTGATGACGAGATTGAAAAATATAATAAGGAGCATTCCTGTAATTCATTAAAAGCGCCAATTGAATAAAAAAGAACCTCAA
>OMGY01003411.1_pt1 | contig 10746 bp, 11 predicted proteins | sample 1674461 | NCBI WGS metagenome assembly OMGY01 (sample SAMN05578579, study PRJEB25193) | human gut metagenome | biome: Human Microbiome; feature: human-associated habitat; material: feces | host: Homo sapiens | place: USA:Birmingham
AGCCATCACCGCAGGTGATGATCTCAGGGGTTTGGGGACATGTCACCAACAAGCACCAGGCAGGAATTACGGGAACCAAATTTCTGCCTGGTAGGCATCTTTTACGTAAAGATGCATTGCTTGCGAGTAGTTTTGAGAACCTTTATTTGGAATTTGTTCACAGTTATACCATTGCTATTATTCGGTTGACCGACTATAATAAAAATACAATTATCAGTAGGAGGTTGGTTATGTTTGAATATATGACGGTACAAGAAGCAGCAAAGAAATGGGAGTTATCCGAGCGCCGGGTGCAGAAATTATGTGCGGAAAACCGGATTGATGGTGTGATCCACCTTAGCCGAATCTGGCTGATACTCCAAAATGCGGAAAAGCCGGCTGATAAAAGAAAAAAATAATTTTCTCGTGAGGTTTCTGTGACATTTGGGTGTTACGCTGAATGTGAAGGAGTGTGATAGGATGCGTATTTTAGTAGTTGAGGACGACCACCTTTTGAATCATACCTTATGCTATAACTTAAACGCTGCGAGATATACGGTGGATTCCGCATTGACAAAACAGGAGGCAAAAGATTTTCTGACGAAGCAGGACTATGATCTGATTGTGCTGGATGTGAACCTGCCGGACGGGAATGGTTTTGATTTCTGCCGGGAGGCAAAAGAACGCTGCCCTGATACGGCAGTTATCTTCCTGACCGCAAACGATATGGAAAGCGATATGCTGAAAGGCTACGAGCTGGGCGCGGAGGATTATGTGACAAAGCCATTCCCCATGAGTGTCTTTCAAAAAAAGCTGGCGGTGGTGCTGGGGCGGCTTGAAAAGCAATCCGGCGGCGACTGTTATGAGGACGGTGCGCTGACAATCAATTTTTCGGAAATGACTGCCGCCCTTTCCGGAAAGCCGTTGGTGTTTACCCCTCTGGAATACCGGCTTTTAAAGGTCTTAACGAAAAATCCGCAGATTGTTTTGACCAGGCAGGTACTTCTTGAAAAATTGTGGGATGCGGATGGCAACTTTGTGGACGAGCACGCCCTGACCGCTGCGATCAGCCGGGTACGGAACAAAATAGAAACAGATGGCCGCCAGTATATCAAGACTGTGTACGGTATGGGCTATATGTGGATTGGAGGGTCGCAGAAATGAATATACGAAAGCTCTCCATCAATAAAGCCTGCGTCTTTTTAGGGGTTTTTCTGCTCTTGGCAGCAGGATTCATTTCTGCTGCTGTCTATGTACTGACCCGGAACACTACCGCTGTTTGGTATGTACTCCTGTTCAGTCTTTTCGTGCTGCTCTGCGTTATCTGCTTTGTAGCTCTGATCCGCCGGAAATTGGCACATTTTTCCGATGCTTTTTGCGCCATGCTGGACGATATGCTGTCCGGGGCCGAACAGCCACGGCAGGCCGCAGAGGAAGAAAGCCTGTTTTATAAAATCAACTTCCGTCTTGGCCGATTGTATGAGGTCATGCAGGAAAATAAAAACAGTATCACAAAAGAGCAGAGCGATTTGCAGGAATTGATTTCCGACATCTCCCACCAGGTAAAAACACCGATTGCAAATCTGAAAATAATCAACAGCACCCTAATGGAGCAGGACGTTCCGGCGCAGAAGCAAAAGGAATTTCTGGCGGCGCAGGCAGGCCAGCTTGACAAACTGGACTTTCTTATGCAGGCCATGATAAAGACCTCCCGGCTGGAAGCGGGCGTTATCTCTCTGGAGAAAAAGGAGCAGCCGATTTATTATACCCTCGCGGCTGCATTGGGCGGTATCCTGCTGGGTGCCGAAAAGAAACAAATCGACGTCCAGGTGGATTGCCCGGAGCATTTGGAGGCGTGCCATGACCGGAAGTGGACGGGCGAAGCGCTGTTTAATATTCTGGACAACGCCGTGAAGTACACACCGACGGGCGGTCAAATTCATGTGCAGGTGGAGGCATGGGAAATGTATTTGAAGATTGACATTGCCGACACTGGCATTGGGATTCCAGAGCAGCACCAGGGAACAATCTTCAAACGGTTTTACCGGGAGGACGCCGTACATGATGTGGAGGGGATCGGGATCGGGCTGTATCTGGCCCGTGAAATTATCTCCCTGCAGGGCGGCTATATCCGGGTAGCTTCGGAGGTTGGGAAAGGCTCTGTCTTTTCTGTTTTCCTGCTCCGAAAGTAAGCGAAACGCCCCGATATTTGAAATGTCACAGGATTGTGACATTTGGGGCTGAATTTTGCTGAAATTTCTTGCTGTTCGTGACATTTCTGTGAAATTTGGCTGTTATGATAGGTTTATTAAATGAAAGGCAGGTATTCTATATGAGCATTTTACAAACAACTGACTTAAAAAAATACTATGGTACAGAGCCGAATATTACAAAGGCTCTGGACGGTGTGACCCTCTCGATTGAGGAGGGGGAGTTTGTTGCGATTGTCGGTACTTCCGGCAGCGGTAAGTCTACGCTCCTGAATATGATGGGCGGCCTGGACACGCCAACGTCCGGCAGTATCAAAGTAAAAGGAAAAGAGTTATCTAAATTTAACGATGAGAAACTCACGATTTTCCGCCGGAGGCAGATCGGCTTTATCTTTCAGAACTACAACCTGGTTCCCGTACTAAATGTCTACGAGAATATCGTGCTGCCTGTGGAACTGGACGGCGATAAGGTAGACAAGAAATTTATGGGTGAGGTGGTGCGGATGCTGGCACTGGAAGATAAGCTGAACAATCTGCCAAATAACCTTTCCGGCGGCCAACAGCAGCGTGTCGCTATCGCCCGCGCTTTGATTTCCAAGCCCGCTATCGTTCTGGCTGATGAACCTACCGGCAATCTTGACAGCCGGACCAGCAGCGATGTATTGGGACTTTTGAAAGTAACCAGTCAGAAATTCCACCAAACCCTTGTAATGATTACTCATAATAATGAGATCGCCCAGCTTGCTGACCGTATCATTCGGATTGAAGATGGAAAGATCGTGCAGTAAGGGGGCAGAAATATGAATGATATTCTATTTGGCAACAATAATAAATCCACATTGAATCTTCTGACGAAGCGTTCATTGAAAGCCCGGAAAAATACGATTGCTGTTTTAGCGATTATGCTTGCCACACTTTTGTTTACCAGCCTGTTTACGATTGCGGTCAGTTTGCAGACTGCTATGCAGGAAAGCAATATGAGAACCATCGGGACATCGGCGCATGGGGGCGTGAAGCATATTTCATGGGACGAGTATGAATCGCTGGCAGCTGACCCAGACCTTAAAGAAACTGGCTATTCCGTCATTATCGGAGACGCGGCCGGGAGAAGTTTCCATAAAACACCTACCGAGGTACGCTATGCAGACGCGGTCTATGCCGAGCTGACCTTCAACAGCCCGGATACCGGACGCCTTCCAGAGCGGAAAAACGAAATTGCCACCAACCGTATCGTCCTGGCGGCGATGGGACTGTCGGATGAAATCGGCACACAGGTGGATTTGTCCTTTACCACGGATACAGGCATCTTTACCGACACGTTTACCTTATGCGGGGTATGGGATGGCGACGCGGTTGCTTATCGTCAGACTATTCTTCTGTCCAAGGAATACGCGGAAGATGTTGCACCCGTTGCCCACGGGGAGACAGATGGAACGATCAGCGAATCTACAGGCTATATTGACGTGATTATGATGGTGCCTGCGGAATGGAATATGGAAAAGCAGCTATTGGAAGTGACGTCACGGTACGGCCTAGAGGAACGGGTCAGTATCAATGACGCCTACGGGACTGCAACGGTTAGCCTTTCCTCCATACTTCCCCTTGTGGCAGGGATTGGGGTTATCTTTATCGCGGGCTATCTTCTGATCTATAATGTGTTTTATATCTCCATCGCACAGGACATTCGCTTTTATGGGATGCTGAAAACTCTGGGAACAACCGCAAGGCAGATACGCAAAATCGTCTATAAAAAGGCGGTCAGGCTCTCCCTTGTGGGGATTCCTCTGGGCTTGTTACTTGGCTGGCCTATTGGCCGTCTGCTGCTTCCCGTGATCGTCGATATGCTGACAGATGATATTCGCGTAGTTACTACCGTAAATCCGGTGATTTTCCTGGTGTCGGTTGTCTTATCTCTGATTACAGTTTTCATCAGCTGCCGGAAACCTGCTGCGCTTGCGGCCAAAGTTTCCCCAATGGAGGCGCTTCACTATGTGGAGCAAAACGGGGCGAAAAAGGAACAGCGGCGCAGCAAACAGATCAGCGCTGCCATGATGGCGAAAAATAATCTCGGACGGAATAAGAAAAAGGTAACAATCGTCACTTTTTCATTTGCACTCAGCATTGTTCTTTTGAACAGTGTCTATACCTATGTGACCTCATTTGACTTTGACAAATTTGTTGCCGATTTTAGCTTGACGGATTTTACTGTTTCAGATACTACGATTATCAAGACCGTCCAGACTTTCCGCCTGACTGATAAAATCCTTGCTCACATTCGCTGTATTAAATGGGCTGTAACTGTTAAGCAGTTCCTCTTTTGGGAAAATGTATTCCATACCCATGTCTACATGCAAAGGAGTCTGCAGCGCTCTTGGAATGTCCACCACGGCAAGCACTTCATATGCTTTGCTTGTGCCGTCAAGCTGCTGTACGCTGATCTGATCGCCCGGTTGGTACAAGCAGAGAGTACCGTCGTCCATCATCCGCAAAGGCGTCACATACACGCCGGTTCCAGCTTTCCACTTTTCCATATTCAGCTCGCCGTCCAAAACCTGTATATACTCTGCCGGGAAATCGTCCAACCCATAGACATTAACACCGTGTTCTTTCCGTACCATATAATTGCCTAATTCATTCGCAACGGCGTTTGAAGAAGCGGCAAGTTCCTGTAAACGGGCAAAGTCGCTTTCGGAAAGAGGCTGTTTTTACGGCCATCATAAGGCATTAGACAATTTTTCCATGCACATTCCCCAAGGTGCAATTTATGGACTGGTAGGAAAAAACGGAGCCGGTAAGACGACCCTGCTCCGGCTGATCTGCGGCTTGCAGGAAGCGACTTCCGGGGAGTATACGCTTTACGGAATCAGCAGCCGGAAACATGAAATCCTGAATGCCAGAAAAGAAATGGGAGCGGTCATTGAAACCCCGGCTATCTATCTTGATATGTCAGCGACCGGGAACTTAAAGGAACAGTACCGCGTTCTGGGTATACGCACTTTTGACACAATCCCGCAGCTATTGTTAATTCTGCGCCCATCATCCGAACCACTGTTATACTTCCTACGATGGAGAGTATCAGGGAACACAAAAGCCCCAGGACAGAATAGCCCATGCCCTCATACATTAACATCTGTTTCACCTGCCTGCCCGTCATGCCCACCGATTGCAGCATGGCAATTTCTTTGTGCCGTGACAGAATGGAGGTCGTCATAGAGTTAATAAAGTTCAAAATGCCAATCAGCGCCAGTATCGCACAGAGTACGCCGCCCACGAGACGGTACATATTGATCATATCGTCAAAAGACTGGCGCAGGACAACTTTGGAAAAGTAGTCCAGAGCTGTGTCAGTATTTGCGGTATAATTTTTCAGCCAGTTTTCAGTGACAAGCAGGTTTTCATCATCCACATTAAATATGGTTTTCATAGCCGGTTGATCGGCGGCGACCATATTTCTGAAAATGGTGGGTCTGGAAAACACCGGATGGAAAAAGGCAAAGAATTTCAGTCTGGGCATGAGGCAGCGGTTAGGAATTGCGATTGCGCTTGTAGGAAATCCTCGATTTTTGGTGCTTGATGAGCCGATCAACGGACTTGACCCGCAGGGCATTATTGAAATGCGGCAGCTTCTTTTGAACCTGAATCAGAAATATGGCATTACCATTTTGGTGTCCAGTCATATTCTGGATGAATTATCCCGTCTTGCCACCCATTACGGTTTTATTGACAACGGAAAAATGGTAAAGGAAATCAGCGCAAGCGACCTGGAAAATTCATTCCGAAAATCTGTCCGTATTGAAGTGACAGACGGAAAAGCTCTGGCTGAGGTTTTGGAACAGACAGGGCTGCCCTACAAAATTCTTACCCCAAATGTTGCAGAGGTTTATAGCAGGGTGAATATTTCCCGGCTCACATCTGCCCTTGAAAAGTACCAGTGTGAAGTGCTTTCCATACAGGAACGGGAAGAAAAACTGGAAAGCTACTATGTAAATTTAATCGGAGGTGCCAGCCATGAGTAGACTGTTCGTATCAACTTTTTTTCGCATGTTGAAAAAAATCGTGTTTTGGATTTTACTGATCTGTATGTTTGCCTACGGCGTATATAGTGCGTCAAATGCTGCTTCGGAGGTCAACGGGGGCTTTGCGCTTGACGGATGCTTTTTTGATTTTGCACCGTTTATGGGTCTTGTGGCAGCGATCCTTACAAGCATGTTCATCGGTTCTGAATACAGTGACGGTACGATTCGGAATAAGTTGGTGGTCGGACATTCCCGGATGCGGATTTATCTGGCGAATCTTATCGTGTGTTCGGTTGCCTGTGTGCTGATTTCTTTGTCCTACATAACAGGGGTGTTTGTAGTCGGCAGCGCCAAAGGCGGGGAACTGCTAACAAAAACAAGCGTAGTTACCATGTGCCTGGTATGCAGCATTTTGGTTTCCGTTGCCTTTACAAGCATTATGACGATGCTTGCGATATTGAATACAAACAAAGCCGGAAATGTAGTCGTGAGTATGCTGTTGGCGTTGATACTGCTTGTGTCTGGCTCTTTCATTTATCAAAGACTTAGTGAGCCGGAAATTTACGACAATTATGTGAGCGTCAACGAGGCGGGTGTTCCTACAGAGGTTGGGGTATTCGCTGCTGGTGATTGTTATCACTTCTGGTTTAGGGATTATTCTGTTTCGGAAAAAGGAAATCCGATGATGGAAATGCACTTAATTTGAGTGAGAGTATTGCCGGAATCGGGTATAAATTTGAATATTTGTAAACTACATAAAAATCCGTCGTAGGAACAACTGCGGCGGATTTTTTTGACAAATTTTTATGCAGACGGCAACTTTCCCCTTAAAAATGTACGGATATATGAGGGGATATTTTATAACCGCTTACCCGCACACGGCAATTATGAATTTTTTGTAAAATTTACAAAATGCCCCGTCATTTTGCCCCAAAAATGAACTGAATAGTAGAAAGATATTTTTTGTGCAAAATTGACCGCTCTATTTCCCCTCAAAAATGAAATGTATAGTAAAGGGATATTTTTTGACGGTCAGAAAGGAGGTGTTTTTATCTACAATCAGATTCCGGTGATGAATTATCCGCAGTACCGCCGGATGCGCAGGCTGGTACATGAGTGCTGCAACTACGACGGCGGCAACTGTTTCGCTGTGTTCAAAAACGTATTTAACGATTATTACGCAAAGGACACAAGCAAAAAAATCCGGGCAGTCGTAAAAATGCGCGGAGAAGCCGGGGAACATATCGCCAGCAATCCGCCCTACGGATATGTGAAAGACCCACAGAATAAAAAGAAATGGATTGTGGACGAAGAATCCGCAAAGGTGGTGCGGCGTATCTTTGACCTGTGCATTGCGGGAAAAGGCCCCATGCAGATCGCAAAAGTCCTGACCGCTGACAGGGTACTGACTGTTACTGCGTATAACGCCAGACAGAAAGGATGGGTCATGCCGGATAACCTGTACCAGTGGTGCTCCAAATCCGTTGCAGGAATACTGGAGCGGCCGGAATATACCGGCTGTACCGTCAATTTTAAGACTTATACAAAATCTCTCAAATTCAAGAAGCGGATGGAAAACACAAAAGAAAACCAGCGGGTATTTGAAGATACGCAGCCGGCAATCATTGAACGGGGACAGTGGGAACGGGTGCAGGCGTTAAGGGCGAACAAGCGCAGACCGACAAAGACAGGGAAAACCAGCATTTTCTCCGGCCTTGTCTACTGTGCTGACTGCGGTGCGAAGCTCTATTACTATACCTGCAATACCTACAAGGATGAGTCTCAGGACCATGTCGTCTGCTCCAATTACAAGAGCAATACAGGTTCCTGCCAAATCCACTATATTCGAGAGGTTACGCTTTATAGGCGGGTGCTGGAATGTATTCAGGAAACACTGACCTATGTGCGTTTGTTCCGGGATGATTTCACTCAGGAAATGCTGGCGCAGGACGAGGCCAGCCGGAAAGCGGAGCAGACACAGAAGCGGAAAGCCCTCTCCGGGGCGCAGAAACGTATGGAGGATTTGGACAAGATCATCCAAAGGCTTTATGAAGATTCCGTACTTGGGAAATTAAGCGACCTCCACTTTCAAAAGCTATCCGCACAGTATGAAACGGAGCAGGAAGAAATTCAGAGGCTTGCTGCTTCGCTGGAACGGGAAATTGAAAATGAAGCCGGACAGATTGCCGATGTGGGGCGGTTCCTCCAGCTTGCCGACAGGTATTCCGATTTGCAGGAGTTGGACGCAGCTACGGTAAATGAACTGATTGAAAAAATCGTAATTCACAGTCCGGAGAGAATCGGCGGAAAGAAGCATGTCACGATTGAAGTCTACTTTACCTATGTGGGAAAAATCCGGATTCCACTTGCCAAACCGGAACTGCCGACAAAGACAGAAGAACCGGCGTAATATTCGCCACGCCGGTTTTACCGGAAATTTCATTTACTTCCTTATAGGACGCCGTCTAAAAACAGAGTGCATATTGACATATTATGCCGATTATAGTATAATAATGCTTATGGGCATACCTAAACGGTAGGCTTGCCATCTTTAGGGCAAGTCTGCCGAACGCTTTTCCTATTGTGTTCGGTAGGCGGTCAATCCTGCTCCCGGAAGGGAGTAATTTACTATGAATAATTACGTAACATGGAATGAGTTAATACAGTGTGGATTATTTCTCACTGCTTACACAACACTTCTTATTGCAATATTTCATAAAAGGAAATAACCGCCCTCAGCGACCAAACTAAGGCGGTTATTATAATCTAACTACTTATTTTGGGAGCGACCGTCTATCGGTATGCCCTTTTTTATTATTATACATCAATTATGGAAATATGTCAACTGTTTTCTTTAAGATTCATAACCGCCGCAAGACCTGCCGAGATAGCCGATACAGCTAATCCCAAAACAGCGGATTTTACAGTCAGATCAGTTGCGGCGATATTAACCGCTATGTAACCGACTGCTGTCTGTAAAAATGTTCTCAATGCTCGCTTTATGCAATTTTTCTTTAAAATGTTCATTTGTGCATCTCCTTTTCCAAGTCCTCAATTCTATGATTTGCAACTTTTAAGGGATAGAAACGGTAAACGGAATAATATGGATTCTCCGCCATATACCAGTATCAGTTCCCAGAATAATCGGTTTGTGGTTTGTTGCCATCCATAATTTAAATTCAGGCTTAAACTCAAATTCATCACCATACAGTTTTCTTGCAGTAACAATATCATCACCTGTAAGCTGTTTCAAAACTTTCATTAGGCGGAGCAGCTACAGTATCAGTTGTAACTTGTTTCTTTTCTTTAAAAACGTGCTTACAGTTAGGATATTCAGAAGCATTGACATATTTAACATTTTCCTGCTGCCGTCCGTTCCACTCTCGGTGCTCAAGAGTAACTTTTATAGGACGGTGCATAAGATCCTTACACAAATCCATTACGGATTCGTAAGCTTTCCCATTTGGCAGTTTTGCGGATTTTGCCAGCCTCATGATCTGATTAAAAATATATCCCTGAACTTGTTTATCCGCCTCTGTGGGTTCTTTTTTCTTCCAAAGAGTATAAAAAATATATCTGTCCTTAAATTTTTGCTCAATATCATTTCTTACAACAAGTGAAAGATTTAAACCTGTTGCGCCCTTTTTTGTGGTACGTTCCTCAATATTACGTATAATTACTTCGTAGTCTCCTTCAGGAAGTATTCCATAATCGTCATTTACATTTTCATAATTAGTTGAAAATCCCATTTTTTATCCTCCATTTACTAATTTAATTGCATCTTCCACGCTTCTGCAAATTCCTGCAATTGCGCCGGTTTCTTTCATTTGTTTTATAAAGGTTTTCTGTTCATTAGTTGCCTTGCCGGACTTTGTTTTTACTTCTATGTAAACAGCTCTGCCGTCAGATTTGCGGTGACCATTTAAATCAGAATATCCTTTAGGGACTCCGGTACTTAAATAGCTTCCGTTTTTAGTCCATCCCGACCCAACATTTGTGCGGAAAATCACACAGCTGTCAGCAAGTTCCAAACGTATGGCATTTTGTATAGCGTGTTCTTCAGTCATGCTATCATTCCTCTCTGTTTTGCTTGATAATACGCCCATCCGCTTTTCAATAATTATAGCCCGATTTCCTTTGCGATATCTCATACACCTCATGGACTGCTGAATATACAAAGTTAGGCTCTGGGTCGGGCGAAGCAATATCGCACATTCACAATCGGGAACATCAAAACCCTCACTGATCAAATCAACGTTACACAATATATCAATTGCTCCTCTGCGGAAATCCTCTATAATACGTTCACGTTCTTCTTCCACTCCAACGAGGGGAATTTTTATAAAAAAAATAACGCCCTGCTCAGAGCGTTATTAGTTGTAGTTCCAATCAAAAGGATATTGATTGACTATATAATCATATCACTTTTTAAATAATTTGGCAAGGAGTGATTGCCATGAGATTACCAAACGGCTATGGTTCAATAATGAACCATAGTCAATAATCTGGACACAAAAAGGCGAAAAGAAATAAGAGAAAAA
>OMGY01003417.1_pt1 | contig 10739 bp, 6 predicted proteins | sample 1674461 | NCBI WGS metagenome assembly OMGY01 (sample SAMN05578579, study PRJEB25193) | human gut metagenome | biome: Human Microbiome; feature: human-associated habitat; material: feces | host: Homo sapiens | place: USA:Birmingham
GTATATATAACAATTTCAGGTCCTTCAAATTCAACTTTTGCTAGTTTTACTTTTTCAGGTAAATATTCTATAATTTGATCTTTGATTTCATCGATCATATTAGTCATACATTATCACTCTCTCATTTTTTGATAATTTTTATGTAGAACAAATTATTATCCTTAAAAAACTTTATAAGCGGTTTTTCATTTATAATGAGTTTTCCCGCTGTCCCCTTGTCAGTGAAAAAAATGCGGCAGATTGCCGCAAAAAAATTAAATATCAGCTTTATTGACAGTCTGAAGCGTACAAAAGAACGTACGCTGACTGATAATAATGCAGAGGGCGGGATAGTTTTTGCAGGGGTGAAGCAGCAAAGTTTAAAGTACAGGTTGCATTTCCTTGCATAATATGCGAACAGCGCCGGTATATATAAAACAAAATAAATATACTAAAAGTGCTGACACCGCAAAAGCGCAAACCCGGCAAGCTTACTCGTTTGACTACTTAAGCCCCGGCACCGCTTTATTCAAAATCATAGCTGTCCGGCCGGGCTTTGGCTATGTAACGGTACTCGCTGGGAGAAAAGCCCGTCTTTCTTTTAAACAGCCGCGAAAAATAGTTGGAGCTTTCAAAGCCAACGCTGTAGGCGATGACCTGCACAGGGTCGTTCTGAGTCTGAAGCATTTTTTTCGCACGGTTTATACGCAGATTATTGATAAATTCTATAGGCGGGTACCCCGTCTTTTCTTTAAAATAGCGTATAAAATAGTTTGGGTGCAGATGGAATATGCTGCAAAGCTCGCTTACTGTTATATCCTTGCTCAAATTCTCCTCTATATATGTAAGTATGCTGCTCAGCTTAGTGTCCTTAAAGATATTCTTGCGCGTTATGCTGGAATTTTCGGTATAATAGGCCAGCAGCTGCAATATATAAGCCTTGCGCCGGAGAATCTCGTGCAGGGATAGATGATTGTTGGTAATTATGGATTTGAATAAATCGGCCACATAATCAGGGTCTTTTACGTCAATGTAATGGGGCAGGGTAATCTGCTCCAATAAATCCTTGTTATTGCACATGGTGGTAAAATGCAGCCAGTATTTTGAGATACAGTTGTCTGAAATGTGATGGTAAGTCTGCGTGCTGTTGCAGGGCAGGAGAAACAGCTGCCCCTTTTTAGCGGTATATTCGCAGTCGTCAATTTTTATATAGCATTCGCCGCCCATTATGTAATAAAACTTATTATAGCTGGGGGTTATGTTAGTGCTTCCCCAGCTGCGCCAGCACCTTGCGAAATCCCCCGTCAGGTATTCCAGCTGGATATTTTCTAATTGCTGGCTGAAAACAATATTGTCTTTCATAATCCAAGACCTCCGTCTTTAACAAACCGCGCACAGCTAAAAGCATAAGTACAAAATTAAGATAGTTCAGCGAAGTATATTAGTATTGTGCTTGTTTATGTTAGGATAATACATTTATATTATACTCATTTTGAGATATAATATCAACAATAATTTTTAAAAATTTGGGCGTTTTTTATTAAACGCACTCGCTTGGACAATACAACCAAAGTACAATGCGTTTCGCATATTTGTCTGTTAAGTCTGCTTTGCAGCGCGGTTCTTTGAATACTCAGCATGACTTTATGCGCGTATTTTACTGCCGGCAGCGGGTATTTAAGCAAAAATCTCCGAGAGGAGAAAAATTTTTTGCCTTCGCAGGACGGCAGGATGCAGAAAAACCGGGCGTATTTTGAGGATAGCAGCGCAGCAAAACGAAAAATTACCCCTATGCGGCGTACTGTACTCTGAATTGTATTGTTTGTGCGTACCCTCGGTTTGCAAAGTGGTGCACGGTCAGAATGCATAAAATCTGCGTCCTGCCGCGTTGCTCTTGTTCCATGTATACCAAGGTACATGTCGTTTCTGCGCCTTGCATGACGGAAATTTTATGCTTTCTTGCTCTGCGGCCTCAAACGGAGAAAAATCCTTCATTTTCAAGGCGGACGAAAAAAGCGTACCGGGAGTATGCCGATGGAGGATAACGCCGGAAATTAAGAAATTATCCCGTTTTTAGGCGTGTATCTCCTTGTAAACTGAGGGTCTGCGCTTTTTAAAAATATTGCTTTAAATTCTATTTTCAGAAAGGATTTCTGCACAATATGATTGAAAGAATTTTTAATTTAAGATGTGAAAATCTGATTGAGCCTTTGGGTATTGACGCGCGTGCTCCCCGTTTATCCTGGCAGACGGCCTTTTCAGGCAGAGGAGCGGGCCAAAAGGCTTATAGGATAATTTTAAGCTCAAGCCTCCAAAATGCAAGGGAGGAAAAAGCGGATATTTTAGATACCGGCTTTATAGAAAGCAGCGCTTTTTATCACGACTGCACAAATATTTCCCTTAAGAGCCGCAGCGAATATTTTTGGAGCGTACAAATACAAGATGAAACAGATAATATTATAAAAAGCGAAATTTCACGGTTTGAGACAGCGTTTTATGAGGACAGCCTCTGGCAGGGAAAATATATAGGGCTGGCTATTGCTTCAGGCGGCGTGGTGCAGTACAGGCGGCGCGTGCAGTTAAAAAAGGATATAGTTAAGGCCCGCGTGTACCTGGCGGCCGGCGGCTTTGCCGAGCTTTGGATAAACGGGAAAAGGGTGACGCAGAACGTCCTGGAGCCGGCTAATTCAGATTATAATAAGCATGTGTACTATAATACATACGATGTTGCGGAATATCTTATCCCCGATAATTACAATGCCTTTGGGGTGCGTCTCAGCGGGGGCTGGGCGGGGCACGGCCGCTTTTTGTTCCAGGCGTATATAAATTATGCGGACGGCAGCGAGCAGGCTGTCTGCTCTGAGTTTGGTCCCTGGCTGGCCTGCCTGAGCGAGATAACCCTTGCCGCGCTTTATGCGGGAGAATATGTAAATCCTCTTTATGAAATGCCTGAATGGAACCTGCCGGGAGATGAATTTGAAAATAAATATGAATTAAAGCCCCTTGGCTTATATTCCTTTGGGCAGCCTGATAAATTAAGCAATATGGGCGAACATTTTAGGGATTATTATAAGGTATGTTATCAGGCTATGGAGCTGCCCGCCCTTTCGGGCAAACTTATGGCGCAGCCTTTGGAGCCTATAAGGGTTTTAGGCGAGGTTAAGCCTGTTTCGGTTAAGCGGCTGGGTAAAAGTGATGACTATGTCTTTGATTTCGGCCAGAATTTTACCGGCGTCTGCAAATTAAGGGTCAAGGGGCGCAAGGGCCATAAGATAACTATAGAGCATACCGAGCTGCTTAATAAGGACGGCACGCCCAATATGCTCTATTTGCGCATAGCCGAGCCTAATTACCCCTACCCCATGCAGACGGATATTTTCTTCCTCAGAGGGGGCGGGAAATACGAGGAGCTCATGCCCCGCTTTACCTATCACGGCTTCAGGTTCGCCGTAGTGCACAACATGCCCTATGAACCCGACTTAAGCGACCTTACGGGCTATCAGGTGCGTTCAGATGTAGCGGATATAGGCAGCTTTAATTCAGATTCGGATATGCTCAACTGGATGCAGGAAGCCATAATGTGGACAGAAAGAGGAAATCTGCACGGCATACCTACCGACTGCCCCCAGCGGGCCGAACGGCAGGGCTGGCTAAACGATATGACTGCCCGCAGCGAAGGGGCCGTATATAATCTGGACTTGCAGCTGCTTTATAAGAAATGGGCGCGGGATATAACTGATACCCAAGAGCCTGTTTCAGGAGCTATTGGAGATACTGCGCCCATGCGCCGGGGCAATATGCCGGCCGACGCAGTGGTATCCTCTTATTTGCTGGTTCCTTACTTAATATACGAGCACTACGGAGACGTCCGCGCTATAGAAGAGAATTACAGCGGCATGAAAGGCTGGACGGATTATCTCCTGCGCAATTCCAATGACGGAATATCAGCGTACAGCCTGTACGGCGACTGGGCAGGGCCGGATACCAAGGCCTTCTGCAAAGGTTCTCCCGTTTCATATATAACGCCCGGCTATTTCTTCTCCAGCGGCTTTAATTATATGAACAGCCGGCTTATGGCATACTTTGCCCGGCTCCTGGGGAAAAATGAGGATGCTGAATATTATAATCAAATGGCAAGGACAGTTGCCCAGAGCATGAACAAGCATTTCTTTAATAAGGAAACTGCCAATTATGCGACCGGCTCGCAGGGCTGCAATGTGTTTGCCCTTAAATTAGGTATAGTGCCTGAAGAATATGCCCAGAAGGTAGCGGATAATATAGCTGCTGATGTTATAAAGGAGGATTATCACCTCACCACCGGCAATATTGCAACCAAATACCTGCCTGAAGTGCTGTCTGAATATGGTTACAGCGATATAGCCATGCGCCTTATGGAGCAGACTACTTATCCGAGCTGGGGATATATGCGTTCTATGGGCGCTACTACCATCTGGGAAAGATGGGAATATGCCACAGGCTTTGCGATGAATTCGCATTCGCATCCCATGTACGGCAGCGTCACAGCGTGGTTCTATAAATATCTGGCGGGTATCAGCGCGGCGGAAGCGGGCTTTAAGAAGATTAAGATAAGGCCGTATATGCCTGCTTCCCTTAATAAGGCTGAAGGGGAAGTCAATACTCCTTACGGCATAGTTTCGTCAGGCTGGGAAAAATCTGATAAAGGCTATACGCTGAAAATAAAGGTTCCTGCTTCGTGCACAGCGGAGGTTATTCTTCCTAACGGCGCGGAAATGAAGGTACAGGAGAGCGGTAAAGTATTAAAACAGGCTGAAGGCATAACAGAAGAAAAAGCACTTGGAAAAGATTTAGGGTTATGCTTGACTTCAGGAGAATACATTTTTACGGCAGAAAAATAGAATTTTATAGTGTGTTTACTTTATAAACGTTCGTGCTTTCCGAAAGGTTTTTTTGGGGGGGGCGGCGCAGCGCCCGGCCGAACGGCTTTGCCGTTCGGCCGGGCCGGAGTGGCGTTAAATGGGGGCGGCTCTATGCGGCCCGGAGGGCCGCCTGAGCGGGCCGAAGGCCCGCTCAGGGCAGGCTTTTTAAAAAGCCTGCCGTAGAGCCGCCCCCCATTTAACGCCACTCCGCGTCGACCGCCCTTTAATTTAAAGGGCGGTCGACGGCTGCGCCGCCCCCCCCAAAAAAACCTTCCGGAAAAATAAAACGTTAATTATGTGCACCCAATCTCTTCTAATTTGACAAAACCCCCTTCATATACTAAAATATTTTATAATCTCAAAATACGGCATAAAGGCTTAATCAGGCAAATCAAAGACTGATTTATTTTATATTGCCGGTGAAAGGAAGCATTAATTATGCAGCCTATGATTTTAGACGGAAAAACACTCTCCAGAACAATAGAGGGGGAGCTGGCCCAGAAAGTGGCCCTTATCAAAGAAAAAACAGGGGATGTACCTGCTCTGGCTACTATCTTAGTAGGAGATAATCCTGCAAGCGTGACTTATGTGCGTATGAAAGGCAACGCCTGCGCACGGGTAGGCTTGCGTTCAATAAAGGTAGAAATGCCCGAAACCACTACCACCCAACAGCTTTTAGAAAAAATAGAAGAGCTTAATAACGACCCGCAGGTGTGCGGCATACTGCTTCAGCATCCTGTACCCAGGCAGATAGACGAGCAGGCCTGCTTTAACGCTATAGCTTTAGAAAAGGATGTAGACGGGGTTAATACCGCCAGTTTCGGCGGGTTCACTATGGGGCTGGACAGATATGTCAGCGCTACTCCCAAGGGAATTATGACTCTTTTAGAGAGATATAATATTCAATTAAAGGGAAAGGAAGCGGTGGTTATAGGCCGCAGTCCTATTCTGGGAAAGCCCGCGGCAATGCTTCTTTTAAATGCCGACGCTACCGTTACCATTTGTCATTCCAAGACTGTTAATCTGCCTGAGATAGTAAAGCGGGCGGATATAGTCGTAGCGGCGGTGGGCAGACCTAAATTTGTTAAAGCGGACTGGATAAAGCAGGGAGCTGTGCTGGTGGACGCAGGCTATAACGCCGGAAATATAGGGGATATAGATTTGGAAAATGCTGCTCCTCTCTCCAGCGCGTATACACCCGTTCCGGGCGGGGTAGGCCCCATGACTATAGCTACTTTAATGCAGCAGACGGTTGCCAGCGCTATGAAAAAGGCAGGCTTGGAATAACCAGATTAGTTATAATCTTGCTGTCTTAAAAAGATATATAAATTACAAAACTGCCGCAGAATATATATTCTGCGGCAGTTTTGCATTGTTGGCTTTTAAGTTTGATTATTGTATACAGTACCGCTTAGGCAGGGCAAGGGGGCGGGGGCGCCGTTTGCGGCCCGGAGGGCCGCCAGGCCGGGCCAAAGGCCCGGCCTGGGCAGGCGTTCCGCCTGCCAAACGGCGCCCCCGCCCCCTTGCCCTGCCTAAGCCTAAAGCAGCTGATAGCTTTAAATATAACGCCCGCCCGCTTATATGCTGAAATTATGAGCTGCCATTTTTTATAAGCTTTTATTTTTCAGGCGCGTTGTCCACTAAATTTTCCAATTCTTTTACATGCTGAGTTTTATCTGCCGTTCTGTGGCTGGCCTTAGAAGCGTATGTCTTAACAGCCGCCTGAGATTTAACAATGGGCTGTATTGTGCCCGCGCCTGCAACACATCCGCCGGGGCAGGCCATACCCTCCAGAAGAAAGCCTGGATATTTCCCCGCTTTGGCCAGAGCCATCAATTTGCGGCAGTCCTTAAGCCCTTCGGCGCAGGCTACCTTAATCTGCCGGTCAGAGCATTTTTCATTTATCACGTCCATTACAGCGTGCGCAACGCCGCCTGCAACTGCAAAGCCGCGTCCGTCAGAGGAGGAATCGTTAGTGCCGCCGGGCAAATCCTCAATAGAATCCAAATCAATTTCCCGCGCCGCAAAAATACCCGCCATTTCTTCAAAAGTCAATACAAAATCCACTTCGCTGCGCACGCTCTCGTCCATAGCCTCCAGCTTTTTAGCCGAGCATGGGCCGATAAACACTACTTTAGCGCCCGGCCGCGTATGTTTTATCAGCCTTGCCGTCAGCGTCATGGGGGTAAGCGCCATAGAAACGCATTTAGCGTAATCAGGAAAAGTCTTTTTGGCCATCGCCGCCCATGCAGGGCAGCAGGAGGTGGCCATAAAAGGCAGGTTTTCGGGAACATTTTCCAGAAAATCTTCAGCCTCCTGCACGGCGCATAAATCAGCGCCTACCGCTACTTCAAAAACATCGGTAAAGCCAAGCTGCTTTATGGCAGCCCTAAGCTTGCCTGAGGTCACTTTAGGTCCAAACTGGCCTACAAAGGAGGGGGCCACCGCAGCGTAAACATGCTCGCCCGACTGGATTTCCCGAATGACCTGGAATATCTGAGACTTGTCCGCAATGGCCCCAAACGGGCAGTTGACCAGGCACATCCCGCATGAAACGCATTTGTCATAGTTAATATCCGCTTTTCCCTGGCTGTCCGAATTTATTGCATTCATTCCGCAGGCAGCAGCGCAGGGCCGCTCCTGTACAATAATGGCGTTATAGCTGCACGCCTCTGCGCAGCGTCCGCATTTAACGCATTTTTCCTGGTCTATAATGGCCCGGCCTATGGTTCTGTCGATATGGACGGCGTTTTTAGGGCAGACTTCCACGCACGGGTGCGCCAGACAGCCCATGCATCCATGAGTAACTATCACTCGCTTTTCGGGGCAGGCGTTGCAGGCGAATTTTATTATATTGATAAGAGGAGGAGTATAATAGGTTTCGGGCCTGTCCGCAGCTTCAATCCCTTCAGAAATAGGGGCCTGCTCACCTGCGCCGCGGCAGGGCAGTCCCATTGCCAGACGCAGCCTCTCGCCTACGATAGCCCTTTCCAAAAATACATCGTTGCGGAAATTGGCAATTTCGCCCGGAATAATTTTATAAGGCAGTTTTTCAATCTGCCCTTTTACCGGCTGAGTTGTCTCATAGGCCATACGAGCCACTTCGCTAAAAACCTTATGGCGTATCTGCTGTATGCGCGTTTCTATTCCTCTCATAGCTCACTCCTAAGTAAATATATTTTAGACGCCTATTTTGGCGCGTATTTTCTGCTGCATATTTTATCGCTGTATGTGTTTTTTGGCAAATGGTAATTCAAGTTTAAGGGAAATGTATAAAATTTATAGTTAAGGCGGGCGGCGCGGCGCCCAGCCTCAAGCAAAGCTTGAGGCTGGGCCGGCGGGCGGTAAAAAGGGGGGCGGCGTCTGCGGCCCGAAGGGCCGCCAGCCGGGCAAAGCCCGGCTGGGCAGGCGTTCCGCCTGCCAGACGCCGCCCCACTTTTTACCGCCCGCCGCTGGGGCCGCAATTTTATTGCGGCCCCAGGCCGCGCCGCCCGCCTTTTTCGCAATGAGCGCCTACGGCGTCCCTTTAAGGGACGCCTTAGGCGCTCATTGCGACTCCCGGCGCGCTTTTTTTCAAAAAGCGCACCGGGAACAGCTTTAGAAAGGAGAGCGCCGCGTTTGGCAAGCGTAAACGCTTGCCGGGGCGGGCGTACGGCCCGCCCCGCGGCCCTTCGGGCCGCAAACGCGGCGCCCCCCTTCTAAGGCTGCTCTGCCCTATAAATAATTCAGCATTCCCCGCTTATTTTTATAAGTCGGGCAGTCCTGGGCGCCAGGTTTAATTCTATTCCCTGAGAGCATAAAAGGTCTCCCTGCATTTTTAGGACATTGTGAGTATCTATATCTTCAAGAGAATAAATTTTCTGCGCCTCTAATCCCTGCAGTACAGCGCGGTATGCCGTCTGCGTGCAGTTTTCAGGACAGAATACCATGACAAACCCAAGGTTCTCTTCTTTGTTAAAGAACATAAACGCCTTTATATCGGTATTGTTGTTAGAGGCTTTTTCCAGCTCATAGTAATTCCCCATATAAGCCTTATTTATTAGGCGCCACTCCTTTAAATGCTCTTTAAGCCTGTCAAAATCTATATTGTCTATTTCTTCAGGAGCAAAAGCACAGGATACGCAGGGATTATAAACTGTCCTTGCAGCATATTTGTCCAGTACACTGAACGGAGACATAAAGTTTTTGATATAAGGGAACCACCGGTAAAGCACCTGCTGCATGTATATAAATGTATTGGTATCCTGAGGGAACATGTCCTGATGGTCCGAATAATGCAGAGGCAGCATCAAACGCAAAGTCTCCAAATCATTGCGCCCTCCGCCCGAAGCGCAGGAATCCATAAGTATTCCGGGATATCTGGACTGTATATCCTTTAAAAGCTGTAAATAGCCGGCGCAGTAATGGTTCTCGGTTATGCCCCTCCTGTCGGGTCTGTCGTGCTCGGCCCAGATTTGCGCGGGCGGTATGTTGAAATCTATCCGGAAGATATTTGCCCCCGCTCTGTCCATAACCTCAAATATTCGTTCCTCAAGCCATTTACGGCATTCGGCGTTTCCTAAATCTATAAGCTGGGCGGTAAGTATAATACCGCACCATTCCTTTTGGAAGGTGCCAAGGAACCACTCCCGCTTAAACTGGGGATGAGCCTTAAAAAACTCTTCTAATTGCTCAGGAGGGGTGCGGACCACCTCAGGCTCAAACCAAAGCATAAAATCCCTACCTTCGCGCTTAAGAGCCTTGCCCAGCCATTCCAGCCCGTCGGGAAACGCTTCAAAGTTCATTTCAAAATTGACGCCGTGGTACCACCAGCCCGACTTGTTATGCGGGCCTGTTCCGTCGGTACCCCAGCCTGCGTCAAACCACCAGAAGTCATAGTCTATTCCATGTGCGTCGTAAGTTTCTTTGACCCGGCGCACTATATCGTTATTAAGTCCGGCGCAGACGCCGTTAAATGCCGCTAAAAGGGGCTTAACGCGCTCACCCTTAACAAGGGGCATATTGCAGTCAATATAGAAGCGCCGCCAGGCGTTGACAGGGTCAGAGCTGTATTCCTGAATAAGCATCAGAGGCAGCCTGAAACCCTCCCCCTTTTCCAGATAGGCGCAGATGTTTTTTTGCCCCATTGAAATATTTACTCCGTCCGCAGCCTGCTCAAATTGAGAGAACCATGCGCCCTGCCAGCTTAAAACCGCGGCAATCTTATTTTGGTCTGTTTCCAGGCGGTAATAGGGAAAAACATAATGAGTGGGCCGACCGGTTTCAGCCTCCTGGTATACACGTTCATTATCCAGAGAAAAATCAAATTCCTTATAGCCGCCCCCTTCGTCTCCGTAATTGCCCAGTAAGCGGCCGTGTGTTCCCGGTACATTCAGCTCATAGTGTATATCCGCAAAAATGCCGGTCTTTTCAGGCGCATAAATTTCCGCCTGCCATTCCAGAGCGTTATATTCAGGATAATGCCTTATAATCACCGTCCAGAGAGTACCGCTGGGTATATGACGGTACAGGGTAGTATGGCATTCTCCGCGGTTTATTTGTTCGGAATTTGAACTTAACTGTTCAAAATCCCTGTTAAAGCCCGAATACTCTTGCCCGTCGTAGGAAAAGACAATGGGCAGTTCGTTCTGTTGGAATTGTTTTTTTAAATCATCTATCAGCATAATAAATCACTCCTTTCTGGTGTTCCATTTATTATATAGAATGCGCGTCCGCAATTCAAGAGGGAAGAAAAAATTTTTACGTTATTATTTGTAGAGCTACAATACATCTTGGACAGTAGAGATCAAAAAAGCGGATAAAAAAGCAGAAGGACAGAGCCTTCATAGGGTATAGTTAAGTTACTACACACAACAAACCCAA
>OMGY01003420.1_pt1 | contig 10727 bp, 5 predicted proteins | sample 1674461 | NCBI WGS metagenome assembly OMGY01 (sample SAMN05578579, study PRJEB25193) | human gut metagenome | biome: Human Microbiome; feature: human-associated habitat; material: feces | host: Homo sapiens | place: USA:Birmingham
CAGGGCCTGACGAGCGCGCAGGTGCGTGAGCGCGCGGACGCCGGCTGGACGAACGCGCCCGTCGACCCGCCGGGCAAGACGGTCAAGCAGATCGTCCTGAGCAATATCTTTACCTATTTCAATATGCTGTTTTTCCTGCTGGCGCTGTGCGTGATCGCGGTGCAGCAGTGGCTGAACCTGACGTTCATGGGCGTCATCATCGTCAACACCGCCATCGGCATCATTCAGGAGATCCGCTCGAAGAAAACGCTCGACAAGCTGAGCATCCTCGCATCGCCCAAGGCCGTCGCCGTGCGCGACGGCAGGCACGTGACCGTCGACACCGCGCAGCTCGTGCGCGACGATATCGTCGTCTTCGCCGCCGGCAACCAGATCTATGCCGACGCCGTCGTCGCGCAAGATAGCTGCTACGTCAACGAGGCACTCATCACGGGCGAGTCGGACGAAATTAAGAAAAACCCCGGCGACAAGCTCCTGTCGGGCAGCTTCGTCGTCAGCGGCATGTGCCGCGCGCAGCTGACGGACGTCGGCGCGGACTCCTACGTCTCGCGCCTGACGCAGGAAGCCAAGCGCGCCAAGAAGCCGCAGCAGTCGGAGATGATGCGCTCGCTGCAAAACCTCGTCAAGTGGATCGGCATCCTCGTCATCCCGCTCGGCGTGGTGATGTTCGTCAAGGAATACGTGTGGCTCGGCCGCGCCGTGCCCATCGCCGTGACGAGCACGGTCGGCTCGATCATCGGCATGATCCCCGAGGGGCTGTATCTGCTGACCAGCCTCGCGCTCGTGGCCGGCGTCGTGCGTCTGGCCCAGCGCAAGACCCTCGTGCACGAGCTCGGCTGCATCGAGACGCTCGCGCGCGTGGACACGCTGTGCGTGGACAAGACCGGCACGGTGACGGAAAACAAGATGATCGTCGAGGACGTCTGCCCCCTGTGCGACGACCGCTTCACGCTCGAGGACATCCGCATGATCATGGCCGACTACGTCTACGCCATGCAGGCCGACAACGACACGATGGCCGCGCTGCGGCGCTACTTCACGGGCGAAAAGACGCAGGACGCGACGGCGACGCTGCCGTTCTCGTCGGCGAAGAAATACGGCGGCGTGTCGTTCCACACCGAGGAGACGTACCTGCTCGGCGCGCCGGACGTGCTGCTCGCCGGGCGCGAGAACCCGTATCAGGAGCAGATCGAGGGCTACTCCGCCAAGGGCTGCCGCGTGCTGCTGCTGGGCATGTATGACGGCGCGCTCACGGACGAGACGCTCAGCGCCGGCTTTCTGCCCATCGCGCTGATCCTGCTCTCAAACAAGATCCGCGCCGAGGCGCCGGAGACGTTCGGCTACTTTGCCAGCCAGGGCGTGGCCGTGAAGGTCATCTCCGGCGACAACGCGCGCACGGTGTCCGAGGTGGCCAAGCGCGCCGGCATCGAAAACGCCGACCGCTTCGTCGACGCGCGCACGCTCACGACCGAGGAGGCCATCCGCGACGCGGCGGGCAAGTACACGGTCTTCGGCCGCGTGACCCCCGCGCAGAAGCGCAGCCTCGTGCAGGCGCTCAAGGCCGACGGCCACACCGTGGCCATGACGGGCGACGGCGTCAACGACGTGCTCGCGCTCAAGGAGGCCGACTGCTCCATCGCCATGGCCTCGGGCAGCGACGTGGCGTGTCAGGTGTCGCACATCGTGCTGCTCGACTCGAACTTTGCCTCCATGCCGTCGGTCGTGGCGGAGGGCCGCCGCGTCATCAACAACATCGAGCGCAGCGCGTCGCTGTATCTGGTCAAGAACATTTTCTCGTTCTGCCTCGCGTTTTTCACGCTCTTTGCCACGCTGCCGTACCCGTTCAGCCCCGCGCAGCTCACGCTCGTGAGCGCCGTGACCATCGGCATCCCGTCGTTCATCCTCGCCATGGAGCCGAACGAGAGCCTCGTCAAGGGAAAATTCCTGCGCAACGTGCTCTTCCGCGCGCTGCCGGCCGCGATGACGGATCTGGCGATGGTCGTGGGCATTCTGCTGTTTTATATCGCCTTCCAGCTCGACGACACGGCCATGATCACGATCTGCACCGGCGTCATGGGCATTGTCGGCCTCATGATGGTGCACCGCACGTGCCAGCCGTACAACACCATCCGCAAGGTGATGATCGTCGTGCTCGGCGTGCTGTTCGTGATCGCGTATTTCGGCTTCCCGACGCTCTTCAGCCTGCAGAAGCTCAATCTGCAGAGCGCGCTCATCCTTATCGTGTTCGGCCTGCTGTCGTGGCCGGTGATGAAGGCGTTCTGCCGCCTGAACGACCATATGCGCACCCGGTTCGAGGCGTGGCGCGCGGGCAAGACCGCGAAGGCCGCGTGAGAAAGGCTGCACGGTGGCCGCAGGCACATAGGAACGGCTGCGGAAAGGCCGCCGCGCAGGATAGCCAGCGAAAAGGCAGCCGCACAGGATAGCCAGCGAAAAGGCAGCCGCGCAGGCGCGGCTGCTGTCACAAAACTCCGCCCAGCATCGGTTCGATGCGGGGCGGAGTTTTTCGTCTCCGTTTTGCGGAGGGCAGCGCCGGTAAGGCGCGCGTCGGGCGCACAGCGCATGACCGAAGTCGCCGCGACGGATGAGGTGGACGTGGGATGCGCGCTGCATGACCGGCGGTGCGGGCGATGCCGAAGTCCGTCTCCGGCCGCCGCCTGCGTGATCCCCTGTTTCCAGTTTAGTATGCTTTTGCATAACTTGTCAAGCATTTTTTCTCTCAGCAAGAAAGTCAGCCAGCGCGCCCTGCGCTGCACCCGCGTCCCGCACCGCACGGCCGCCACAACGCGCCAGCCAAAAGCGTCCACCACACCCGCACCGGCCGAAAGCACGCGCCGGACTGTGCCCGACCAAAAGCCCCTGCCGCACCCGCACGTCCCCCCTGTCGGCACGCCCCCATGCTCCGCCGCACCCGCACCGGACCACGCCCGGCCTGAGCGCCTTGAAGCAAGTTTTCCACACGTTTTCCACATTTTCGCTGGTTTCCAACAGCGGCTTTCTTTCCCCCTGGCTTTCTTTGAGAGAGACAGGGTAAGATATGCTTTGCCGTATGTTCCTGCTGTAAGGTAAGACACAGTATGGTACGGTACTGTACGGTACGGTTGGGTACGGTGCCGCGAGACGTCCGCGTGACGACACCCGCGACAGCGCCGCCCCGCCGCCCGCCATGCGCACCCCCGCGCACCCTCTGCCGTCGTGCGCGCAAGCCCTTGCGGCCGCAGGCTTTTTCGCTCGCGCATCATGTGTTATGTAAACCGCTCATCGCCGCCCGTGTCGAATCCGCGCGGATGCACGATTTCATGTCGACAAAAGGGCCTCAAAATATTTCTTAGCGGTTTCTTAGCGCACTCTTGGCACGTTCTTAGCGCGCTTTTCCCGCGCTTTCCGCGCGAAGAAAACGACATTCTGTCGTCTGCCGCGCGCGCAAAAAGGGCCGCCCTTTCGGGTGGCCCTTCGCACGTTTTTTCCCTTTTCCCGACCGCGTCACGCCGGGTTGACGTGCACGGTGCAGTGCTTGACGTCCGGGTAGTCGCGCTCGAGCTCGTGGTGCACGGCCTCGGCGATGACGTGCGCGTCCCGCAGCGGCAGCGCGCCGTCGACCGCGATCTCGGCGTCGACATACGTCCGGCTGCCGAACAGCCGCGTCTTGATATCGTCCACGCGCACGACGCCGGGGGTGCGCTGCATCGTCTCGCGCATGGCGGCGACGGTGTCCGGGTCGCACGCCCGGTCGACGAGCCGGTCGATGCTCTCGTGGAAGATGCCGTAGGCCACCTTGAAGATGAACAGGCAGATGACGATCGACGCGATGGGGTCGAGGATGGGCACGCCGAGCCGCGCGCCGAGCACGCCCGCAAAGCTGCCGATGGACGACAGCGCGTCGGACCGGTGGTGCCACGCCTCGGCCTTGAGCGACACGGAGCGGATGCGTTTGGCCGCCGCGATCGTGTACCAGTACAGCCCCTCTTTCACGCCGATGGACACGACCGCCGCGATGAGCGCGAGCACGCCGGGGGCAGCCAGCGTCTCGCCGCGGACGATCTTCATCACGCCCGCGTAGCCGATGGCTGCGCCGACGAGCACGAGGATGTTGCCCAGCAGGATGGACGCGATGCACTCGAGCTTTTCGTGCCCGTAGGGGTGGCTGGCGTCGGCCGCCTTGTGGGAAAAGACCGCGCCGATCATCACGATCAGCGAACCGAGAATGTCGGACGCCGAGTGCACGGCATCGGCCACTATGGCCGACGAGTGCGCCACGATGCCGGCGACGAGCTTGAACACCGTCAGGGCCGCATTGCACACGATGCCGACGGTGGACACCTGCATGGTCACGCGCTTGGCGTCATCGGGCGCGGTGGAAGTGCGTGTACGCATAAAAAGACTCCTTTCGCACAAAAAAAGCGCCTGTGGGGCATATGAGTCCCACAGACGCGGTGATATCCTGTCTGCTGCGGCGCGGACGCCGCCCGGCCTTTCGGCCTGTCATTAGGAGGGAGTATAGCACGTGCGCGGCCGGCCGTCAAGCGGTATTTTCGGTTTTTTCACCGGCGCAGCCAGTGCACGCCGGCGCGATGGAGCTTCGTGCCGAGGATGAGCGCGATCTGCACCGGGACGCCGACAAAGAACACGGCCCAGATGTTATACTGCAGGTACTGAAAATAAAACGCCGTGATCGTGCTCCACACGAACAGGGACGAAAACACGCACTGCAGCGTCGTCTCCCCCTCCCAGTGGCGGGAGAAGAGGAACGCCACGGCGAACGACACCGGCACCGCCCACACGAACGCCATCCAGTACATCTTGCCGATGCTGAACTGCGAATACAAAAACACGACGACCGCGACGACCCACACCATCGTCACCCACATGGCGGCGATGAGCACCTTCGACATGAGGTAGGCGTCGTGCTGCTTTTCGCCGCCGGACTCCGTCGCTGCGGCGTATGCGGCCGCCACGCCGCCGTCCGTCAGCAGATCGTCCACGCGCAGACCGTAAAGGTCGGCGATGGTCTTGAGCATCACGACGTCGGGCAGGGAATCGCCCCGCTCCCACTTGGACACGGCCTTGTCGGAGTAATTGAACTGCGCGGCAAACTCGGCCTGGGTCAGGTTTTCTTCTTTTCTCAGCTCGGCAAGGTTGGCGGCGAGCGCGCCTCTCACATCATCCATGCTATGAGTATACCACGCCGGGCGTTCGGCCGCAAGAGCCACGTTCCACCTAAATCCTGTCATTCTCCCGCTGGTAGAATCGCCTTCTCCCAACGTTTCTACCTCTCGCGCGCGCGGAGGATGCATTTGAAAAGTCCCTGCCGTATAATGAAGTCATGAAGAAATGTGATTTTCCTGACGATATGCACGTCAGGCATCACCTGCAAGGGAGACGGATATCATGAGCAAACAGACTTTCCATCTGCCGACCTGGCGGCGCAAGCCGACGGCGGACGAGGCCGCGCCGGACATTGCCGACAGCGAGCTGGTGCCCTCGGAGAGCGCCGCGCGCCCGACACGCCGCAAGCACGGCAAGCGCACCTATGTCATCGGCGGCGCGTTGCTGGCGCTGGCGATCGCGGCGGCGATCATCATTCCCGGCGCGGCCGGCGTCGGCGACGATGACGGCGCCGGCGGCGCGAGCACGACGCTTACCCGCCCGGACGGCGACCCCTCCGGCCAGACCGCAGAGGACAATATCTACATTACGACCGGCGTCATGGATCAGGAGACCTACCGCTCCGAGACGACCGGCCAGACGAAGGCAAAGGTCGGCTTCATCGACTACAACCAGGCCGTGCACAACGTGCGCGTCGTCACGAGCGACAGCGTCTTTACCGAGGCCATCAGCACGAGCATGTTCGTCAAGCTCGGCGAGCAGAAGTACTTCAAGGACGGGGCGATCCTCGTGCGCAAGGCCGATTCCATCAGCGGCGACACCGCCACCTGGAGCGACCAGATCGTGGCCATCTCGCAGCAGGACTACGAGGACGCCTACGGGCAGGACCCGCGCAACCTCAGCAACTACGTCATCAGCCGCGACACGGTGCTCAACCCCACCATGACCGCCAACGACGACGGCACCTACACCCTCACCTTCGACCTCGAGCCGGCCGGCGCGAGCGCGTACTACCGCCACCAGGTGCGCACGTACAGCGGCGCGTCGAAAAGCCCCGAATTCACGGCCGTACACATGGTCTGGACCATTGATGCCAACTGGGACCTCCTGCAGATGGACACCGTGGAGAGCTACGCCGTGTCCATGTCCGGCCTCGGCAGCCTCAACTGCACGAGCACGCTCACCGAGGTGTTCTCGGACTTCGGCGCCGTGACCGACGACCAGACCGAGTTCCAGCACTACCTCGAGACCGAATACGACCCCAACAACCTCGGCAAGCTCTCCGACGGCGGACAGGACACGCAGGCCATCGTGCGCGACTTCTTCCGCCGCACGCCGAACTACAGCCTCACCGTCACGGCCAACGGCCAGTCCTACGGCCTGACGGCGCACGTGGACATTGACCAGACCACCTTCCAGGTGCGCGGCAACGTCGCGGGCGTCGACCTCTTCGCCGCCTACAGCAACGAGCGCGTGTACGTCGCCTTCGGCAGCCAGAAGATCGTCCTGCGCGCGTCCGACACGATCGACGCGGCGCGCACGGTCGCGGGCTACCTCGGCGTGCAGATCCCGAACATCTCGCTCGACGCGGCCGGCATGACCGCGCTGACGAAAAACGTCGCCATGCAGCAGACCGACACCGGCATGACCATCCGGCTCAACGACCCGATGATCTCCGGCACCGTCCTGCTCACCAACCCGGACGCCCTGCGCCTGACGCGCGCGGACGTGGCGCTCAACTTCGGCGGCGCGCGCATGCACGTCACCGCCACGCCGTACTACGGCGGCTTCCAGGTGCAGTCGCTCAGCGGCTACACCGACCTGACCGGCGCGCTGAGCCTCGTGAGCCCCCTCATGGACGCGGCGACCGCCAAAACCGCGACCTTCAACGTCGCGCTCAGCGGGCCGCTGAGCCTCGCGGGCACGGCCACCGTGACCCGCACCTCCGGCGGCTATGACGCCGCGCTCACCACCACGGTCGATGGCGTGACCGTCACGGCCGAGTACATCGGCAGCACGGTGTACGTCTCGGCCGGGAACATCCACGTCAGCGGCACGGGCAGCGAGATCAAAGACCTCGTCGCCTGGGCGGGCAAGCTCGCCGGCGCGGGCGACGCCGCTGCCGCCGGCAATGCCTACGCGCAGTTTTTCCGCGAGCTCACGCCGCAGTCCGCCGTGAACAGCATCCAGGACCTCGCGTGGTCGAATAACGCGCTGCACGCGCAGCTCAACATCGCGGGCAACGCCGTCTCCGCCGCGCTCTCGGCCAACAGCGTGACCGTCACGGCCTCGGGCTGGACGGTGCGCGTGACGATCACCGGCACGTCCGGCTCCGCCACCACGCTGCATCCCACGAACGGCAATTATGTCACCCTCTCGCAGCTGCAGCCCTTCGCCCCCGTGCTCGAGCGCTATGTCGGCGCGCAGGCCATGGGCATGGACGCGACCGTGTCCGTCAACGGCTACAGCCTCGATACCGACGTCGTGCTCTCGCTCGGCAAGCCCGTCGCAGCGCGCGCCGTGTCGCAGATCCTCGGCCGCAACCTGACCGTCACGTTCTGGAACGACCGCGTCTATATCGACTACGGCTGGCACCATGTCGAGGCGTCCATGAACTCGCTCGAGCGGGCGCTCTACGCCGTGCTCACCATCACGCCGGGCGTTGACCGCCAGACCGTGCAGAATGCCATCGAGGCCTATACCTACTTCTTCGAGCACCTGTCGTTTGCGAATGTCGTCGGTGCGATCTCCGCGTTCGGCTATGCCGACGGGGCGCTGAACATCACGGCAAACATCGCGGCGTCGCCGCTGTATATCTCGCTCACGCCGAGCCAGATCACGCTGCGCACGCAGGTCGATTCGGCCACCCTCGCCGTCACGGCCACGCCGGGCAGCGCCTACGCCTCCGCGCCGGATCTGACGCCGCAGGGCGGCAGCTACCGCAATCTCGATGATTTCCTCGCCCTGTTCGGCTGAGCAGGCGCAGCGCATAAAGCTTTGCCCCCGCAAGTCTCCCCCGCAAAGTTTTCCCCCAATCGCACAGCAAGCCCCCGGACATTTCGTCCGGGGGCTTTTCTGTAGTCAGGCGGCACAGCCCGCCGCCGAAGCCGCAGGGGGAAGGCCCGCCTCGAATGAGATCGATACAGAAAGCCCTCGGACAGCCGTCCGGGGGCTTCCCCTGCGCTTCATCCAAAACCCGCCGCGCGGCAGGTCACGCACAGCCGCAGGGGAGCTCGAGGGGGCAAGGCCCGCCTCGAATGAGATCCATACAGAAAGCCCTCGGACATTTCGTCCGGGGGCTTTCTGCATCCTCTTTTTCTCCTGCTGCGCATTCAGTGCACGCTCGCCTGCTTCTGCCGCAGGCTCAGGCAGTCGGCGATCATGGCGATGAACTCCGAATTCGTCGGCTTGCCCTTGATGTTCGAGACCGTGTAGCCGAAAAACTTCTGCAGCGTCTCGATATCGCCGCGATCCCACGCGACCTCGATCGCGTGCCGGATGGCGCGCTCGACGCGCGAGGGCGTCGTGTTGAACTTGCGCGCGACCTCGGGATAGAGCACCTTCGTCACGGAGTTGATGATGTCCATGTCGTCGATGGTCAGCAAGATTGCCTCGCGCAGGTACTGGTAGCCCTTGATGTGCGCGGGCACGCCGATCTCGTGGATGACGTCGGTGACGACGCTCTCGAGCGAGGGCTCGGGCTCTGCCGCGGCGAGCTGCGTGCCCGCACCGCCGGTGCGCTGGCGCGGCCGGGCCGTCTGGCGGATGCGCTGCACGAGCAGCGGCGGGTCAAACGGCTTTTGCATAAAGTACGTCGTGCCGAGCTCCGCACACTCCATCAGCACCTGATCGTTGCAGATCGCGGAGGTGACGATCACGCGCGACGATGCATTTTTCGCCCGCAGATGCGTCAGCAGGGACAGGCCGTCCAGATTCGGCAGCACGAGGTCGAGCACCACGACGTCGGGCTGAAATTTGGTGATGAGTTCTTCCGCGCGCAGCCCATTGTCCGTCTGGGCGACCAGTTCCATGTCCGTCTCCTGGCCGATGGCCTTGGAATAGGCCGCGCGGTACTGTTCGCCGGGATCAGCCAGCAGAACACTGATTTTCGTTTCCATAACATTCTCCTCCGCAAAAATTCAGGCTTGCGGTCAGCTCTCTGCCAAATCGCTCGTTTCCCCTGTCTTGCGAGGATATTTTACCATATCTGGAATGGAAGAACAATGTGATTTTTGGCGAATTGCTCTAGTTTTCTGTCGACATAATCCGATCATAACCGTCGAAAGGTACAATTTTTCGAAGCAAACCGCAATATCTCGCCTGCGTTCGACAGACAGAATGTGTCGAATGCATATATGTGTTATGTAAACCGATATTCCGACACGTGTCTTGTCACCGCGACAGCGGCCGACCCGCTGCGCACGGCAAAGCCCGAAAACCGCCGCCTGTATGCGCCCTTGGCTCCCTTGTGTAAAGGGAGCCGGCAGCCGTCAGGCTGACTGAGGGATTGACACGCTCAGTTTTGTACCAGCCGCGCATCTGCACCCCCTCCGTCGCGGCGCAAAGCGCCGTGCCGCCTTCCCCTTACACCGAAACACCCCACCCTGCGATCCGCACACACAGCAAAAACCGGAAGGAGCATCCGCCCCTTCCGGTTTCCTTCCGTATTCCGCTGCCGTGCGCTCAGTCCCGGTCGTCCTCGCGGTGGCCGCGGGCATCCGCGCGCTCGGTATGGCGCTGCGCACGCTCGTCCGCATGGTCGGCATGGCGCTGCGCTTTTTCTGCCAGATGATCGGCCTGCCGCTGCGCGCGCTCCGCCGCGTGCTGCGCGTGGCGCTGGGCCTTCTCGGCCGCGTTCTGCGCCTTGCGGGCCAGCTCCGGCACTGTGATGGGCTCAACCTCGCCCACCCGGCCGCAGCCATCGGCAAACACTTCCCAGTCCCGCATCCCGAAGATGCCCGCCAGCACCTCGTTCACGCCGCCCTCGGCAGCATCCAGATTGGTGTGCATACAGATGGCAGAGATGCCCTTTTGCACCAGCTGGAAGGATACGTCCCGGGGGGTCAGCTTTTTCAGCGGGCTGAAGATGACCGGGTGGTGGGACACGATGAGCTCGCAGTCCCCGGCCGCAGCCTCCTCCACCACCTCGGGGGTGATGTCCAGCGTTACCAGCACCCGGGACACCCCGCAGCCGCAGTCCACCAGCAGGCCGGGGTTATCCCAGCTCTCTGCCAGTTCCAGCGGCGCATAGCGCTGCATCTCAGCGTAAATATCATTGGTTGTAGCCATAAAGCTGTACCTCCGATTTCAGCAGCCTCACCCTCTCCGTCATTGCTGCGCAATGCCACCTCTCCCGAAGGGCCATCTAACAATTTATCGATCTCCTCTGCCAGCTCCGTCCCGTCCGGCACACCCAGCCGCATCCGGGGCAGTTTTGCCCGCTGCCAGGCGGCATATCCTGCACCCTCGGGCCATTCGGCCGTTCTGCCGAACAGGCACTCGGTAAAGGTGGGGGTGCGCACCTCGCCGGTGTACTCGGCAGCCATCACGGCGTACCAGCGGCCCGCCGCCTGCACGGGGCGGTCTGCCGCCAGCGCAAAGCC
>OMGY01003424.1_pt1 | contig 10720 bp, 8 predicted proteins | sample 1674461 | NCBI WGS metagenome assembly OMGY01 (sample SAMN05578579, study PRJEB25193) | human gut metagenome | biome: Human Microbiome; feature: human-associated habitat; material: feces | host: Homo sapiens | place: USA:Birmingham
CATTTAACATAGCAGAAGTTGCAAAGGCAGCAGGTGCATCATATGTTGCAAAGTACACTACAGCCCAACCAATGCAAGTGGCTCAAAGCATAAAAGATGGATTAGAAAATAAAGGATTTTCATTTATTGAAGTAATATCTCAATGTCCAACATATTATGGACGAAAAAACAAAATAAGAACACCTGTTGAAATGATTCACTGGTTTAAAGAAAATACAATAACACTGGAACAATCTAGGAATATGACAGAAGATGAATTAAAAGGTAAAATTATTACAGGTGTTTATGTAAATAAACCAAGAAAAGAATTTATAACTTCTTCAGAAGAAGTAATTAGAAAACATTCAGAAATTGATCCTGATGATAATATTAACAAAGCATATATGAGTGATTAAGTATGAGGACAGAAATACGTATAGCAGGTTTTGGTGGACAGGGAATATTAATGTGTGGAATAGTAATAGCAAAAGCTGCATCTTTATTTGATCATATATATGCTGTACAAACACAATCCTATGGTCCAGAAGCAAGGGGAGGAGCTTCCCGTACAGAAGTTGTAATAAGTGATGATGAAATAGATTATCCAAAAGTGGAAAGTCCTGAAATATTTGTTGTAATGTCTCATGAATCATTACTAAAATATATTGATGATATACAAGAAAATGCAACACTAATAATTGATCCAGACTTAGTATATGAAGAAGAAATAAATGATATAGTTAAAAGTAAGAATCTTAAAGTATACAAATCACAAGCAACAAGAACAGCTGAAAAAGTAATTGGTAGAAAAATTGTGGCAAACATAGTGATGTTAGGCTCCTTTGTTAAAGCAACTGGAGTAATAAGTCAGGATGCAGCAAAACAAGCAATACTTTCAAGTGTACCTAAAGGAACTGAAGATATGAATATGAAGGCATTTGAAGAAGGAATGAATACTGTTAAGATAGAATAATGGTGGAATTATGAATATACATGAATACGTAGCAAAGAAGATTTTTAGAGTATCAAATATTAAGATACCAGAAAGTTATTTGGCAAGCTCACCAGAAGAAGCAGCAGAAAAAACAAAATTAATAGGTAAACCTGTTGCAGTAAAATCACAAGTACTATCTGGTGGTCGTGGAAAAGCTGGTGGAATTCTATTTGCAGATACTCCAGAAGAAGCAGCACAAAGAACTAAAGAATTATTTACAAAAACAATTAAAGATGAAAAAGTTACTCAAGTTCTCATTGAAGAAAAGGTAGAAAATAAAATAAGTGAATACTACTTGTCTATTATTCTTGATAGGGATGCTAAAAAACCATTAATTATGGCAAGTATGGCTGGTGGAATGGATATTGAACAAGTAGCAAAGGAATCACCTGAAAAAATTGTAAAACAATATGTTGAACCATTAGAAGAATTCATGCCATATCAAGCACGTAACATTGCATTTAAAATGGGTGTTGATACAAATGAAGTATCTGCTGTAGGTAACTTTATATGGAAATTATATCAAGCATTCAATGATTATGATGCAACAGTAGCAGAAATAAATCCATTAATAAAAACACCTGATGGATTTATTGCAGCAGATGCAAAAATGGCAATAGATGATGATGCATTCTTTAGACATAAAAAATTAAAACAATTTGATTTAGAACATGAAGATGACTCAGATGATCTTGCATATATAAAACTCGATGGTAACATAGCAGTAATTGGTAATGGTGCAGGATTAACATTAACTGGTATGGATTTAATTCAATATTATGGTGAAAAACCAGCAACATTTCTTGATGTTGGTGGAGGAGCATCAGAAGAAGTTATTACAAGAGCTTTAAGATTAGTACTTAAAAATCCAAAAGTTAAAGTTATTTTCCTAAATGTTTTAGGTGGAATAACTCGTGCTGATGATGTTGCAAATGCTGTTGTTAATGTAACTAAAGAACATGAATCTGACATACCTGTTGTAATTAGATTAACTGGAACTAATGAAGAAGAAGGTTTAATCTAATTTTTTAATGTATGGATTTATATATTGTCCATGTTTTTGTGTCTTATTGTTGTATTGTATTGAAAATGTTGGACATATATGTAGACATCTAAGACACATTACACAGTATTCTTTTTGCCAAGAGGGTTTGTTATTAACTAGTGTTATGGCATTTATTGGACAGTTATTTATACATTTTTTACATCCAGTGCATGTTTTTGTTATGTGTAAATTTTTTGTTTTTCTACTTCTATCATACCATAGTTGTGCCATGTTAGATATGAATTTAGGTATTTTTCTTGCAACATATTTTCCCTGATTTCTATTTTTAATTCGTGTTATGATTGTATCTATTTCTTTGTCTGATTCTATTGTTTGTTGTTTTATTTTTTCTTTACCAGTTAAATCAAACATAACAGTCCAGGTATCTACCATTTTAATACTTGCCTGTAGATTTACTTTATATCCACATCTATTTAGGTGTTCTTTGACATATCCTGCAGAGTATCCAGGGGTTGTACCATATGTTGTTATTATGTAGATGTATGGATTTTTATTTTCTGATGTAATAGTTAGTTTAGAGAGATATTCCTCTACAATTGTTGGTAGTCCCCAGAAGTATGTTGGAATAACAACACCTAGGGTTTCATCTTTTTCTATATGTATATGGTATTTTCGTGTATTTTTATTTTTATAAATATATATAAAAAATCTCACGTAATTACGCCAGCACCAGCACTGCGATTCCGATGACTACAAGCAGCGGCAGGGCTATGTACATCAGGCCAGCCAGTACAAGTCCGATCAGAACTACTGGAAGAAAGATCAGGCGAAAAAAGATCTTCGTAATTCCCCATGTGGCACGGAATGCAAGTCCAATCAGTTTACCGAATACGCCAAACATCAAAAATATAAATAATAACGTCCACATTCATCAGTCACCTCGTTTTCTTTTCGGGAATTATACTATATGTTTTTCCCTTTATTGTAATTAACGAATTACAAAATAAAATCTCTTCACATTATGCAAGCGGACATTCGCAATCCGCTTCGCTACTTGCTCATGAACGCAGTCGCCTCGCGATCTGCGTTCAAGCTATGTTTCTTCTGAACCAAATGCCTTAGAACTTGTTTGAAAACGGTTTTAAGCCATCATCGGCTCAAGTGCCTTAGCCAGTTTCTCTTTTTCAGCTTCTGCCTCTGCAAGGTCTTTGCCAAGAGTTGTATAGTAGATCTTGATCTTCGGCTCTGTTCCGGATGGACGAACGATTACTGTCTCGTTGTTCTCCAGTTTGTAAACAAGTACGTTAGCCTTCGGAAGTCCTGTTTCTTCTGTCTTCTCGTAATCGATCACGCTGGCTACTTTGTATCCTGCGATCTCTTCCAGAGGATTCTTACGAAGATTTTCCATGATTCCTGACATCTTATCCATTCCGCTCAGTCCCGGGAATTCAAAGCTATCGATCTTGTTGAGATAACGTCCGTACTGTGCGTAGATCTCTTCCAGTCTCTGTTTCAGTGAACTTCCGATACTTCTATAGTAAGCGGCCATCTCACAGATCAGCATAGATCCGATGATTGCATCTTTATCACGTACATACGGTCCTGCAAGGTATCCGTAGCTCTCTTCAAATCCGAAGATAAATCTGTCTACTTCATCTGCTGCTTCAAGCTGTGCGATCTGATCGCCGATCCACTTGAATCCTGTAAGTACGCTTCTGAGTTCTACTCCATAGTGCTCTGCCACTGCATCTGCAAGTGGTGTGGAAACAATGGATTTCACTGCTACCGGGTTCTTTGGCATTGTGCCTTTTTCAATGCGGCCTGCACAGATATAGTCAAGAAGGAGTACACCTACCTCATTACCTGTTACCAGCTCATAGGAACCATCCGGGCATTTCATTGCGATACCAACACGGTCTGCATCCGGGTCAGTTGCAAGCATTAAGTCTGCACCTGTTTCTTTTGCGAGATTTAATCCAAGCTCCAGAGCTGCAAAGATTTCCGGGTTCGGATAGCTGCAGGTTGTGAAGTATCCGTTCGGATATTCCTGTTCCGGAACGATTGTGATATCTGTAATTCCGATATCTTTTAATACCTGAGTTACAGGTACAAGTCCTGATCCGTTTAACGGGCTGTAAACCAGTTTCAGTCCTGCTGTCTTGCAGAGACCCGGACGAACCTGACGGGATTCGATAGCTTCATAGAGAGCCTGCTTGCAGTCATCTCCTACAAAACGGATCTTTCCCTGTTCTACGCCTTCTGCGAAGGACATATATTTCGCACCTGTAAGTACGTCTGTTTTCTGGATCTCTTCATATACAATGGCAGCTGCATCGTCTGTCATCTGGCATCCGTCAGGACCATATGCTTTGTATCCGTTGTACTTAGCCGGGTTGTGGGATGCTGTTACCATAATACCTGCATTGCAGTCATAGTAACGTGTTGCAAAGGAAAGTGCCGGTACAGGCATCAGTGCGTCATAAATTCTGACATTGATATCATTTGCCGCCAGTACGCCTGCTGCTGTTTTTGCAAATACATCACTCTTAAGACGGCTGTCATAGCTGATGGCTACTGTCTGATTACCGCCCTGTGTTTTTACCCAGTTCGCAAGTCCCTGTGTTGCCTGGCGAACTACATAAATATTCATACGGTTGGTTCCGGCTCCGAGAACTCCGCGAAGTCCGGCTGTTCCAAATTTCAGCGCTACTGCGAAACGATCTTTGATCTCTTCATCATTTCCTTCGATTTTGGATAATTCCGGATTAAGATCCGCATCCTGCAGATCTGCTGCCAACCAACGTTTGTATTCTTCCTGATACATTTTGACCACTCCTGCCTTATTTTTTAGATTTTTTAAGATATTTCCATAATATCATAAATCAGACAAATCAGCAACAAAACAGCGAGATTTCGGTCAAATTTTAAAAGTTACTTTCTTTTCTGTTTGTCTGCTCTCTGCAGGCATTTCCTATATTGGTCAGGCAGAGCACTGTGGCGATCAGGAAAATTCCGGGGATCAGAATGATCCACCAGGAACCTGTCATTAATGCCTTATCTGACAGAGACAGCATACTTCCCCATGTGATAACCTCTATCGGAAGTCCAATACCCATAAAACTTAAAGTAGCTTCAGAGATCATTGCAGTTCTTACATTCATGACTACCATAAACATAATGGATGAGAAAAAGTTCGGCACCAGATGCTTCCACAAAATACGGAAGAATCCCGCTCCCATACATCTTGCAGCGATGATATACTCACTGTTTCGTATCTGCCGTACCTCTGTGCGTACTACTTTCGCAATACTGGTCCAGCTGGTCACACCGATCACAAAGGACAGACTCAGGATATTTGCATCTCCCATAATAGCCTGCAGCAAAATGATCAGGAGCAGAGTTGGTATACTTAAGAATATTTCTGTAAATCTCATGATCAGTTCATCAAGCCAGGCAGGTGCCACTCCACTGAAGGCACCGACTACCACTGCAATAAAAGTAGAAATAACTGTGGCTAATCCACCGATCAGGATCGAGATTCTTCCTCCATACCAGATCATGGAAAAAATATCCCTTCCCATAGTATCTGTTCCAAAAAGGAACTCCCTGTCAGGAGCTTTATTATAGTTTAACAGATCCATATAAGCAGGATCCTTTGTCATGATCAGTTCCGCACACAGGCAGCCCAGTACGATAAGAATCAGGATTGCTGCTGAAACAACGGGTTTTCCCTGATACCACTTTTTCTTTGATTTGGGAATTACGGTTTCTGTCTTTCTGTTTCCTGCCAGTTCAAATAAATGATTGGTCATCCTTCTACTACCTCCGATTTCTCGGTTATTACTTCATCCTTCATACGGGGATCTATCTGTTCATTAATCGTCTGACTGACGATATTACAGAAAATAACCAGGATTCCTGACATCATACAAAGCAGCATCAACAGATTGTAATCATGATATCTGGCACTCTCATAGGACAGAGCTCCGATTCCGGGATAAGAGAATACACTTTCTACCACATAGGTTCCTCCAAGTACATGGGGGACTGCAATGGCCATAATACTCAGATAAGCAGGCATTACATTTCGGACACAATGTCTGAACATAAGCTTTTTCTTATCCAGGCCTTTTGCCTTTGCCAAAAGTACATAATCTGCGCGAACCTCTTCAAGGATCTTATTTCGGATCATGTAAGCATAATACCATAAATGCTCCATGACCACGATGGTCAGAGGCATGATCAGATGCAGCACTCTGTCACCGATATCTCCTGCATTTCCTGTACTGTAAGCTCCACTGCTTGGCAGGATCTTAAGATTTACGGAAAAAACAAGGATCAGGACCAGAGCCATCCAAAACTCAGGAATACAACTGGATATGGTTCCCAGCTTACACAGGATCCGGTCTGCCAGCCGGTTTTCGTACCAGGCACACAGGATTCCCAGGAGCAAGGCTCCGGCAAACATAATGATAAATCCGATTCCTCCAAGCACAAGTGTATTACCGATACGGCCGCCGATCACGTCCACTACATCCTGTTTATATTTAAATGAAATTCCAAATTCTCCATGAAAAGCATTTTTTACCCACTTCACATACTGCACAGAAATTGGTTCGTTCAGCCCCAGTTTCTCCATAGCCCATTCACGTTCTTCCGGACTCATCTTCTCTGTACGGTCACCATAATAGGAGATCAACGGATCTCCCGGTGCAAGACGGGCTACATAAAATACAGCTACAGACAATATAAATACTGAGATCAGGAATATCAGGCATTTTTTACCATAGTAGACTAACTTTTTTTGTCTCATAATATACTGCCCCCCTTTCCTTCAGCCGGAAGCATTGCAAAATGTCCGGGTGATACTTCTGTCCACACGCTGTTTTCCATTCCTTCGCCATCATAATACTGCAGGACTCTTTTTCTTTCCCTGATGGGGTCAGGAACAGGAATTGCAGACAGCAATGTTTTTGTATAAGGATGCACCGGATTGGAATACAATTCTTCTGATGGCGCCAGTTCTACCAGTTTTCCATGATACATAACTCCCACACGGTCACAGAGATACTCAACCATAGCCAGGTCATGAGCTATAAACAGAAATGTAAATCCATGCTCCTCCTGCAGATGACGGAACAGATTGACGATCTGTGCCTGTATGGACACATCCAGGGAAGCTATCGGTTCATCAGCCACCAGAAATTCCGGTTCCATACACAGAGATCTGGCTATGGCCACTCGCTGTCTCTGTCCCCCTGATAATTCAGATGGATAACGGTCCAGGAAACTGTTCTCAAGTCCTACATATTCCATCTGAAAAGCAGCTTCCTTCACAAAGCTTCCTCTCGGAGGTGTGATATGCTGGATTCTCATTGGTTCCGTAATAATATCTGACACCTTCATTTTCTGGTTCAGACTGGATGCGGAATCCTGAAATATCATCTGGCGGCGGGTCTGCAGCATTTTTTTATGCTTTTTGAATTCCTTTTTGTCGCAGATATTTACATCTTTATACCAGATTTCTCCCTGAGCCGGCTGATATATATTCATCAGACATCTGGCAACTGTGGACTTTCCTGAACCAGATTCCCCTACCAGACCAAAGATCTCACCTTTATGGATCTGAAATGAGACATCATCTACAGCCTTTACCTTGATCTTTTTTGTCAGATGAAACTGCTGAGTCAGATGCCTGACATCCAATAAAATTTCTTTACTCATGGACGATTCCTCCCACAGGTGATTTGATCTGCGGTGCTCTTGGATCCAGCAGCCAGGTTGCCGCATAATGAGTATCTGTTATCTTAAACATAGGCGGCATTTCTTCATAATCAATATTCAGGGCATATTCGTTTCTACATGCAAAAGCATCACCTTTCGGCGGATCTATCAAAGTAGGAGGCATGCCGGGGATAGTGTACAGGCTTTCTTTTCCATTTGCAAATGCAGGCAGTGATCTCATCAGCCCCCATGTGTATGGATGTCTGGGATCATAATACACTTCCTCTGCTGTACCGATCTCTACGATCTTGCCTGCATACATGACTGCTACTCTGTCTGCCACACGTGCAACCACTCCCAGATCATGGGATACCAGTATGGTAGCTGTTCCAAGCTTCATCTGTATTTCCCGCAGAAGATCCAGAATCTGTGCCTGTATGGTCACATCCAGTGCAGTAGTTGGTTCATCTGCAAATAAAATATCCGGATCTGCTGCCAGAGCGATGGCCATAACACATCTCTGACGCATTCCTCCGGAGAACTGCCACGGATACTGATGATATCGTTCCTTTGGATGGGAGATACCTACCAGTTCCATCAGTTCCAGAACCTTCTTATTTACCTGTTCCTTCGTGTAGTTCTTATTGTGGATCACCACTGCTTCCCCAATCTGTTTTCCAATTTTAATAGTTGGATTCAAGGATGTCATAGGATCCTGAAAGATCATAGAAAAAACTCTTCCACGCAGTTTCTGCATCTCCTGTTCCCTGTAACAGGTGATATCCTGTCCGTTCACACAGATGCTTCCCTCTTTTATTTTTGCGCTTGGTGGCAAAAGCTTCATGATACTTTTGCAAAGCACACTCTTCCCGCATCCGGATTCTCCAACTATAGCCAGCACCTCTCCCTTTTTTAATGAAAAAGACACATCTCTTACTGCCTGGACTTCTCCGGCAGGACCGTCAATGCTGACTGAAAGATTTTTAACCTCTAATAAATGTTCCATTTTTAATCCTTTTTCCGCTCGTGTAAAAAGGGGGGCACCTTTAGTGCCCCCGTCACAACCTTTATCTTTTTTATGATGTTAGAGTCAAAGGTCTTATGGTGCAAGCATGAATGGCTTTTTGACCTTTTGACCCTGATATCATTTTATTATTCAATAGTCCAGTCTGCTACATTCCAGAAGATTCCAACTCCATGATGTCCCATAATTGTATCAGGATCGATTCCTTTAATATTGCTGTCAGCAACATAGTTGGCATCAATATAGCAGATCATTGCATAAGCCGGATCCTCTGCCAGAGCTTTCTGGAAATTAGCATAGGCTTCTGCACGAACTTCCGGATCAGCTGACTGTCTTGCTTCTGTCAGATACTTGTCAACGTCTGCATTAGAATAGCCGGAGTAGTTTGCTCCCTTATCTGTTCCGAATACTTTGTATGTATGGTCGTCAGCGTCAAATGGGCTTCCCCATCCGATCAGGAATGCCATCTGTCCTGCCCAGTCTGTCTGTGCAGGGATCTCTACTGATACATCCATGCCGATCTCTTTCAGTTCCTGTGCTGCGATCTGAGCCATATCAATACGTACCTGATCTCCTGCACTTACGCTGATTACAAATCCCACTTTTTCGCCGTCACGATAATAGAATCCGTCATCACCCATCTCGCATCCTGCAGCTTCCAGAATTTCTTTTGCTTTTTCAGGATTGTAATCATAATGCTCTACATCTTCATAATTGTAGATATTTCTCTGAAGAGGTCCATAAGCCGGCATTCCCTGTCCAAGGAGAACTGCGTCGATGATCGCCTGACGGTCAAGTCCATAGCATACTGCCGGGATCAGATCACGGTTTTTCTGCCAGTATTCATTTCCAAAGTTAAACATGATTCCACGATAGTCAGAAGTCTTCATATCGTAGCATGTATATGCCTCATCATCTGCAAAAGCAGCTGCATCCTTTGGTGTTAATAATGCCAGATCAAGTTCTCCGGATTTTAACTGAAGTGCTTTCGCATTGTCATCCGGTACGATCTTGAATACAATTTTATCGATGGAAGGCTCACCCTTGAAATAATCTTCATTCTTAACCAGTGTGATCGCCTGTCCCTCATCCCAGGATTCGATCTTGTATGGACCTGTTCCTACCGGATTACGGAAGAAATCAGAGGTCTGCATATCTTCTCCCTCAAGCAAATGCTTAGGAAGAACTGCCATTGTCATATAGTCAAGGAATGCAACGTTTTTGTCCTCAAGCTTGAACGCAACCGTATGATCATCAATAACATTGATTTCCTCTACGTCCTCGTAGTTGGGTGCATTCTCAGAACCGTTTTCCGGATCCATGATCGCTTCGATAGTAAATTTAACATCCTCTGCTGTCACAGGTTCGCCGTCCTGCCACTTGGCATCTTCTGCCATATGGAATGTATAAGTATTGGTTTCATCATCAAAATCCCAGCTCTCTGCCAGTCCCGGAACTACCTGATTATCTCCGTCATGTGCAGTTAAACCGTTGAAGATCAGAATATTGATCTCTCCATGTTCATCCATAGCAGGATTGATCCTGGTATAATCTCCGCTTCCGTATACCAGTGTTGTTTCTTCCTCTGCCAGTACAGGCACTGTTGTTCCGGCACTGACCAGTGATACAGTCAGAAGCACTCCGGCCATTGTCAATAAACCCTTTTTCATTTCATGTTCCCTCGCTTTTTCTTTATTGGTAACTGGCTTTTATGATATCAGACAATTCTGACATCAGTAAGCCCTGCAGGGGGATATTGACATATTCCTTTTTGTGCCTTATATATGCCATATATGGCATACCTGAAGCAGTATCATTACTCTCCATCGCAGTGCGATCCTGCCCGGAGTGTTATTTATGTTATAGGAACATTACAGAGTAATTTCCTATAATATAAATAACACTCCGCCTTTAGTATTTCACTAAAAGCGAAGTGTCCTGATATTAATATAATTTTGCACCAGCCGGAATATGGTCATCTACCATCAGAAGA
>OMGY01003427.1_pt1 | contig 10714 bp, 8 predicted proteins | sample 1674461 | NCBI WGS metagenome assembly OMGY01 (sample SAMN05578579, study PRJEB25193) | human gut metagenome | biome: Human Microbiome; feature: human-associated habitat; material: feces | host: Homo sapiens | place: USA:Birmingham
TTCCATAAGCAGAATCGGCTCATAGGCGGCTTAAAAGAATCAAAACCTCGTATATACGCGGGCACCGCCCATTTTTTCGTGGTTAAAATGTTCTTAAATTGGAAGCTTTTCGAGAAATCGCCTGTGGATCTCCTAAATTTTGTTCCCGGTTTTTTCGTCATTTTTTGATGGGTAAATAGAGACATTGGCCTCGTAAATCATCTGATTTCGGTACGAAAAGAGAGATCAAAACCTCGTATCAAAAGATACATCCCTCGTGCTTCAGAGATAAAACCCTCGTCTATATACGATACAAACCTCGCAGAAACGAGATACAAACCTCGTACCGGGAGGGGCGATACTTATTAAATAAAAATAATAAAATAGAAAAAGTTCTATAAAAGCAGGAAAAACCGACTGAGGTCCCCTATGGGGACTCAGTCGATTCTGCTTTTCGAAGAAAAAACCTTCTGATATTTACAGGGAAATACGCTCCTCCGGATTCCAGTCAGGAAAACAACTCCATTTCCTTCGATCACGGCGGAGAAACAGACTCTCCAGAGCAAGAAGCTGGAAGAATCGAGCTACAAACACGCCTTCTATACGTTTACCCACTCGGATTCCAAGCCTAAAATCTTCAGAACCAGCTATTCTGCCGACACAAACGTGCTGAAACAGGAAAATGCATGGGAGCGCTGACCGAAAAATGGGCTTACAGGCAAAAGAACGCAGAGCCAAGATAACGATACTGCCTTGCTCTTTTAGAGTCTCTCGGTTGTTTTACCCTCTTTTTGGCGACATTTGAGTCATGGGTCCGCAAAAAATCTGTAAAACCCGGTTTAGAACGGTGACAGATCGGTTAAGCTGATGATAGGACCTGTTCTCTGGCTGCGAAGCATTCGGGAGCGATTTGAATTCCGCCATGTGAGAATGGGTTTACATAAAACTTGCGTACAGAAGCAAACGGACCCCTGGACCGGCAGAAAATTATGTCAAGTTCGTCTTTGTGTTCCTATGCTCTAGTCCCTGACGCTCAAGGCTTTGGAGCCTTTGGAAACACAAAAGCAAACAGACATAAGATCAAAAATGAACCGGGAGGAAAAGATAGATCGCCATAAGTAAACGATTACGTTAAAAAATTAGGCCAATGCCATATACTCATAAGAGGTCTTACAAGAAGAATTTCCTTGCGTACAATTGAGACGGCGCTGCCTGAAACGGCAAACCCAAATGAGACGGTCCCTGTAAATAAAGGCCATTGCCTGCGGCCTCCCCCCTTCCCGCAAGGAATGACAGTCGAATGACTGGCTTGCGCTTCCACAAAAGCTGCTGATCGACAAAAAGCAAATATCATGTCGAAAAAGATGACTTTCAGTTCAAATCACTTTTCCATTTCCGATGGTTTGGCTCCTATAATATGCGCAAGATATCTCAAAAACCAATTCCCAATTCCCTTTTGTGTTCCTGTGATCTCCTGAGCCCTTGAAGGTGCAAGGCTTTGGAACCTTTTGAAAAACAAAGTCGAACTGAGACAAAATAAATGCTGAACGGAGAAAATGCAGCCCGCTCATTTTCGCAGCTGCTGGGATATTCCCCTCGTATTTCCATGGAGGTATAAAGGCGCGGGAAAGCAACGTGAAGATGGAAAAGAAACCCGAAGGAGCGCCCAGATCAGGCACCCCTTCGGGATATTCGAATTCCCTGTTCAGTTTACAGCAGCCCCCGCAGATCCAGATAATCCAGCAGAAAGCTGGTGCGAACGGCGCCGATGGGGACGTTCATTCGGCGGGCCAGTTCCAGCATGGCCTCCTGAGTCCCAGGCAGCAGATACACATTCATCCGGTTGGAACTGAGATTAACGGCGTGGTTCTTGGTCAGGGTGTAGATCTCGGTCAGATCGTGAAGCTCATAGTCAGGGGACAGTTCTGCCAGCGTTTCTTCCATGATCACCGTCAGCATTTTCGGGACGGAATACCGGTTTTCCGTAGCCAACTGCTGCAACCGGTCCATCAGACCGATATTTACCCGCATTTTTACGGGAACACGCTGCTCCGGGCCTTTTGGACGGGCCATTACTGTCCGTTCCGCAGGAGATCGGCCAGCTCCGCGGCCTCCTTGGCCAGCTTATCCAGACTTTCGACAATGGAACCGTCCCCATCGGCAGCGTCCATTTTCCGCAGAGAATTCAGCCGCCGCTTGCTGGCGGTGATTTTAGAGAGGTCAAACGTGACCTTATCGTACTTCCGGATCAGCGTGGCCTTTTGGGTGCGGACCGCCACATCTCCGGCGGGTTTGGCGTGAACCGGTGGAATAATGGCCTCTTCCAGTCGGGCCAACTCCGCTTCCCGGCCGTTGGTCATGCGGGCGGCCTGAGCGGCCCGGTCCGTGATCCGGGTGACATAGGTATGTTCCAGAGCTTTGTCTCCGTTGGACATCTGAATGGCCTTATTGATGGCATTTACATAGAGAACCTGCTCACTAGGCTCCAACGGGCAGAGAGACAGGGCCTGGGCGTGAGAAATGGTGCCATTTTGGAAGAATTCCTTCACATCGTCAATCAAGGACTTGTCAAACTGGGTGTAACGCTGGACCGTGGAGTCCGTCATCTGGGTACGGGACTTGAAATATGCCTCGGCAGCCCGACGATCCACCTGGAATTTCGCTTGCAGATTGTCCAAATACCGGGAAATGCAGGCCTGAATGGTCTTTGCATCACCGGAAAGGCCCCGAACCATGATATTTGCCTCGTCCAAAATGATGAGTTCGGACAGCTCGTCCAGTCCGGTGTAGGTTTGAGCCTGCACCCGATCCCATTTATGGGCCTTCTGGCCGGTGGGATCGCTCTCCTGCTCCCGTTTTTGCAGCAAACGCAGGGCTTTCACCCGCCGTTCACCGGAAAGCAGCATAAATGTGCCATCCTCCCGCTGACTGACCACGATGTTGTGCAGCAGGCCATTGCGCTCGATAGCGTCCGCTAGCTGCTGGATGCTCTCGTCATCATCGTTGCAGGACCAGAGGTTATGGGGGTTAAATTCAATGTTTCGCAAGAGAATTCGGGTTAATTCCGTGCCTTCGTTCTGAAAGGACATGGCGATCTCCGTTTTTGCCAGGTGGTTTTTGGTCGATAATTCCTGGGAGCCCTGGGGAATTTGGCTTTTCAGCTTATCAAGCTTACCCATTATTCGTCAGCCTCCTTTTTTGCCAGACGCTGTTTGATCTCGTTCCAAAGCTGCATGTAGTCCACGGAAGGATTGGATTTTTTGGAGTAGAGCACCACCGGTACGGCGGCAATGGTGCTTTCCGGCACGGCGCTGCCCTTGCGGATGCCGGTTTTGAAGAGAACAGAGGCGTATTCCGGATTTTCCTCAAACATCTGGCGCACCAGATTGACGGCAGCCGTCCGCTCCACCTGGGTCAAAACCACGCCTAAAATGTCGATTTTGACATCTTCCCGAGTTTCCAGATCCAAAATCATGGCCAAAGTGGTCTCAAAACCCTCTAAAGAGAAGTTGTCGCACCGGACAGGGATCAAAACCTCGTCGGCGCAGAACAGGGCGCTCATGGTGAGATTGTCCCGGGCGGGAGGGGTGTCGATGACGATGTAATCATAATCATCGTTGATATTGGCCAGACAGTGGATCAGGAAGGTGTAATTCTTCATTTTGTACTCGTCCGCCAGCAGATCCAACTGATGAACGGCCCGGGGCGTCTGGGCGGTGCTGGGAATGATATGAACGCCCTCCACATTGGTGGGGTGGATGTAGGGTGTCAGATCCATGCCGCCCAGATCAAAATTCATGAACATATTCACCAGGCCGTGACCCTTATAGAAGTTCTCAGCCTTCTTGTGCTGGGTCAGCATATAGGTGGTGTTGGCCTGCTGGTCCATATCCACCACCAGAACCCGCTTTCCCTCGGCGGCCATCAGAGCCGCCAGATTGACGACTGTGGTTGTTTTGCCGGTACCGCCCTTTTCGATGGCGGTTGTCAGGATCAGAGACATAAAACCCCTCCGTTTTGCGTGTTTCGGGAGATTTAACCCCCGTTTTTGCTGTTTTTTACGTTCTCATTATAGCGTGGCTTCCATATAACTGTCAATATAAAGCAGTACATTTCTTGGCCATTTTCCAAAAGAAACTCAAATGACACGGACCCTGTAAATGAGCCGACAGCAGAACAAACCCACTTGACACGGTCCCTATAAATAGTGACAAGGAGTGTAGAACCCAAATGAGACGGTCCCTGCAAATCCGCCTGATCCCGCAGCGGAGTGGAGGACAGTCTCATCATACCACCTGATGCCCGGTATTTTTTGTCGGAGGCTGACGGCTGGAGTCTCAGAAGGGTAGGTTATATTTCAAAATGCTGTGTTAAAAAATTAACGAGTGAAGGGAAGACCGATTCATCTGCTTCGCACACGCCTGTTTCCCTTCGGAAACAAATCGTGGAAACCGCTGCCACTTTGTTGTATACTATACAGAAAACCAGCAGGGAAGGAGGGGTGCGCCATGCTTACCGAACAGCTGACCGCCGACGCGGCAGCGCTGCATCAGGCTATCCTGCGCCACGGCGGCGAGGTCTCCTCGTTCTTCTGCGGAAAAGAGCTGGGCTGGGAGCACCGCCGCATCGCCCGGGCCATGGACGAGCTGGTGGCCGCTGGGATCATAGACCCCGCAGCCGCCGTTCTGCCCAGACCCCTGAAACAGCGGAAAACCTACGATTTCCCGGAAATTCAGGCCATTTTGACCGCATTTCCGGCCTTTGCCCGGGCGGTACACGCCGTAGAGCACGCCGCAGGCCGCCGCCTGCCCACGGCGGATCTCAGCGCCCTGACGGAGCTGTTCGACTTCCACGGCCTGTCTCCGGAGGCGCTGGAGCTGCTGACGGCCCAGTGCTGCGACGAAGCCATCCTCCGGGGCGAGGAGCGCCCCACGGCCCGGCGCATCGAAAAACTGGGACTGGAATGGGCCCGTCTGGGCGTGCGCTCCCGGGCGGACGCCGTGGCCGCGATCCGTCGGATGGCCCGGCGGGAACAGACGGTGGCGGAGGTCCGCCGTCGGCTGCGCCTGTCTCCGGACGCGCGGATCCCGTCGGATGACGCCTACATCGCCGCGTGGCTGGACTGGGGCTTCTCCCCGGCGCTCATCGAGCTGGCTTTCGACCGCACTGTGCTGAACTGCGGCCGCCTGAACTGGAAATATTGTCACGGAATTCTGGAAAGCTGGCGGAAAAACGGCCTGTTCACCGTGGCGGACGTTCTGGAAAAGGACGCGCCGCCCCAAAAGCCGGAAACCGCGCCGGAACCGGACGATCCCTGGCGCTACATCCCCTGATTTCCCGCGAAAACCGTCATATTCGGACAGAACTTGGTAAGTTCTGTCCGTTTTTTTGTCGATAAAGCGGCAAACTTTACGTGACGGTAAGGAAGGGTGTGCGCGGGAAACCCAAGAAGGGTGTCCTGCGCCATTAAAATCCTTAGTTTTCAGAACTCTATAAAGTTCTGAAAACTTGCTCAGCGGGGCGAAAAGACTTTTTCGACACGCTGAGTTCTGTCCGTTTTTTTGTCCTCCCCCGGAAAACCCCTATATAAAAAAGAACACCCCGGCCTCAGTTACACAGACCTCCTCAATGTTACAACCGTGTAACAAATCGGTGTAACCACTTGCATTTCAAAAAGTCGAATGTTATCTTAGCATTACAAAACAATGTGATCGAAACTTACCCCCGGTTCAGATATTGGGTAGGCTAGCCACGATATGTAAATCGGGGCGGTTAAGAAAACGTTGTTTTGTAAAACAAACTCCCGAACGGGAGAATCTAAAAGGAGGAAACCCCATGAAGAAGTTCCTTTCTCTGGTACTGGCTCTGGTGATGACCATGTCTCTGGTCACCGTCTCTGCTGGTGCCAAGGACTTCACGGACAGCAGCAAGATTCAGTACGCTGAAGCTGTTGACGTGATGTCCGCTGCGAAGGTCATCGACGGTTATACCGACGGTACCTTCAACCCCACCGCCACTCTGACCCGTGGCGCTGCTGCCAAGATCATCTGCAACCTGATCCTTGGCCCCACCACCGCATCCGCCCTGGTGGCTGACGCCGCTCCTTACAAGGACGTCCCCACCAACCACACCTTCGCTGGCTATATCGCTTATTGCCAGAAGGAAGGCATCATCTCCGGTTACGCTGACGGCACCTTCCGTCCCGCCAACTCCCTGACCGGCTACGCTTTCATGAAGATGCTGCTGGGCGCTCTGGGCTACAAGGCTGATCAGGAAGGCTACACCGGCGCTAACTGGTCCATCAACGTTGCCAAGCGCGCTCTGAACATCGGCCTGGCTGATGATCTGGTGGGCGATTTCAACGGTGTGAAGGCTGTGAACCGTGAAGAGGCTTGCCTGTATGCCTTCAACACCCTGAAGGCTACCATGGTCGAGTATGACAACCGCATCGTTGTCGGCGAGGGCAGCTCCGCTGTTGCCATCTCCGGCGTCCGCAAGGACCTGACCTGGAACAAGGGCACCCTGAACGACGGCAAGATCAAGAAGGACGGCTATGTCCAGTTCGGCGAGCAGTACTTCGAGAAGCTGGTCCGCACCGACGATACCGACGACTTCGGCCGTCCCACCAACAACTGGACCTATGACAAGAAGGATATCGGCAACTATGTCAACACCGACCTGCTGACCGCTTCCTACACCGCTAAGGTCAAGGGCGGCGATGTCTATTCCGACATCGGCTCCAACGCTTGCGACTTCGCCCTGACCTACTGGGTCGACGGCGTGAAGCTGGACAAGAAGGCCCTCTCTGTCGAGGCCGACAAGCTGGTCAAGAAAAACGATGATACCATGAATTCCACCGGCAAGGGTGTTTTGACTGAGATCTATGTGGACACCGACGCTGAGGAGACCACTGTCGTTGTCATCAACACCTATCTGGCTGAGGTTTCTGCTGACTACAACACCAAGACCGAGGATGTCCGTCTGGACGTCTACACTGGTGTGAAGAAGGCTGCCGCAGCAGGCCAAACTCCCACCACCATCAGCACCACCTACACCGTCGAGTCTGAGGATGTGGACGGCCTGGAGAAGCTGAAGGAAGATGACATGGTCCTGGTCACCATTGCCAAGGGCGACGTCATGACCGTCACTCCCGTTGAGACCGTTAAGGATGTTGCCATCACCTCTTACTCCACCGACTACGCGGATGCGGACAAGAAGGATGAGTATAAGCTGACCAAGCTGACTGCCGGCGGCAACAAGTATGAGACCGCTAAGAAGGCTTTCGAGGATGCTGAGGTTCTGTACGACTACAATGTCGAGCAGCTGGACGACGCTACCTTCGATCTGTATCTGGATCCCTATGGCTATGTGATCGGCGCACGTCAGGTTGACGGTGACGACAACTTCATGTTCGTCGTTGGCTATGACCGCAGCAGCACCGTTCTGGCCAAGGCTGTCGATAAGGCTCTGGCTATCTTCACCGATGGCACCATGAAGACTATCGATGTCAAGAGCGGCGACCTGAAGGGCGGCCGTCTGGCAGAGTCCGCTACCACCAACACCTGGTTCAAGTACACCGTGAAGGACGGCGTTTACAACCTGGAAGAGGTTGCCGACATGCAGATCAAGGACAGCACCACCACCAAGCTCGACAAGCAGAACAACACTGTTGAGCAGGGCAAGACCATTGCCTACGGCAACAACGACACCGTCCTGATCGCTGTCAAGGCTGACGACGATGTCATCAAGGAAGGCTCCATCGTGAAGGTTGAGGGCGTTACCACCGGTATCAAGCACTCCAGCGTTGAGGTCAAGTATGACTCCAAGCTGAGCAACTTTGATGCTACCCCCGACAACATGATTTTCGCCCTGTACAACAAGAACGGCTACATCACCTATGCTGTGGTCGTGGGCAAGACTGCTGGCTCCTCTGAGTCCATGGTCTACCTGACCTCCGGCATCAAGTCCAAGTCTCTGGAGAACGGTGACTACATCTACACCTATGAAGCCATCACCAAGGACGGCGCTGTGACTGTGAAGTCCTTCGAGTCCAAGGACAACAGCACTCCGAGAGCCAATCTGGTTCTGGGCAACCTGTACGAGGGTACCTTCGATAAGAACAATGTCATCACCGAGATGGAAGCTCAGGCTTACACCGCAGCCAAAAACTGGAACACCAAGCAGTACAAGGATGACGGCTATGCCTTCCTGAATGTTGCTAATAAGTCTGAGCTGACCGCCAAGGGTGCTACTCTGTGGATCGACGATGCTGCTTCCAACGATAAGTACATCCTGCTGGATGAGGATTGCAAGATCTTTGTCCGCGCCAGCGATGACGATGAGGATGACTACACCGAGTACAGCAACATCAAGTCTGCTCTGAGCGCTCTGGGTGAGGACAGCAACTTCACCGGCACCATCGCTGCTTTCGTTGATGACGCTGGCATTGCTACCACTCTGATTCTGAACGACACCTACAAGGCCAACGATAAGCCCAATACCAACCCCAGCAAGCCCACCAGCACGGATGTTGATTCTGTTAAGCTGACCATTAAGGATTCTAAGGGTCTGATTGAGCTGTTCAACAAGAAGGGCGATCAGCTGAAGGATAAGACTGTCAAGCACAGCTTCGAGCTGTATCAGTATGTTGGTGGTCAGAACAACTATGTGAAGGTTGATGAGGGTGACTACTTCTATGGCGTGACCCCCGCCTTCTCTGTGGATGCTGGCCACAGCTACTATGTTGTGATTGACGGTGTTCAGTCCAACATTGCCCGTGCTTGATCTCTGATTTAAGAGTTTAAGTACCTGCGATTAAGAACAAGGCCCCGGACGGAAGTCCGGGGCCTTGTTTTATTCCTGAGTGGCAAACAGCGCGATATAGGGATAGACAGAATCACTGGTATTGAATTGGTCACTGCTGCTCTGACTGTTGTACCAAGAAAGAGAATGTTCTCCCCATGTAAGGTGGCAGACGGTAGATGGATCTGCGGAGCCTGTATATGCGGTATTCCATCCGCGCATGGCCTGGATCCCCAATGTCGGAGCAGAACCGATGCTGCCCTTGATAATGACAAACAGTGGGTTGCCGTCAAAGGTCAGCTGATTAGGGTTGTCTTTGCCGTATTTGCCGTTTCCTGTGTACGTGCCGTATACGATCTTGCAGTTTCCGCAGCTGGCCAGCGCTGTTTGCAGCGCCGCCACGCCGTCAGCGCTGCTTTTCAGCGCCGTGTCGATCTTCTCGTTGTCGCTGTTGAATTCCTCCATCAGAATGCGGTCCGTCTTTTCCCACTGGGTCAACTGAAAATTGGCTGTTTTGTTCATAGATAACATCCTCCTGTCACACGGATGTAACTTTTGGGGCGCCGCCGTGTGCCCACCCTGTATGAGGGGCGTTTGCTGCACGGTTTCGTGCAACGGAAGTGAAAAAACCGCCGCACCGTTCACAAATGGTTTACAAGTTTTTCATGTTCCCTTCAGATTTGGGGTGTATACTGCGTATATCAGCAGGCGAGAGAGCCGTTTCCCGGCCCCGCCGCTGATCCGAGAGAAAAAGCCATTCTTTCAAATACACCCCTACGGCCCACTGCCCGCCCGGGAGGAGTCCCAAACCGGCAGACCAACGATCCCGCCGCAGGCAAGCGGCGTGTTGATAGATCTTTTCATACATGACCTCTCCAAAGCAAGGCGGGGCGCCGGTTTTCCAAACCGACGCCCCGTTTTGCCGCGTTTTGCCCGCGAGACCTGTTGAAAAATGTCAGAACAGCCAAAAAGAAACGGCGGCGGCCAGCAGCGCGGACAGCAGGCCGTGGGTCAGCTTGCCCAACAGACAGGGGGCAAGGGGGAGGTTCGTGCCGTCCAGAAGGGCGGCGGTCTGGCAGAGAACGGACAGCCCGCCCCATCCGGCGCACCCGGCGGCCAGCAGGAAACCGGTGCGGTCACAGGTCAGGAGGGGCGTCAGGGAGAACAGCTCCCCGCAGCCCACGAGGCCCAGCACCAGAGCTGCAGCCGCCGCAAACGCGGCCAGAGATGTAAACATGTTCTGGAAAAATCGGCAATATCACAACAGCTTTTTTCGGATTTTGTCGATTTTTACGTTTTCCCTTTTCCACAAAAAAGCAGGGCAGGCCCGCGCCGCCCAAAGCCTCCAGCTTTTGGCAAAGCGCAGGTCTGCCCTGCATCGGATATTCAGCTTACAGCTTGCTCAGCTGGGGACCCTGAGCGGTATCCTTCACGGCCCAGCCCATCTCGGTGAGCTGTGCGCGGATGGCGTCGGCGGCAGCCCAGTCCTTGGCCTTCTTGGCGGCGGCACGCTTCTCCACCAGTTCAGTCACCTCGGCGGGAACTTCGTCCTTCTTGCGGTTGTACATCAGGCCCAGCACGCCGGTGATCTCGTCGAAGGCGGCAGCGCCGGCTTCGAGAGCAGCCTTACTGGAAGCGGCGGACAGGGTGTTGATGTCCTTGACGAGGTCGAAGACAGCAGCCAGTGCGTCGGGGGTGTTCAGGTCGTCGTCCATGGCGGTGCAGAATTTCTTCTTTGCTTCCTCGGCCTTCTCCTTCAGCGTCTCGTCGGTGCCGAACTCGGTCTTGCTCAGGGCAAAGTCGAGGTTCTCGCGGCAGGTGTAGAGGCGCTCGAGGCTGTTCTTGCAGCTCTCGATGAGGTCTACGGTGTAGTTCAGCGGCATCCGGTAGCCGGCGGTCAGCATGAAGTAGCGGATGGGCTCGTAGCCGTAGA
>OMGY01003433.1_pt1 | contig 10698 bp, 7 predicted proteins | sample 1674461 | NCBI WGS metagenome assembly OMGY01 (sample SAMN05578579, study PRJEB25193) | human gut metagenome | biome: Human Microbiome; feature: human-associated habitat; material: feces | host: Homo sapiens | place: USA:Birmingham
CAGATAAATCATCAGCAATAGATACTGCAATGTTGCAAGATGAAGAGAGTGGGAGAATATTCCTTTTAGTAACACATTTTGCTACAGGTTATGGATTCCAAAATTCTAAAACAGGAAGCGGATATAAAGAAATTCAAGGGAAAAAATACTTGAAACTGCAAAAGGCAGGAGAAACAGATTATAATTATACAGTGAGGGAGAATGGTGTTATCTATAATGATACAACGAATCAGCCGACAGAGTATTCTCTGAACAGTAATTTTGAAATTTTGAAGGATAATGTATTGCAGACAGTCAAACAAAAATCGTCAAGATTCGATCCTACGAACGGTTCGGGACAGCTTGTAACAGATGAGACAGACAAAGACGTTCCGATGAACATTATGTATGCAGATGCAGTATTCAAAGCATTGCCTACGACATGGCTGTATATGAAGTACAGTGATGATGACGGAAAAACATGGTCTGATCCGATACTTTTAAACGGAATGGTCAAAGCAGAAGATTCAAGAGTGCTTGTCACAGGTCCGGGAAGAGGCATGCAGATTAAAAACGGAGAATATAAGGGGCGGTTGATCGTACCGGTTTATGATACGGCACAGTCGGGAATTATTTACAGCGACGATCATGGAGCAACATGGAATTATGCAAAAGGACCGTCTACGAAGAAAGCGGCGATGTCAGAATCACAGATCGTAGAAATGCCGGATGGAACGCTTCGTGTTTATGCGAGATCAACAGGTTCTAAGATAGCGGAAGCAGTGAGCCTGGACGGAGGAAAAACATGGACAGAAGCGGCGTATGTACCGGGAATGACCCAGCCGGGATGGGGATCGCAGTTATCCGTGATCCGCTATGGCGGTCTGATAGAAGGAAAGCCGGCGCTGATCATGTCCACTCCTGCCGGTGTGGGAAATTATCGAAGAGACGGAAGAGTCAAGATCGGTTTGATCACAGATACCGGAAAAGAAGGAAGTGAAAAATATAAAATTGATTGGACTTACGATTATTCGGTAGACAGTAAGAATGCAGGGTTTGCATATTCCTGCCTGAGCGAACTTCCGAATCACCAAATCGGTCTGATGTATGAAAAGTATGATTCTTACAATCCGGCAGAATTACATTCACAGGATATTATGAAATATGAAGAACTGTCCTTATCAGAATTAATGGGAAAAGAAGTTGTGGAAATCATACCGCAGACAGAAGGAAAGGGAACTGTTTCCCAAAGAAATACTGTGAAAAAGGGAAGCAAGATTACAATCGAAGCATATCCGGAAGAAGGATATCAATTTGTCCGTTGGGAAGATGAAAAAGGAAACCCGGTAAGCGAACAGGAAAAATATACGTTTGATGCAAAAGAAAGCGCCGCTTTTACGGCTGTATTTGAACAGGAAAAAGAAGAAGTCGATAAGTCTCATCTTAAAGAGGCAATCCGGCATGCAGAAGAACAGATGCAAGATGAAAAATATCAGGATGTAATTCCGGTTGTGCGCGAAGAGTATGAGGAAGCGTATAAAAATGCAAAAGCGATTGATGAGAAGCCGGATGCAACAAGCGAAGAAGTGGAGACAGCGTATAAGACACTGATAGAAGTCGGGAAAAGGCTGACTATGTATAAAGGAGATCTTACAGAACTTCAGGCGGCATATGACTTATATGCAGGCAAAGATTTGAGTATTTATACACAAGACAGTAAAACGGTTCTGGAAGAAGCTTTAAAAGAGGCGGAAAAAGTCTTAAAGCTTGGAGAAAATGCAGTAAAAGAAGATGTGAATGAGGCATTGGAAAAACTGCAAAAAGCGATAGAAGGTCTGGAAAAATCGGAGCCGAATCCACCGACAGATCCGGAATTCCCGACAGATCCGGATTCCGGTAATACAGATATTGTGAATCCAGATAATTCACTGTCGCCGGACGATACACCGTCAACGAATGGAACACCATCGGCAAGCGATGAAAAGGCTGTTGCGACAGGAGATAAGGAAACGCCGGTCGGATGGACGACCTTAGGATTTGCGGCAATGCTTGCGGCGGCAGGCAGATTCTTAGGCAGAAAGAAAAGGCGGTAAGCCTGACTGACAGAATAAAAACATAATTTTACCTCCCTGCACTTCTGATAATAAAGTCGGAAGTGGAAGGAGGAGAAGATCAAGTATAAGTCTTGATAATTTCTTCGGCAATGGATCGCTTTGGAATACAGCGATCCATTGCCTGTTTTTCTATGTAGCGGTGAGCTTCCGGTTCACTCATAGAAAGTTCACTGATCAAAAACCATTTCGCTTTGTTGACCAGACGGATTTCCGCCATTTTTTCCTCGATGGATAAAGATTTCTTTTCAAGCTGCCTTAAACGCTCGCGGGAACTTTCCATCCAGCTTAACGCCTGAAGGAGGGTCGGTTTTGAAGTTGGCTTTGGAAGTGTAAACACTCCATATTCGGCAACCTTGTCATGAATATCAGAGTGAATATCCCGTTTTACTAAAAGCAGAACGGCGATCTGTCTGGAGGAACAAAGGTCGATCGCAAAACGAACGCCGATATCATCAGACAGAGGAGAATTGATAATGACAAAATCGAAAGACTTTTCTTTTAACATTCGTTTCGCTGCGCTGACACTTGAAGCCGTAAGAACAGGATAATACCGGATTTCAGGAAGAGAGCCGATAAAGGCAGAGGCAAAACTGTCTGTCGAAGATACAACAAGAATACTGTATGTACGCTCTTTTAGACTCATTTTATGCTCTCCTTTCTTTGGAACTCGTATAAATTACTGTTTGCAATAAATGTTTAAGATCGCGTCAGGTATATATTTCTTGATAAAAGAACTGTTTGCGGCAAGAAAACAGGCTGTTTTAAAGTCTTTCGGAAGTTGGCCAAAGCGCGCAAGCGTATCTTTATCAGCCCGATACAGATTGATATCGGCAGGAGCGGGGAGCTCTGTTTTATTACGGATTCCGTCGAGGACCGCGTAAATGATCAAGGCAAACGCCAGGTAGGTGTTGGTGGACGGATCAGGAGAACGAAGCTCTACGCGCTGATATTCGCCCAGCGCCGCGGGAACACGGACGAGCTGGGAACGGTTCTCTTTTGACCAAGAGATGTAGAGCGGCGCTTTATTTTGTCCAAAACGTTCATAGGAATTTTCAAGCGGATTCAAAAAAAGAGTCATCTCCGAGATTTTATCCAGAATACCGGCAATTACAGCGTCCATATAATTAAATTCGCGATCGGATTTGACGGAAATGTTAATATGAAAACCATTGCCGGGCTGATCACGAAGGGGTTTTGGGGAAAAATCGGCACAGAGACCGTTTCTTAACGCAACAGCTTTAACTACAGTCTGAAAAGTCAAGGCGTTATCGGCCGCCGTCATAGGGTCGGAGTAGCGAAAATCGATCTCATTTTGCCCCGGTCCTTGTTCGTGGTGGGAACTTTCGGGATGAATGCCCATTTGTTCAAGAGTCAGACAGATCTCTCGTCTGATATTTTCACCTTTGTCTTCCGGAGCGATATCCATATATCCGGCATGATCATATGGGATCATGGTAGGTTCGCCAAAGTCGTCTGACCGGAAAAGATAGAATTCCTGTTCCGTACCAAAAGAAAATTGCAATCCCTCTTCAGAGGCTGCTTTAATGGCTTTTTCCAGAAGCGCACGGGAATCATACTCAAAAGGCGTGCCGTCTTGATGCGTGATATGACAGAACATCCGAACTACACTGCCTTCTTCCGGTCTCCAGGGAAGAGGCATCAAAGTATCCGGTTCTGGATGAAGAAATAGATCTGAATGAGTCTCATCACCAAATCCATCGATGGCGGACGCGTCAATGGCGATACCGTAAGAAAAGGCTCTTTGAAGCTCATCAGGCATGATGGATATGTTTTTCTGTTTTCCGAAAACGTCGCAGAAAGCCAGACGGATAAACTTAACGTCCTCTTCCTGAACATACTGTATAATTTCTTGCTGGGAATATTTCATAGTCTTCCACCTCTTTCACGTTAATTTGCTACATACATCTGTTTATACGGATTCTTGCTGTTCGGGGTGACAAGAGTAAAAGGAGAGGAGAGAATGGTTTTCAGGTCATAGTGAAAATCGCTGCAATATTCCTTCAGATCATCCATGATTCCCTGCAAGTCTTCAAAAGAAGCAATATCTGCCGTCACCTGCGGAGGAAATTTCAGATTCCTGCAGTCGCCCCGCAGAAACAGCTTTCCGCCGTGCATACCGGTACAGGGGAAATTGCCGATGATCGGATGATGATCTTCCTGTAATCCTAATACAATCAGAATCCCTCCGGCCTGATATTCCCCCAGAAAACTGCCGGCGCATCCTCCGATAATCATTATCGGAACTTTCTTTTTATATTCTTTCATATGAATGCCCGCCCGGTAGCCGGCATGGTCGCGAACATAAATTTTACCGCCTCTCATAGCGTATCCGGCCGCATCTCCGGCGCTGCCATGAATCAAAATCTTTCCTGCGTTCATCGTATCGCCTACGGCGTCCTGCGCATTTGCGTTTACGGTAATAGAGGCGTTATTTAGGTAGGCGCCGAGAGCATTGCCGGAAATTCCATTGACGGTAATATTCCGGTCAGACATTCCGGCGCCGATAAAGCGCTGTCCGCAGCAGCCTTCGATCACATAATCGTGTTCCGGCTGCCGAAGGACTTCGTTTAAAGTTTTATAATCTAGTGCAGCAGCATCTATCACTTTCATAGTATAACACATCTCCTTGATAAAATGATATTGTTTTTATTCTCCGGCATGGGAAATGCCAAGTATTTCAAGTTCTTTTTCGTTTAGCCCGATTCCGCGGAGCATAAGACGGTTGCCCCGGAGAGCTTCGATGGAGTTAATTCCCATACCTCCCATAAGTTCTTTGATTTCATGTTTCCAGGCAGTCATCAGATTGATAAGCCGACGGCTTCCCGTCTGCGGATCAAGTCTTTCCACAAGTTCAGGATTCTGCGTGGCGATCCCCCAGTTACACTTGCCGCTTTGACACGTGCGGCAGAGATGACACCCAAGAGCCAGAAGCGCGGCTGTTGCAACATAACAGGCGTCCGCTCCAAGGGCTACTGCTTTTACCACATCGGAAGCGCTGCGGATACTGCCGCCTGCTACGAGCGAAACGTGATTTCGGATTCCTTCATCACGAAGCCTCTGATCCACTGCCGCCAGAGCGAGCTCTACAGGGATTCCCACATTGTCGCGTATTCTGGTAGGAGCGGCGCCGGTGCCTCCGCGGAAGCCGTCGATAGCGATAATGTCCGCGCCGCTGCGTGCAATTCCGCTGGCGATGGCTGCGATATTATGGACAGCCGCCACTTTTACGATAATCGGTTTTTTGTATTCCGTAGCCTCTTTCAGAGAACAGACCAGCTGCCGCAGATCTTCAATAGAATAGATATCATGATGAGGCGCGGGGGAGATGGCGTCAGAGCCTTCAGGGATCATTCTGGTGCGGGACACGTCTCCTACAATTTTAGTTCCCGGAAGATGCCCTCCGATTCCCGGTTTTGCGCCCTGTCCCATTTTGATCTCAATGCCGGCGCCGGCGTTTAAATATTTTTCATGAACGCCAAAGCGTCCTGACGCTACCTGTACAATGGTGTTTTCTCCATAGCAATAAAAATCTTCATGGAGACCACCTTCTCCTGTATTATATAAAATCCCAAGCTCTTTTGCAGCGAGAGCCAGTGATTTGTGCGCATTATAACTGATAGAGCCATAACTCATGGCTGACCGGCATAGAGAGTTCCAGCTGCGGGGGAAGCTCACAGTCTAAAGAACCGTCCGCCATCCGATGCACTTGTTCCGGTTTCTTTCCAAGATAAATCCGGGTTTCCATAGGCTCTCTTAGAGGGTCGATGGGAGGGTTGGTTACTTGCGAAGCATTGATTAAGATGCGATCCCAATAAACGGGAAGAGGATTTGGGTTTCCCATGGAAGAGAGCAGGACTCCGCCGCTGTTTGCCTGTTTATAAATTTCTTTCATCATATTTTCCGGCCAGTTGGCATTTTCGCGTAGAGAACAGTCGCTCTTTACGATTTTTAAAGCTCTGGTGGGACAAAAGGAAACACATCTTTGGCAGTTTACACAGTTGCTTTCGTCACATACCATCTGTTTGGTTTCACTATTGTAGGAATGTACGCCATTGGCGCATTGCTGCTGGCAGATACGGCAGGTAATGCAGCGGTTTTCATTTCGGATCACTTCAAACTCAGGGTAGATAAATTCAATGCTCATAATAAAACACCTTCCTTTACTGTTACGATAACCGGTTCTCCGCCGGCGGGAGCCCAGATATTTTCGGCATCCGGTTCCATGGCTCGGATGGCTGTTTCTTCACTGGCAATATAAACCATATCTTTTTTTTCTCCTACGACCATGGAGCGGAGCTTCAGCCGGTCATTGAGCGCCATAAGCCCTCCGTTGAAACCGAAAACAATGGAGAAAGGTCCGGTGATCAGAAGGCTGGGGAACAGAGTTCGTAAGTAAGTGTGCTTTTTCTGATCTGCAAGATCTGTTTTTGCTGCAATGGTGCTCCAAAAGGGGGCGGCAATTACGCTGGCAGCTTCTCCAAGAGTCAGATTCTGCCTGCGGAGCAGATAGTCTAAAATATACGTGATGACTTCCGTATCCGTCTGAAGGGTACACTTATATCCAAACATTTCCATAAAACGGCGGTTGGCATCATAGGAAGAAATTTCACCGTTATGTACAACGGAAGAATCCAGAAGAGCAAAGGGGTGAGCTCCGCCCCACCAGCCCGGAGTATTAGTAGGATAGCGGCCGTGGGCAGTCCAGGAATATCCCTCGTATTCGTCTAATTTATAGAAAATACCGATGTCTTCCGGGTATCCCACTGCTTTGAAAGTTCCCATGTTTTTGCCGCTGGAAAAGACATAAGCTCCCGGCATCTCCGTATTGATCTTCATGACTGTACGTACCACATATTCCTTTTCATCCAGCTGCATAGACGTCAGAAGAGACTTCAAAGGAGCTACAAAGTATCTCCAGATGATAGGCTCATCTGTGATCAGAGGCGTTTTTCTTGTGGGGATAATTTCTGACTGTACGATCTCAAACCGTTCTTTTAAAAACGCCTCGCATCCTTTTCTGGCAGCTCTGCTGTCAAAAAACATATGAAAGGCATAAAAGTCTTTATATTCCGGATAGATTCCATAACCGGCAAATCCGCCGCCAAGACCATTGGATCGGTCATGCATGGGTTTCATAGCATTTGTGATCGTTTCCCCGGACATTTTATTCCCGTCTCTGGAAATCATAGCTGCGATGGCACATCCTGAAGGAATCCTTACCTGACCTTCTGTTTTCATTTTCCATTTCATTCCTTTCTTTTTGATCTTATACAATAAAAACAAAGACGCTCATTTTGAAAGCAGAAAAATTCTGATTCCTAAATGAACGCCTTTGCTCATATGCATACTTATACAACGATTAGGAATGTTTGTCAATCATAATTTGATTGAGTTTTTGCAGAACGATGCGCGGATTCCTTTATCTTTCTTATTTCATATGTGTTTCCGTAAGTGGTTTTCGCAGGCTGAACGGTTATAATTGTACTTGTAAAAATACAAAAAAAGGAATTGACAAAGAGGTTTGTCCGGTGTTATCATGCAACACGTAAAGGCAAGGGCGTCTTTGAGAACACAATCTCAGAGACGCTTTTTCCGTTGTTGCAAAGAAACAGATAGAAAAAGGCAAGGGCGTCTTTCATGTGGATAGCAGGAAAGGCATCCTTGTCTTTTTTCGTGCGAAAGGAGTGTCGTTATGAAGAAGAAAAATGTTTCCAAATATTTTGGCTGTATGGTGTTTGATGACAGGGTTATGAAGGCAAGTTTATCTTCAAAAGTATATCAGTCATTGAGAAAAACCATTGATGAAGGTGAACAATTAGACAGCAGCGTAGCAGACGTTGTGGCAGAAGCTATGAAAGAATGGGCTGTATCGAAAGGCGCAACACATTACACACACTGGTTTCAGCCGCTGACCGGAATCACAGCAGAAAAACATGACAGCTTTATTTCTCCTTCTCCAAACGGAGGCGTTATCATGGAATTTTCGGGTAAGGAACTGATCAAAGGAGAGCCGGATGCCTCTTCCTTCCCTTCCGGAGGTTTAAGAGCTACCTTTGAGGCAAGAGGATATACCACATGGGATCCGACTTCCTATGCGTTTATTAAAGGAAAAACCTTATGTATTCCCACAGCTTTTTGTTCTTATGGAGGAGAAGCGTTGGACAAGAAAACGCCGCTGCTTCGTTCCATGAAGGCATTGAATAAGCAGGCGCTTCGGATTCTCCGTCTGTTCGGCAATGAAAAGGTATCATACGTTATTACTTCTGTAGGACCGGAACAAGAATACTTCCTGATTACAAAAGAAATGTATGATCAAAGAAAAGATCTTCAATTTACAGGACGCACTTTATTTGGAGCAAGACCTCCGAAAGGACAGGAGATGGATGACCATTATTTCGGTGTGATCAAGCCAAGAGTAGAGGCTTACATGGCGGACTTAAATGAGGAACTCTGGAAGCTTGGAATCCTTGCAAAGACACAGCACAATGAAGTGGCTCCGGCACAGCATGAGCTGGCGCCGATCTACACAACGACCAACATTGCTACGGATCACAACCAGCTGACGATGGAAATCATGCAAAAAGTAGCCGCACGGCATGGATTGGTTTGTCTTCTTCATGAGAAACCGTTTGCAGGAGTGAATGGAAGCGGAAAACATAATAACTGGTCCATCTCCACTGATACAGGCGTAAACCTGCTGTCGCCGGGAGAAACACCTTATGAGAATGCGCAGTTTTTACTGTTTCTGTGCGCAGTGATCAAAGCGGTGGATGATTATCAGGATCTGCTGAGGCTGTCTGTTGCAACCGCAGGAAACGATCATCGTCTGGGAGCAAATGAAGCGCCGCCGGCTGTTGTGTCCATGTTTCTGGGCGATGAGCTGAACGGAGTCTTAGAGGCGATTGAAAAAGATATTCCTTATGAAGGAGCGGAAAAAACACAGATGAAGCTGGGTGTGGATGTCCTTCCGAAATTCAATCGGGATACTACGGACAGAAACCGTACTTCACCTTTTGCTTTTACAGGAAATAAATTTGAATTCCGTATGGTAGGTTCCAGAGATTCCGTAGCAGAATGTAACGTGGTGATCAACACGATCGTAGCGGAAGCATTCTCCGATGCCTGCGACCGTCTGGAAAAGGCAGAAGATTTTGAGCTTGCCGTGCATGACCTGATCAAAGAATATGCAACAGAACATCAGAGGATCGTATTTAATGGCAACGGTTATTCTGAAGAGTGGGTAGAAGAAGCAAAACGCAGAGGCCTGCCGAACATCAATTCCATGGTGGAAGCGATCCCGGCACTTGTGACCGATAAAGCGATCCAGCTGTTTGGCAAATTCGGCGTATTTACGGAAGCTGAACTCCGTTCCCGTGCAGAGATCCAGTATGAAGGATACTCCAAGGCACTGAATATCGAAGCCCGTGCCATGATCGATATTGCCAGCAAGCATATCATCCCGGCCGTCATGCGTTTTTCCAGAAACCTTGCCGGTACGGTAAATGAGATCAAGACAGCCGGAGCAGATGTGACTGTTCCGATGAACATGCTCAAAGATACAACAGCCCTTCTTTCTCAGACAAAACTGGCACTGGCAAAACTGCAGGAGGCAGCAGATCAGGCGGCAGCCATGGAGAACGGAAGAGAACAGGCAGAGTATTATCATGAAGTTGTGTTTAAAGATATGGAAGAACTGCGAGTTCCGGTGGATAAGCTGGAGATGATCGTAGATAAAGAAGAGTGGCCGATGCCATCCTACGGTGACCTGCTGTTTGAAGTATAAAAGGATGTAGGAGCTACAGAGCTGTACAGTTGCCTGGCAGCTCATGCAGCCGGAGATGAAAATCATAAATGCCAGAGATAAAAGCCAAAATCATAATATACCTGTAAAAGGGTGATTTCAAAGCTGCTTGTCTCTGGCGTTTTTTATCTTAGTCGGAGAAGACTTCCCTGTGTACATAAAAAGCTGAAAATAAAAAAAGCCCTGAAAAGGGAGGATGCCAGACAGAGGGCTGCCTAGCAATTATGAAAAAAGTATATTCAAATAGTATTAAAATACTGAGAAAATGACATATGTATTAGGTGTCAATGAAATATTTCTGCAACATTTTTGACATTTTGAAGTATAAAGGGGAAAAATGAATTTGGCATGATGAGCGAATGAAAGTTTTTTGAATGTATCATGAATAAAATATGAACGTATCGAAAGACAAACGCAGAGCATTTTGCACATTCCGAGATGCTCAAAAATATCTGAAAAAAGTATTTGACAAATGCTGGAAAATGTGTATACTGTCTCTTGTAAGAACAAAGGCGTTCCGTTTATACGGAGCGCCTTTTTGTTCGCCGTTTTCCAATTTCTTACATACATTTTTCAGCAGAAAGCCCCATTTCCCGGGGCTTTTTGTTATGAATGAAAAGAATAGTACAGACTTTTGAAATTTTCGACGAAAAAAGCGAAGAATTTCACAAATATTCCTGCTTAAATTGCATAAGAAACTGATTCGAGATTGACAGTAAAACAGATAAAATGTATAATAAAGGTACTTATTTCGTGAGAAAATTTGCACTTTAACAACAAAAG
>OMGY01003434.1_pt1 | contig 10690 bp, 5 predicted proteins | sample 1674461 | NCBI WGS metagenome assembly OMGY01 (sample SAMN05578579, study PRJEB25193) | human gut metagenome | biome: Human Microbiome; feature: human-associated habitat; material: feces | host: Homo sapiens | place: USA:Birmingham
AATACCACTGACCGGCCGGGACATCGGAGAAGCTGGTCTGCTCCGTGAGCGTGTCGCCGCTCAGGCGGGCAAGGACCGTGACGAACATGGCGCGCGTCATGGCATCCTCCGGCGCAAAGTTCTTATCGTCCACGCCGTTCATGATGCCCTTTTCCGTGACGTCTTCGATATAGGGATGCGCCCAATGGGTGTCGAGCACATCGGCATAGCTGCTTCCCGCCGCAAAGACGCTCGGGCAAAGCCCAAGCACGAGCGCGACCGCCAGAAGCAGGGATAACATCCGCTTTTTCATGCAGATTTCCTTCCTTTCAGAATCGTTCGGGGGCGCTCCCGCCGCCGGAAGACGGCGGGAGCCTGCGGTCTCGGGATCAGTTCATCTTCAGGTAGTTGACGAGCACCAGAGCGACCTGCGCGCGCGTTGCGCTGCCGGCCGGGTTCAGCGTCGTGGGCGTCATGCCGACGATGATGCCGGACTGCACCGTCCAGCTCATGGCCTCCAGTGCCCAATCGGCGACCTCACCGCGGTCCTGATAGCCCGCAAGGACATCGTCCTTCGCGGTATACTTGCCGCCCCGCAGCTTCCAGTAGCGGTAGAGCATCGTGGCCATTTCCTGACGGGTGATCGGGGCCTCCGGGCGGAACGTGCCGTCGGGATAGCCGTTGACCGCCCTGCTCGGCCGCCCAGTTGACGGCGTCGGTGTACCACTGGCCCTCGGCAATGTCCGTGAAGGACGCCGTGCCCTTCGCGGCAGGCTCGCCCGCCTCACGATAGAGGACGGTCGCAAGCGTCGCACGGTCCAGCGTGGCGTTCGGCGCGAAGAGGCCTTCGCCCACGCCGTTCATCAGGCCCGCGTCATAGGCGGCGTACACGGCATCGTAATACCAGGCGTTTTCGTCCATCACATCCGCAAAGCGGAAGTCGAAGGCCAGCTGGAATTTTGCCTGCTTGCCGGTCTCCGTCTCGGTCAGCGTCAGCTCATAGCTCTTGCCGTGCTGGCCGCGGAACGTGAGGCGCAGGACCGGCGTTCCATCCTTCTGCGCGGTGTAGGCCGCCCAGGCGAAGTGCACCGTGCCGGGCTTCGAGGCGTCGAGGTCGGTGATGCCGGCCCCGGCATCCAGCGTGCTGCGGGCGGAAACGAGCGTCAGTTCCTCGGGGTACGTCAGCTCCAGCCGGCCGTTCTTCATACCTTCCCAGGTAAGCAGGTCGACCGTCAGGCTGTTCGTTGTGCTGCTGTTCGCTATACTGATGACATAGCCCGCGCCCTCAGGCTCGGCGGCCAGGGCCGTCGCACCGGCGCCCAGCAGCATTACGGCTGCAAGAAGCAGCGCAAAGAGTTTTTTCATCATAACAGGAAGTCTCCTTTCCGTTCCGCGCTCACTGCAGAGCCGGGAGCGGCTGGGCCGTCAGCGTCTCCGCTGCGGCGGGCTCCAGAGCCTGCATACCGGTCTGGCGCTCCGCCCACGGGGCAAGCGCCGCTGCGTCGTCCGCAGCCGCATTCTGCATTGCGGAGTACAGGGCGACGGGCGCCGCGCTGATCTGCCCGATCGAAATGGGCCAGAAGATGTCGGCCGTCAGGTCCACATAGCTGAGCTTGGAGGCCGACGTGGTCAGCACACTGATGTACAGGCGGTTATCCGCATAGTACAGCGCAGAACCGGCGGCGTAGTTCGCCATCACGTCCGGCACGTTGCCGAGCAGCGAGCGGGAGTACAGGCCATAGGTCTTGCGGCCGTAGGCATTCGTGTAGTAAGCCATGGAGAAGAGATAGACGCTGCCGTCGCTGCACAGCATGGCGAAATCATCGCAGGTACCGTACTCGTCGGTTTCCTCCGGGCCGACATAGGTCATGCCGACGATGTAGACACCTCTGCCGATCACGGAGGCAAAGCTGCCGAGGCTCGTCATCGTGCCTGTCGCGGTGTCGACACGCAGGAGGTTGTAGCCGTAACCGGCCAGCAGGGTGCCGCCGTTCAGGTGCGGCAGATAGGCCATAGCCGTGTAGGCCGCTTTGCTCTGCGAACCGATCTTCGTAGCGGTGTAGTCCGTCTCATCGACGCTGTAGAGCGTGGAAACAAGGTTCTTTGCATCATCCAGCTCGTTGCTTGCGAGCAGGAGCTTTCCCTCCGGGCCTCTCGTGACGGAAAGGACAGATGCGGGCAGGGGATTGTTTTCGTTCAGGGCCTTGATGCTGCTCTTGTCCTCGGTGTTCAGCTCGAGGAAGAGGGTCGTGTCATCCGTGCCGGGAACGGCCGCACGGAGCGTGGCGTTGGCAGCAGGCTGCTCAACATCGCCGCCGAAGCTCGTCTGATAGGCGGTGACATTGCAGGCGTAGTCATAGACCGCGACGAGCAGGTCGTTGGTGTAGATGCCGTCGAGCGGGAATTCCAGCGTCGTCTCTGTGCCGGGCTCCGTCTGGTTGACGGCCTGACGCGCGAGGATCTGCTTGCCGTTGCGGCTGAGCAGGAGGACGGCCGCGACATAGCGGTTATCCTGCACCGTGACGCTCAGGGAGCGCTTGCCGGTGGCAGCGCTGCTGTGCAGCACGATGTCGTTGGCCTGCGGGGCGGTGTTGTCCAGCACGAAGCGGGTCGTCCAGAAGGCGCTCTCCGGCAGGTTCTCTTCGCCGCCGATGACCGTCTCCGTCTCGCGATCCCAGTAGTATTCCGGGACGGCGCGGGTGACGACCTCGATGTGCGTTCCCTCGTGCAGGAGCCTCTTGTTTTCCGCCGCGGTGCCGCGCCAGCTCAGGTTGACCTGCGTGCCGGTCGCGGACCACGCGGCGGAGGAGGCGGAGTAATATGCGCCGGTCGCCGTGCCGTAGTCAACGGTCGTATAGACCTCGCCGGTCTCGGCATTGCGGATCGTGACCTTCAGATCGGACGCATTGCGGATCATGGTCGGAACGGCCGCATAGATCGTATTGCCGCTCTCATTGGCGAAGGACGCGCGGTCCGCGATGGCCTCGTCATCCTCGGCATAGAGGTTGCCGCCGAAGTAGTAGCCGGACGTGGAGCCTGCCATGCGCTGCACGAGGAAGTTCGTGCGCTGGGCAACATAGCCCGTTGCGCCCTCGGTGCACATATCCTCGAGATATACAGACTTGTCATACATGCTCGGCTCGGCCCAGCTGCCGTAGAAGCCCAGCATCGGGACGGAGAGCTGGCGGCCGTCGCCGTCGCAGGAATCGGCATAGAGGAAGCCCTCGATATAGGAGCCGTTCGGATAATGCCCGTTCAGCCACGCCTTGTCGCCGTCGGTCAGGCGGAAGCTGACGTTCATGCTGCCGTTTGCGGGGACCTCGTAGGTCACGGCGTAGACGTCCACGACACTCTTGTCGCCCTTGACCGCCGCAAGATAGAGCTGCGCATCGGCCGTGGTGATGGTGCCGTCGGCATCGAGGTCGTACTTCTGCACGGTCTCGGCGTCGAGCGCGTCATGCGTACCGTTTGCGGCCTTCAGCAGGACGAGCGCATCCTGCTCGTCGACCTTGTCGTCGCCGTTAAGGTCATAGACATAGACGCTCTTGCCGTCGGCGGAGAACGTCACGTTCGCATCCAGCGCATAGGCGCTGTCGCTCATGTAATCCTCGCCCTCGATCTCCTCGACGGCCATGGTCGTGACCTTGCCGCTGAGTGCATAGTGCAGCGGAGAATCGGACAGGTTCTGGACGGAGAAGCTGCCGGTGTAGACGCCGGTGCGCTCCGCATCGTCGCCAAAAGTCAGCTTGACCTTACCGTCGTTGCCTTCCTTCTCACCGACGAGCAGGTAGGCCGGAGATGTCACGGCCTCCTGCAGCTGCATCAGGCCGGAGCCCTGCTGGCGCGGGGAATAGGTCACGCCGGTGTCCGGGTCGGTCAGCGGCTCGGACGTGCTCATCATGAGCGCCATGGCCAGCGCGCGGACCGTGAGGCCCTCCTGCTTGCTGAGCTTGTGTTCCTTGATGTACTGCGCCATGATCGCTGCGCCGCCCGCTGCGGACGGAGCCGCCATGGACGTGCCGCTCATCATGCCGTAGCTGCTGTGGTTCAGCGTGGAATAGATGTTTCCGCCGGGCGTCATAAGCTCGGGCTTCAGGTCGAGATTTTCCGTCGTGCCCCAGGAGGAGAAGGAGCTGGGCTTGTAGCCGTCGGCCACGCCGTGCAGCGTCTCGGCCTTGGCGGAGACGGTCATCTTGCCGCCCCAGAGGCCGGTCGTCTCATCCTGCGTCGAAGCCGCGAGGATCTCCTTCGCCTTGCTCTGCTCGATCATAACGGCAGGGTTCGGGAAGTTATAGCCCGTCAGGTTCATGTTGATGGAGCCGGGCGCGTTGTTGTAGATGACGGCCGCCGCGGCACCTGCCTGAATGGCCGCGTTGGCCTTGTCCGCAAACGAAGAATTGCCGCGGGAGATCAGGACGACCTTGCCCTTCACGTCGACGTTTGCATAGTTCTCGGGCAGGCCGTAGATGCCCTCGCCCTTGACGGGATCGCCGAGGAAGACATAATCATACGTCGTGCCGCTCTGGTCCTCGCTCGTGTCGAGCGTGGAGAAATTCTTTGCGCCGTAGGTCTCACCGGTGTCGCCGGGGATCGCGGCGACGCCGTTGAACTTGCCCATCACGCCACTCATGCTCGTGTTCGTCACGGAGGCGATCGTGAAGGAGTTCGTATAGGAGCCGGGGCTGCCGCCGGTGTGCATCCGCACATCCGTCGTATAGGTCATGCCGGTTCCGGTCAGAACGTTCTCGCCCCAAGCGCCGTTATTGCCTGCGGAGACCGTTACGACGGTATCCGTATTCCGGAAGCTGTCGAGGATCTGCTGATCACTCTTCGAGCCGTAGCTGCGGCCTGCGCTGCCGGAGCCGAGGGACAGGTTGACGCTGTCGCAGTTCAGCCAGATGGCATCTTCGATGGCGGCCATATAGTCGGAAGAATACGCGCCGCCGCCCACGCCGAAGACCTTCATCACGACGAGCTGGGCATCCGGGGCAACGCCGGTCACGCCGAGCTCCTGCTTGTCATAGTACAGGTCGCCGTCAGCGTCATAGTGCGGGACATAGCGGTTCGCCGCCGCGATACCGGCGACATGCGTGCCGTGGTCGCCGTTGCTGTCGCCCTCGGCATCGTGGGAGACATCCAGGCCGTCGTCCACATAGTTATAGGCAAAGGGGACCTTGGCATTGCGGTACAGGTCGTCCGCCTTGGGCGGGTTCTTGTCCGCGGAAATGCTCAGGTTGGGCAGCGCCTTTTTGATCTCTTCCTTCGTCAGAAGGTTGTAATCGGAGATCTTCTTGCCGAAGCTCGCCGCACTGATGCCCAAGCTGTAGTAATAGCCGCCCTCCGAAAACGAGGGATGCGACAGATCAAGGCCCGTGTCGATGATGGCAATGCGGCTGCCCGCGCCGGTGTAGCCGTCCGCCCATGCGCTGTAGGAGCCGACCATCTCGCCCGCAGTCGCCGTATCCGGCTGGACCGTCTCATCAAGCTCGTAGCGTTCCTCCAGGTAGACATCCGCCACGCCGTCCACGGCAAGGATCTGCTCGATCCTGCCATAGGGCACCACCGTTGCAACGCCGTTGACGGCAACGGTGAACTGATAACGGATCTCCAGCTCCTCCCCGCCGAGCGCCTCGCGCTCGATGCGGTCGACCAGAGACAGCTGCTGCTTCTTCAGGCTGCTGCTGTAGCTGGCAGCCTTCTCATTCTCCAGCAGGTCTTTGGTAGAGAAGCCCTTCTTCGCCAGGGATTTCTGCTCGAACAGGATGATCACATGGACCTCCTCGTCCGCGGCAGGAACGTCCTGCTCCGCGTCCTGCTCTGCTTCCGGCAGCACGGCCGCACCCGCATCGATCACGGAAGGATCGACCTCGGTATACGACACGCTTGCCGCACTTGCGCCCGCACCGAAGGACGGCAGGAGAGCAAGCAGCATGCAGGCAGCCAGGACAAATGCGAGGGATCGCTTCGCCTTGCCTTTTAACATCGCTTTTACCTCTTTCCTTTGATTTTCATTCTTTTACAGGAAAGGACGAATCCCATTATCCTTTACCATGCAAAAGTTTAAGATAATTATGCCATAATCCTCCGTCGAATTCAAGGCTTTTTTCGGAAAAATATCCATTTTTTATCGTCATTTGGAGCAAAAGAAGAGGCCGCCCCGCCAAAGCGGAGCAGCCTCTCATCTTTAAGGTTCTGTAAAATCTTTGTGAAATATCAGAAGAATTATTCTGCGACAGCGTCCTTCAGAGCCTTACCGGCCTTGAACACAGGAACACGCGTTGCCGGGATCTCGATGGTCTCCTTCGTCTTGGGGTTGCGGCCCGTGCGCGCCTCGCGCTGCTTCGTCTCAAAGGAGCCAAAGCCGACGAGCTGCACCTTGTCGCCCTTGACGACGGCTTCCGTGATGGTCTCAACGACGGCGCCGAGCGCCTTCTCTGCGTCCTTGCGGGACAGGCCGGCCTTGTTGGCGACTTCCGCAATGAGTTCAGTCTTGTTCATAATGGGTATCCTCTTTTCTCAGTATATCATTCTCCGGGGAGATCCCCGAGCGCATGCTTATAAAATCTACCACATGCCTGGCAAATACGCAAGGTTTTTTCTGGAAAAAATCAGCGAACGCGCAGAATTTTTGCAATTTTCTCGCCCTTGGGCAGCAGCAGACAGTCCTCATGGGTGATGACTTTGAACTTTACGGCGGTAAAGAAATAGCTGACGACGCCCACCAGAACCGGCACGGCGCACAGAATCAGGCGGCCTGTGCCGATCTCCCGCACGCCGATGGCTTTCAGCGCCCACAGTGCGCCCCATGCTAGGATGCCCATCACCGCCGCGGCGAAGAAGGAACGCAGAAGGTTCGGCAGGATCGCGGGCGGCTTCGGCAGCAGGCGGCGCATGGACAGGATGTTCAGGATACTGATGACCACATAGCCCATCAGCAGGCCGGTAGGCGTACCCAGAATGTTGATAAGCGGCATTCCCGCCAGCACGTACACCGCCACCAGATTCACAACGCCGCCGATCAGCATGTTGATGACCGGCCGGCCGGCGTGGCCGTGGGCCTGCGTGATGGCCGTGGAGACCAGCACCAAAGCGTTAAAGATGATGGTAAAGCCCAGAACTGTCATCAGCCGGGTAGCCATTGCCAGATTTCCGCCGGAATATCCCCCCAGCAGAGCGGTAATCGGCTCGGCCAGCAGGGCGAGGCCGAAGGCACAGGGCATGGCGATCAGCCCGGTGATCCGCACGGCGGATTCCTCCGTGGCCTTGGCTTCATCATCGCCGCAGAGGGTCAGGTGGGAAGTGATGGCGGGAATGATACTGATGGTAATGGGGGTGATGAAGGCGCAGGGCATGTTGAAAATGGTCAGGCACATGCCGTAAACGCCCCGCATGGTGTCGGCGGCGGACTGGGTGTAGCCCAGATTCAGCAGCTGTCCCATGTAAATCTTGGTTTCCAGCATGGTCATCAGCTGCAAGGCGGCGGAGCCGAAGGTGATGGGAATGGCGATGGCCAGCAGCCCCCGGGCAGTCTCCCGGTAGGAGCGGGGCTCTTCCTCCGTCTGGGGCAGAAGAGCGTAGCTCTTCCGGAAGCGGCTGAACAGATAAATTGCCGAGACAAGGCAGCTTGCCGTGACACCCAGAATCGCGCCGCCCGCGGCCAGCGGAATTTCGTTGGTCATTTTCAGGATCGCCAGCGCCGCGCCCATGCCCACGATCAGCTTCACCACGGCCTCCAGCACCTGAGAAACGGAGGTGGGCAGCATGTTCCCCTGCCCCTGAAAGAAGCCACGGTAGGTGCTCATGACACAAATCAGCAGCACGCAGGGGCCGAGGCACCCAATGGCCGCCCATGCGTCGGGCTGGTTCTGGAAGGCGGCCAGCTGGCGGCAGAACACCGTCATCAGCAGACTGCCCGCAATGCCCAGCGCCAGAAAAATGCCTCGTGCGGTATGGTAAATCCGCCGCACCTGATTGTAGTGGTCAAGGGAGCTTGCCTGCGAGATCATCCGGCTCATGGCAACGGGCAGTCCGGCGGTGGAGATCATCAGCAGCACGTTATAGATGTCGTAGGCCGTGTTGAAGTAGCCGAAGCCCTGCTCGCCGATGATGGCGTTGAGGGGAATTTTGTACAGAGCGCCGATGACCTTGACAATGGCCGTTGCCATTGCAAGCAGCGCGGTGCCCTGAAGAAAATTCTGCTTTTTTTGCATATCAGACATGGTTTCATCCTTTCTGCGGGGGAATGCGGGGTCACTTCGTTTCTTCAAACAGCCGGGGGATGGCGTATTCGGTCAGCTCCTCCACGACCTTCTTCATGTCGATGGTGGGGAATTGGCCGTTTTCGTAGAGGATTTTGCCCCGCACCATGGTCATGGCCACGTCGCCGCCCTTGGCAGACCAGACGAGACCGTTCAGAACATTGTGGCAGGGGATCAGATGGGGGGCGGAAAAGTCAATGAGCGCGATATCCGCGTCCATGCCAACCTGAAGCATTCCGCATTCCTTAGCGCGTCTCTGCGCATGCGCACCGGAGACAGTCGCCATCATCAGCGCGGCGGAAGACGGGAGGGCGGCGGGATTGCCGCTTTCCTTCCGGGCGGACATGGCGGCAAAGCGCATGACCTCAAACATGTCCAAATTGCCGCACTCGATTGCGCCGCCGGTGCCAAGGGCTACATTCATCCCCGCCTTGACGGATTCCAGAATAGGGGTGGAGGACTGGCCGTTTTTGTAGGCGGACACGGGGGTCGCCACGGCGCAGACGCCCTTCTTCCCCAGCAGTTTACGCTCGTCCTCCGTTAAATATGTACAGCCTGCGGCAGTGGTGGGGCGGCTGAATACATTGTGGCAGTTTAACAGCTCGCCGGGGTTCATGCCGGTGCGCTCCAGACAGGAATCCACCTCGCTCTGGGTCTCCGCCAGGTGCAGCTGCATGCCCAGGTTCTGCTCTGCGGCGTAGCCCACCAGACCTTCCCAGAGCCTGTAGTTGCTGATGTACTCGGCGTAGATCCCGGCGTCAATTTTGATACGGCCGCCGTCGAAGCCGTTCCACTTCTCCGTGACCTTTACCAGCTCCCGGCACTGCTCGTCGGTCTCGAAGTCGAAGTCCTCGTTTTCGTCGATGTAGCGATAGCTGGACAGCGCCAGATTGGCCTTGATGCCGGATTCCGCCACGGCCTCGGCGGTGGCGTTGGGGTAGTAATACAGGTCGGAAACCGAGGTGACGCCGAAGCGCAGGCACTCGGCGATGGCGAGAGATGCCGCCGCTTTGGCGCTGCGGGAGTCCATTTTCGCTTCCTTTTGCAGCAGCGCCTGAAGGGCTTCGGTGTTGCCCAGATCATCGGTGAAGCACCGCAGACTGGCGGTCGCCAGATGGGTGTGGCAGTTGATAAGGCCGGGAATGGCCACCATGCCGGTGCCGTCCACAATGGCCTTGGGCGCTTCGGCAGGGGGCTTTCGCTCAATGGAGACAATCTTCCCGTCCTCGATGCCGATATAAGCGCCGAAGATGACCTCCATCCGGGGGTTCATGGTCACAGCTGTAACATTGGAAATGAGGGTGTCCAAATTGGCACACTTCCTTTCGTGTAGCGTGGGCGTTATTTTGCCCCATCCGTCATGAGACGGAACAGCTCCTGCTTCTGCTCCAGCACGCCCGGGAGCATTTCGATGTACTGTTCGGGGAATTTGGGATTATGGAACCGGCGGAGAGTCCCATCGGGGAGATTGACCTTGTTCATGCCCCCGCCCCCCAAAGAGAGGATGGTATGCACTTCCTCCATCATGTAGATGTTGTACAGGCAGTCCAAGTTATCCCGGCTCCAGCCCACGTTCTCGAAGCTGCCGGACATGTATTTCTGGCGGTAGAGGTAATAGGGCTTGTAGCCCAGCGCCCGGAGGGTCTGCTCCGCGTAGGCGACCATTTCGGCGACGTCCCCGGCGGAGGGGAGATTCTCCCGCTTTTCAAACAGGTCGGCTCCTTTTTTCAGGGCGAGGGTGTGGACGGTGATGTTGGCGGGGTTCAAAGTCGCCACGGCGTCCAGACTGCGGCGGAAGCCCGCCGTGGTGTCTGCGGGAAGGCCCGCGATCAAATCCATATTGATGGCACTGAAACCTGCATCCGCCGCTTCGCCGTAGGCGCGAAGCACATCCGCCGCCTTATGGGGCCGCCCGCAGGCGCGTAAGACGGCGTCCTCCAGGGTCTGGGGGTTGATGCTCATGCGGTCAGCGCCGCCGGAACGGATAACTTGAAGCTTCTCCAAATCCAGCGTATCCGGGCGGCCGCCCTCTACGGTGAATTCCACGCACCGGGACAGGTCAAAATTGTCCCGGATGACGCGCAGCAGGCGCTCCATCTGGGGAGCAGAGAGGGTCGTGGGGGTGCCGCCGCCGATGTAGAGGGTGCGGACGGTTCTCCCGGACTGCGCCAGAAGTCTGCCCGTGACCGCAATTTCCTGTTCCAGCGCCCGCAGATAGGGTTCCAGCAGTTCCGTTTTCCTGCCGATGGTGCGGCTGACGAAGCTGCAATAGGTGCAGCGGGTGGGGCAGAAGGGGATGCCGACGTACAGCGACAGATCGCTGGGCTGCAGCATATTCACCGCCCGAACCGTGGAGACCGAGCAGTCGACAGCCAGCCTGCGGCGGTCGTCGGTGACGTAATACACGTCCCGCAGCAACTCGTCTGCGGACTTGGGTGTGCCGCCCTCCAGCA